>Ga0123355_10011084_pt1 | contig 13879 bp, 10 predicted proteins | sample TergutEmb28metaG_3_FD_89872 | JGI IMG/M metagenome (GOLD analysis project Ga0123355, IMG submission 89872) | Embiratermes neotenicus P1 segment gut microbial communities from Petit-Saut dam, French Guiana - Emb289 P1 | ecosystem: Host-associated > Arthropoda: Insects > Digestive system > Gut ... | reverse complement strand
GGTTCACAGATGTGAAAAGTGTGTTGAAGTAAAGGGAGATTATATTGAAAAATAGCAAAGTTGTTTCATTTCTGTCACCTTTCAAAGTTGGTCAGGCTGGAAACTTATGGACCCTACCACATACTTAGGATTCGGTAAATGCTGCATATTACCCATCCTCAGCCTTGCTAACCATCAAGCTCATTTCTGGCTGCAATGCCACACAGCTAGTCTCACCATGCACCCATCATCTACAATCTAACAATCTGATGTAATACTGTACCTAAAGTAAACAGCCAGATCTGTTGACAGAATGGCATCTTCCAACACTTTTATTATTCTGGAATATTCGTCTGGTGAGATATTGGCAAGGATTTGATTGCCCTGGAAATAATTACATTTATATGTAACATTTGTTTCAATGCAGTGACAGAAATTATACTCAGTAGATCCAATTTTTAACCCTACTTTTCCTGACCAAAAATGATAATTGCTTCCTGCATCAAGATCTAAGATTAATACTACTTAATTAAAATTATAATACCACAATCCCATCCACATACAACTCAAGTACAACACTGGTCCATTACCTGGCTGTTAAGAATCATGATGCACTGGTCAAAATGGTGGTGCTCCATTGTAGAGGTGGAATAGAGCTGGGCGAGCGGTGACGAAGCCCTGCAAGCAACATTAGTGCATAATGCTAATTTATGCTACTGTCCAGTCTGTGCAACATTGGTGCACAATTCTAACTACTGTTTCTGTCTTGCCCATTAAACTGTTCATTCACATTAACTGCTTTTACTGATGAAGTGATAAGTACATCAACATTAAAAATCTTTAATTTCCATACCGTTGTACGGCATATATGTCAGTAATCATTTGTTGTTAAAAAATGGCTCCTGTCAGCCACACTTACTTCTAACTCCTCTTAGAAAACCTTATGTACCATCTGTGAGTGTACCTTTGCACACAAACGTGCCTGTGTGTGTGTGTTTATTGTTTCACTAGGACCATCACATGTCATAGTGTACGTTCCACCAGACAAAATGGAACGTATAAGCTGTCATACCAATGCAAAGTTTATAACAATGCTTATCAGAAAATTTAATCTGATGGCTACAGAAATTTTTGATTTGGGATAATATTAGTGTCATTCAACAGAAAATTCTGGACTTGTTTGATTATTTCACAGGTTCATACACTAAAATATATAGACAGAAATAAGAATAAGAAAAATGGAGAAGAAACCATCCAAGAAATTCACACCCAGGGAAGAGAGCCCCCAGTAATAACTTAATATAGGCCATTCAGAATGTTTTGGAGAAGAGAAACATCTTTTACCTCTGCCAGATTCAAACTTTGAATTGTCCAACCCACAAACTATTCACTATACCTTTCACTTAAAACCTTCTCCTAATGGTGTACATGGTGAAAAGATGTGAAATCTAAAATATCAGTGAGATGCACACACAGAACATCAGCATTGGCCTACCTAGGCTTACCCTCAACAAATGTTTTTACCTCTCCATACAATTCCCTTCCATAAACTTGACAAGGAAGGAACAGCCAATGGATCCATTCTATTCCATACAAGCCTCATACACGTAACGAACAAGCAACTAATGCCTCAGGAAGGTGGCAGTTCTTGGCTATTCAAAAAATTTCCTGCTTTTATGAAGCTCAAAGGTTTGTCTGAGCTGCAATCAACCACGAAGTCACAGCACCACTCACTTGCAGCTCTCTGACAAAGAAAGTTTCTAAGACAGTAGATGTATGTGCTGCACAAAAAGTAATCACTCTACAGGAATTGGGGAAAGCAAGTTTCTTCAACACTGTATTTCTTCAGGCAAGCTACACAATAAAAAAACAAATTATGTGAACAGAAATTCTGGGACTTCAACACACAAGTTTGTTCCACTGAAGTCACAGTTTCTTAAGTCACTCTGAAAAGTCACACAGCATTAAGTCGGTACGCAGGACTTACTTTATCTGGAATGAGTTGTTGGTTCCACGATGATCCAGATCATGACAGAGGCACGCAATCACCAGAGCTAGGCATTCAATCTCACCAAATATTTTCCACCACTGAGTAGCCTAAGATGAAAATCAATAATCAAAACTGTGATCTGAGTTGTTTGTAGTGTGTCATTACTGCAATAAATGCACCACTTACAGACTATCCTTTGTTTTCTACAACTATACAGAGCAGCAGCAACATGAATGGCAGCCCTTGCTGGTTATGATATATGTATGCAATACTGCAGTGAAAATAGATATTTGTTGCATATATGAACACCATCACTATGTTCCATGTTGTTTGTAAACACATCATTGCTATTTTCTCCACTACAGGGCTGTAGAAGATGATGAAATTTGCAGAAATAAAGGGAAAAAAGTGACCTTTAGATCTTTATCTAGAAGTGGTAAACAGCTTTATTTTTGACTGAAACACAAGAATGCCCATAAGCAAGTGAATTGACTTCAACAGATTTAAAAAAAAACTCCATTTTATGACATAACACCTTCCAAAATAGTAAAAGCACTTTCTGTACACAGTGGGCACACAATTTAACTCACACAGCGGAAAATAAAATGTTAAGACGCATGATGCACACACTATTTACATACAGACACTAACAATCTGTGGTACAGATAAACATACAATTGTCCATAAACATGCTAGGAAGGTACATGGGGGAGAGGAGGTGTAGCTCCACTCATTCTTAACTTCAGCACCAGATACCAGTACCCATTGAATTAGAGACTGGGTGGTTCCCAGACGTGGTCTAGACACTTTAGAAAAGTAGCAATCTCTTATGTCTGCTGGGGATCAAACAAGTACTCAGTTGTCCAGCCAGAAGCCCTGTTGCTACACCAGCTACACTATCCTGACTTCCTACACAGTGTCAAACCTTCAAGACATACAAAACCATACAAATTGCCTTGTACTTACTGTGATGATGGCAAACATCATCTGAGCCACATTGAAGGCATGCCTCCAGTTATGGTAGGTTACATTGCGGTAGTTCTTCTTTACGCTAAGCAGCCACCTACAAAGTACTTCATAGTCTATATGGAACCTCTCTATGAAATCAAGATCTAGGAACATCCGTATACAAGCCTGGAATCAAAACAAGAGTCACCACTACTGTTTCACTGCATTACATCCTTGCCATAGCATATAATTATCTGTAACTCAATATAATTTATACCCTTCATATACAATGTTTACACAGAGTTTACATTACATAATGCAGCATAAACGTGGAATAAGCAAGTAACTACTCTACGTTAGCTTGCTTTTGCAAGTAAGCTGGCACCACCATAGCTGAAAACCCCATATATGAAATACCATAAAAAACATATAATTTTATTCTATTAGCTGTGGCAGATATTTACCTCTATATCAATTCTGAATGGACAAGTTAAATACCATCCCACAGAGATGCACAAAATACAATGTACTCAAATGTTGCTTTCAATAATTTTTTTTAACTGTGTATGTTTTAACTAACTTCATTCCCATTTCATCCACTAAGTAAGATAATTAATCAAACACCACCCATTACTGGAGTACATTACGTATTGAAGGCAAAGAACAGGCCATGACAGCCCAGATGGGAAACACAGATATACCTCCACTCTTTCTTAGACTTTGGTACTACATGGGGGTGGGTGGTCAACACCAGGCCCCAAAGGCAGGGACACAGTACCTACTGTAAAGAAGGCTGGGAGGTAACCAGGGCAGGTCTGTAGAGGTGCAGAAAATCTTGCCTCCAATGGGATTCGAACCCCAGACAATCCAGCCTGTGGCAAGTCGCTATACTCACTACGCCATCCTGGCCTACGCATCATATATTACTCCCAGCCAACAGACTATGAAGCTTCGTTTTTGCACTGCATCAAACGGTCATGTACCAAGTTTCAAAGTATTTCACAAACAGTTTTATGACCTGCCAAATACTGAATTATAAGTTTACACTACTCATAGAATGGTGACAGATAACCGTTTTCATGTTTAAAATACTCAAGTACTGCAGCCATGTTCTGATGTGCTCCAAATCATTACAGACATCATGTCACCCCTGTTTTGTAAATGGGGCTAACTGCCACTTTGAGTTAAACTGAGTTATGTGTCGGGAATCATTCACCTAATAGTCCACTATATGTAAAAAGATGATAACACCATCTGCAAGAATAACCAAGAAAGGTGATGGTTATCCGACCTCTCAAAGCATCTGTCACATGTAAAATGGAGCTCCAATTTTTCTTCTGTAAAACTGGTATTTTGTGAGTTGTCCCTTTTTTACAAAATAGGGGCAATGTGAAGACAGTAATACAGTACATATATAATACGTTCTGTTCATTCATAGAAAACTGTTAATGTGTTCTAGTAATCTGGGTTTTTTCATAATTTGCATATCACCTGACTTTATAAAAACTGATTTACCTTCAGAGTATCATCATCATCCATGTGTATATCATCAAATTTGAAATCATACAGCTGAAAATGCTGGGAAGATGGAACTCTGAGGCTCTGAAATAGATAACAGAATCAGTCAGTATTCCAGAGGGTATTTTAATTAGAGAGAAGGTTAAGAATTTAGGGCTAATCATAAAAGAAATAAAATAGCCCTCTCAAACGCTTCATCTCCTGTTTGAGACTTGTACTCCATAAAAACACAACTGAAAAGTTTAACTGTAATTTTGAGTGTACAAATTTTCCACATATATTGCTTTCAATTTTAGATACCTCATTGGTCTAATGCTACAGTACATCAACTACAACACAAGGCACTAAAGTTGTTATTTATTTATATAACACCCCCCCAAAAAATACTGAACTCTCATACTTCATCACACTTCTTCATTTACATTCTGCATGTTGCACTGTCACCACTTGCATGACACAATATTTAAATCTTGTAAGTACTGTGAATCACATTATCTTTTACTGTATTTTAATATAACTTAATTAAATTACCAAAGTTAATGATTGTGTCAATATATAGCTCTGTATTATCAACAACAGCAGAAAGAAAACTACATATACACATGCATATACATATTCATTCACGGATTCATCATCCGCACAAATTGGATTGAACGTTGAATTCATCATGAAAAGAGCTAAATTGCAATAAGCAATTAAGTCAAGTAAATAAGTTACAAGCATTAACACTCTCAGGAACAAGTGCAATGGTAAAAATAAACAATAAACCCACTGGAAAATTTGATGTTCAAACAGGGGTAAAACAGGGAGACCCCTTATCAGCTACACTCTTTAGTATTGACATGGACTGTATATTAAAGAAAATGGAATTGAGAGGAAACATATCCACCAGACTAAAGCAATGCACAGCTTTTGCAGATGATATTTTAATAACTGCTAGAACAACACAAGCAATGATAGACACATTCGTAAATTTGAAAAATGAATCTCTAAAATACGGCCTAACAGTAAATGTACACAAAACAAAATATCTGAAATGTTCCAGGAGACAAGACCAATTAAAAGCCATAAATATTGAAAAAAAAAGAACTGGAACAAGTTAGATCATTTAAATATCTTGAGTCAACAGTAAATACAGACAATACAATGGAAGAGGAAATAAAGGAAAGGCCAAAACTCTGCACTAAGAGTTGTAGAGCCATACTAAGAAGAAGAAATACATTACAAATTACATCAAATTATTAAGAACATGATAAATTACAAAGAAACGATGACACACACACAATAATAATATGCGTTAAATATGAACATTCATGTGTCTACATTGTTATTACCAGCAGACAGAAATTCCTCAATGGAATAAAAGGCACTTTTAACAAGGCAGTCTCTTAACAAAGTCTTAAAGGTACGTATGTTTGATGTATGTTGTTACAATATTTGAATATATTTTGTGGTAGGTGGTTAAATATTTTAACAGATGAATAGCAGACACCTCTCTGTATTGAGGAAAGTCTTACCAAGGGTATGTGCAGTTTATTTTGCTGCCTTGTGTTCATACCATGAACAGAGGAGTTTGTAGTAATTCAGTTTCCATTCAAGATGTTGTATCATGTCATAATTCACACCTTATACTTCTCCCTTTAATTGCTAACTATTTAGGGTGGTGGAGACTGTAATTTTTAATACTGCTTTCTAAAAATGAACAACCACTCTATTTACAAAATCCTATAAACTCAACTGTGTTTTATACAGAGTCCGCCAGTGAATCGAGCGATTTGGCAATGGCGTTTTTCTATTTTTAGCGTGAGCGGGGAAGGGGAATGATGCTGCCAGGTGGCGTGGCCGTGAATAGCGTTCAATTTGAAATGGAGTCGTGGACTGGTGCACAGCGTGCTTTCGCCGTAAAATCATTTTATAAGAACAACAATAGCTACGTTGCCACCCAACGTGAATTTCGCAAGAAATTCGGGATTCATCGAAACAGTAAAGTGCTGTCAGCTCATGCCATAAAGACGTGGGTAAACAACTTTGAATAGACCGGCTCAACTGTTAAGAAGAAAGGTGGTAGTGTTAAAACAGCTCGCACCCCACAAAGCATTGACGCTGTGAGAGCATCATTTGAACAATGTCCTCGCCGGTCGGCTGTACGTCATTCCAAGAAACTGGGACTGTCAGAAAGCAGTGTCAGGCCTATTTTACACTTGGATTTGCACTGCGGATACAGGAAGAGATTTCAAGAATCCTGGTCGACGTGTTATATAGGGTCATGAGTAGTGTTCACGATCGGTTTGCTGAGTGTGAGCAGCATAATGGAGGGCATCTTGAGGATGTAACGAGTGGAATGATGTGTTGTTTTTCTTTTTGTCCTGTGTTATGTTTCAAGACCACTGATTCACTTATTTCTGCAAATGCTAAAGTATGTACTTCCTTATAATTATAACTGTATCATGATATCCAATACTTTTAATTTTTTTAACGCTTAAAAATCGCCCGATTCGCTGGCAGACCCTGTATAAGACAAAGAAAATTCAAATCAATTCCCAAAACAGAAATTTCTAATGAAAGCAAGACTTTTGATATTCCAGTTACATCAGAATTGTCAATTCCAACTAAAAAAAATTGTGGTTAAAACTGTGCAGTTATCAATTTTTAATATTTGGTTTGTGAGCTGTCATAAGTCCAAAACAAGTATCAAAGTTCACACTCTCCCCTGTGTGCAATATGTAATGATATGGCTGCTAATAATGCCATCCAACTATACCACCTTATGTTATATCATCACACATATTATTAATATCATTGTATTAGGTATACAAAAGTACTCTAACCTAAATAATTAAACCCTTCATTTTACTGGACAGGCTGAGGTCAGGAAGGTACATGACACTGGAATTTAAAGCTCTTGTCACAATTAATACTTATTTCCACAACACTGCTTTGTTACTGACTTGAACACAACTCACCCTCAGTCTTTGAGCGTCTTCTAATGAAGCGGAGGCATGGTAACTCAGGACCTCTAAGGTCACACTTTGTTTTGCCATTGCTATCACAGCCTTCTCGTACCTACCAAAGATACAGGATGCAACATTATGGCTGACAGATAACATAGTGATCTCGAACATCTACATCCTATAGGAAATATTCTCTGCACCCAGAAGGTTTTCCATGCATTAAAGAAAAAGCACCTTAAAATAAAGTCTTAAGTCTGGACCCACAGAAACTCTGATCACATTTTCAAATTTACACCTATAGATGATGTATACTTACATATGTGTGTTATGGATTCCCATTCCACAGAAAATTGCAAATGCTTCTACAAAGTTCTCATCATTTTTTGTAAAATGTAGGTCATCAAATTTGTTGATGAGCTGAAAAAAATATAGAACGTTTTCAATTCAGTCTATTAAAATCAGCATCCCTCAGAACAGATATGCTGGTAACAGTATCTGTCAAAATGAGACTTTACCATGGAAATACACATGTAAGCTCTCTTACTTGAATTACACCGATGATCTGTCCTGAGGAGTTCTTGATCGCCATACACAGGATCGTCTTGTGGCAGAAGCCTGAGCCTTCATCAACTGAAGGATCAAACCTTTCATTTTCATAAGCATTTGGAATATTTACTGTCTGAAATAAAGCATATTCATTCTATATACTTCTACAAACACTTGTTACTCCAACTGTAAACAGTAGCATAAACGCTATGCATATAAAGGGGATATCCCAAGGCATTCCACAGCTGGGCCATTTACTGAAAGAATATTCAAGTTCATTAGCTTGACAGTAGTGTCTACTTGCACACCACCGTTTGGCTCTTTAAACATCTGGGCAACAGCCCCCAGCCCCTCCTTCTATGCGTTGGAAAGAACAGTGTGCAGATTGCAAAGGTGCCCTCAGTATAAAGGTGAAAACTATATTTTCCAGAGCCTGTACCATTGTTGACACTCTAAAATGTTCAGTTTTGAAACATTCTGAAAATAGTAAACACTGAAAGAGATTATGTAAATGTTCATTATATGTAGTAACAGCTTCAACAGTTTCATTTTTGTAAGGAATGCTGAAGTTAAATTAACAAAAAATTACTCTGCACACACAGAACTTCCAGTAAAGGATCCCACAGGGCATTCTATGAAATGTCTTGCATAAGACCTAACTGGGTGACATTTTGTAACACACAAACACACACACACATATATAATGTTTCAGTCTCATACACAACTAGCCATTACTTCAGCAGGAAAATGAAATTGAATGGAGGCAAAATGACAGCAAAAATCTTCACATAAGAAACAGGTCACCTAATTCCTTGTCCTGTTCAATACAGTCTACTTCACCTCCATTGCTCCCTTAAAATTTACTTTATATTCTAACCCTACCAACCCTGTACCTACATATATGACATAAGAGTACGAATACAATAGAATTCCTTTAATCTGGCACCCACAGGAACATACAGCTGCCAGATTATCAAATATTCCAGATTATCAAACAGTACCTGTACTGACTTAACTACCTACAGATACTAGTTTGTTGCTTTGCAGCCAGCTATCAAAGAATTACCACTTGTCAATTATTTTCATTGCATCATAAAAAGATCTAACTTTTTCAACTATCATCAGCCCAATTATGGGTTTTCCTTCTGTATACATTGCTGTAAACACCTTATTCAACACCATGTCCAACTGCAGAAGTGCCAAGATTTCTGGAGTAACAGCATCCAGATTCAAGGAATTCTACTGTATTATGGATGTTAAGGTAAAAATATGAGTATTCCTAATGTTGGTGCTAGGCTTTGGTAACTGATGTTTTTGCACTCCAGTCTCCCTGTCCAACTGAAAGGACCAAACTAATGATCAGGTTTTGCCCACAAATGTTTCAAACACACACAAAAAAAAAAAGGGAGGGGGGGAAGAACCACATCTGTCATGAAGCAGACAATCACTTTCCTGAATGACTTTTTGTGTTCAATTTGGCTTTTAAACACTGTATTCACCACCAGGCTACTTTACACCTTCCAAATCACTACAACAAACAACTAATAAGCCATTCACTACATGCAGCAGGAGTCAGGCCCACTCCTCTACATACCTCACCTGTGGTGGCTACATAACCCGTAATACCGATATTGATGGGGAATCGACTCTCAAATGGGCTGCAACAAGAACAAACAATGCAAACATTTCCGTATTAAAATGGGAATTAAAAGATAAACAACTACTGGCATAACAACACCTCCCATATCAAACTCCATGATCTGGCACCTCCCATATTGTAGCAAAATGTAGCAAAAACTACAAAATTTTATGATAATCATGGATAAAGTCAAGCATTTTCATTTTGGCTTAAGTTATAATTTGGTCTTCTTTTCACTGTTTCATTTAAGTAGCATATTTATTATGAATTTCATACATCTGAACATCTTTTGTTCTTGCACAAGGTGTTCTGCAGTGTGTCAGTTGGCATCACTGCACATGCGATTTTTTATGTTTAAAAGCCATGGCACAAAGTGGATGCAGACTGTTTTGTGCTAGAATCAACTTATTACTGTATTTACCCATAAATATAACTTTGAAAAAATCAAAACTGACAAAGGAGCTGGATTAGGGAGATCTGTACTGCATGTGTGTGATAGCTCATGGAAACAAGTACACTGAAATTACTGTTTCACATTACAGATTTTCACATTAAGTAACTACAAAAGGTAAATACATTCTTTCAATACTTCTCACACAAGAAACATGTTACTTTTTCATCTCCATTACATTTGGCAAGGCATGCAGCATACATGGGTGAGATGAAATATACACAGAAAATTTTAGTACTAAAACGTGAAGGAACGGACTAAGAAGACTTAGTACATGGAGTCCGATCAGACAACAGTATTAAAATGGATATTAAGGAAACAGTATTTGAGGAAGCAGACTAGACTTATTTTGCTTCAGTAAGGGTCCAGTTACAGGCCACTCTGAACGCTGAACAGTCTCTAGTACTGCATCTTACATCAAATTCTCCATTAGCTGATAAGACAAGACTGCATTGACACATGATAAAAAATTATACACTGTTCCAATCTGAACATTACCGTGGCTCTTTATAAGCCCATTTTTTTCTTGGTACTTCAGATCCCATACTTAAAACAGTCTATAACTTAGTATGTACTAACAGTGCTATATAGTACAAAAATTAAACTACCCTCAATAAGGATCTTATAATATACAACTCACTACAGACTTAACTCTGTTACTTAGACTGCAGGTAAATAACTGAATGTTTAAGGCACATGGTAAAGGAACCATACTTTAAGACAACTAATATGAAATGCTAGCTATAAGGGAAAGGACAGAACCGGTGCAGACTGATGGGAACAAGAGGGAATAATATTACGGCGAGGTTTTACTTGTTCACCGATAGGTTTCACTTGCAAATTAATCATATCGGCATCAAGGAATTGGTTTCCACTATATAACATGGCATGACATTGCAGCAGTGCCCTTCATGGTCACTGCTACGAGAATCTCAAATCTTTAGGGTTATTGCTGTCCACACAGAACTACTCACCTGGTCCGAGCATCATTTTCTTCCCCATTTAAGTCATTTGCTTCGAAGTCAAATACTCGTGAGAAACTACCCTTTGAAGCTTTGTGGACTAGCAATACCTGCCAACAAAAGTAATTTATTAATATTTAAGAGTTGTCTTCACCAAGTTCATTATTTCAGGAAAAAGTACTGTCAGGTACGAGACGTGGACATTTGCACAAACAAGTAAGAAATTTATGTAATAAACTGGAAACAAATACGGGGAAAAAAAAATTTGCAGCACAGTTCTTACAAGGATAGAATTCAATTTATGCTTGTGAGATCTGAGGTTCTAATAGTGGTGTGGTGGAGTCTTCTGGGTTACACCATGTTGACTGCTAAAAACATCTTGATATTTTTAGGGATCACAGTCTCTTCATCTTCGGGCCAAACAGTCCATGAACAGTAGCTCTGCAGGAATACATGGTTCTATTACACAAATATGGATGATACGGGTGGCAAAAGGCAGGTGTGAGTAGTGAACCAGTGGTGGTCAACAAAGCATAACATTCCAAAAGACGTGACTCTTTCAAGTTAAGCTTAAACTAAAATATATTACATCAAAATGATACAGTAAAGACACAGGTGAAGTCATCCCTGTGCATAACAAAGTATCATGCTATGAAGAGGTATGGGAAAATGGAACTGTAGGTTGAGGCCTTCATAGCCTCAGCATTTGATGGAGGTTGAGTGGTTAGTTACATATCATGGTCACTTCACTTCCACGTAGACCCCCACTCCCCTCCAAAATCCCCTTGATAGGAGGTGAGGTGGTCCCAAGTGGTGGTATGGAAAATGAGGAACAGAAAAATGAGGAAGAGAAAAATCTCTTAACCTTATCACAAATCTATTTCAAATCCTTGGTCAACCAGCCTGTATCGTATACACTGCAGTAAGTTATCTTAACAAAAATTAAAAGCACATGAAAAATAATACTTCAAACAGCCAGCACCTAACACACTGGCATCCACTACACAGATATGGTTATGTGATATTCCGAGTTAAAACACAGACACGGCCCCATCACGTGTTCATTGTATGCAGGTCGTGAAAAATAGAAAAGCATATACAAGCTGTATTTTTGGCTATGTTCCACAGAAGGCGTGAATTTTTTTGTTGCAGACATTACACACATACCTGAACCCTTTGACACTGTATGAGTGACTGGGTGTGTGTGAGAATTCGGAGCACCATATGTTCGATGGTACTCTGTTCTTCGAAGATCATTCGTGCCAGATCGAGAAGCACCTGGTTCCTCTTCACTTCAAGCTGGCTCCTTTCATAGAGCTGAGCATTCCTCAGCCCAATTCCACAGAACTGCAAGTAACTGGAGAAAACTTTCTCATCGTTACTTGTGAAACACGTTTCTGTCTGCTTGTTGATTACCTACAACATTAAGAAGACTGTGGCAAAAGAATGCAGCCTTCATTCATGAAATACCACTTCACAAATGCAATTTGTGGCATAGAAGATTATAAACCATGTGACAGTTTTGATCTCGACATGCCTGATTTAAACACAGACTTAGAAGAATCTGTAGAATCAGAGTGTGACACTGGACACACAGGCGAAGAAGACAGCCAATGGACAAACTTCACCGAAATTTTCAGTTTTGTGTTGATTTGCGTTTCTTAATACTCACAATATATGGATTTTCCCCCCTCCTGAAAATCCAGTAGTAGGTCAAGGATGTATCTTACAATTCAAAAGGAGCATATCATTACATTTTTGATATGTGGGGCAGAGAGAATTTTCAAAACAGCGTAGCTCCTGTTGTACAGACGCAGTGATTTTGATACTACAGACTTTTATTATGAAAAAGTGTCAAATAATTTCGAATTAGGATAAAATAAGAAAAAGACCCATTTGGCACCTTGCATGAAGGCCTCTGTACGTTTCATTGTTTCCAGTAACATAAAATCTCCATAAAAGAATTTTAGTGCAAAATAAATTTATACTGTTGACAATGACGTGCAGCCCAACAATACAAACAGAACACATTGTTGTGTTCCCACTGGAAAAATGGTTATGCAAACGTGCCACACGTTACATTTTGCATCCATTGCCTACCTTCTTAACACTTCTGTACAGATCAGTACAAGCTCATGAGTAAAGGACGTAATGCTAAGGCATGTCCTTATGAAGTGATAAACTTCATTTATAAATTAAGAGTACTAGAACCTGAGGATTTTGCAATGAATATGTTAACTTCACTAAATTCGTTTTTAATACACGTGTAAAAATTTAAAGCACACAGCTGTGAATCAGAAGACATTAATTGGCAGAAAAGCCTTCCCCTGTCACAAAAATGTGCTGAAATTTCTGAGTACTGTTCATTTTTGTCAGCAACAATTTCAAACTGCTCACCAGTCCAGTTGAGTGATACAGCCACTCCTGCCATCTAGAACCATTCCCAGTAACGAAAATACAAACTACATAAATATATTTAACTCAGCTCTAGTAACCCAACAGCATATGTTTCGTCTTTTTACATACATGCCCCGCAATGATATAACGTGGCACGTTTTAAAAGTAAGGTCCGGTTTGAAATTGCCGCCAATCGGCTGTACGGTGCGGGAGCGCGCATGCGCAGGATCATACATGTGTCCATTAGCTAATGTCTGCCATTTTGTCGCAGGTCGATCCTTGTTTTATGTCAAGAAAGACTGAATCACAATGTGCGCTGCGATAAATAATCCCGCCAGGTGCGAAGTTCGTGCTTTGATTCTCTTTTTGTTAGCAAGAAACAATAATGCTGCCGAAATTCACAGGCAACTTTGTGAGGTTTATGGGCCGAATGTTATGAGCGAGAGTAAGGTTAGGCAATGGTGTCGTTTGTTTAAAGAAGGGCGTACGAATGTCCAT
>Ga0123355_10011083_pt1 | contig 13881 bp, 9 predicted proteins | sample TergutEmb28metaG_3_FD_89872 | JGI IMG/M metagenome (GOLD analysis project Ga0123355, IMG submission 89872) | Embiratermes neotenicus P1 segment gut microbial communities from Petit-Saut dam, French Guiana - Emb289 P1 | ecosystem: Host-associated > Arthropoda: Insects > Digestive system > Gut ... | reverse complement strand
GGTGGTTTTCTAGGGTTTTTTTCACCCCCCCCCCCCCCATTGCCAGAGAGCACAATGACCTTTCCCTAACAGAAATTGTGAACTTTTAAGAATCACAATTATTTACCGAATTTCTTTTGATTTGGCTCAACTGTTTAGTATGTTTTGAGCGCCGAAAATCAAATTCCCAAATTAAAATATTTATTTTCCTTCCACTTTCTGCCCTATCGGGCGGCTGCACCACTAGCCACCCAACCTCCCTCCCCCCATAGCTACGCCCGTATAAGTATGTTATTTAAGGGTTTCGTCACAACAACGTTCATTTCTTAAAACTTAGATAATGTGCAACTACTGACCACAGCGATCTACGACTGATTAAATTTTTTAGTGATATAACGCACGAGTACTTTCTTAAATGATTTCGACCGCAGATTTATAAACATAATTGTAGAGATTAAATTGAGATGGAAAATTCCTGATAAATCTACGCCCTCTTTTTTACATAAAACTATTTTTAATTCTTGACGTAATAAACTTACAGTATTTTTGCCATAAAATTCTTCTTAATTCTTGAAGTTACCTACTGCCGACTATTTTAAGTATAAAACTCCTTTTCACTGTTTTAGCAATTAATAACTTACTGCACACAGTCTTCTATAAAATCATTTTGAACTTACTCCATGGTGCAGAGTCCTTCTTGAGAAGCTAACTGGTTTGCAGCTAGTCAAGAAATTCCCCGCATTTCACGGAGCCCGAAGGTTCATTACCGCACTCACAAGCGTCCGACACCTGTCTCTATCCTGGGCCAGCTCAATCCAGTCCATACACACATCCCACCTCCTGGAGATCCGTCATTTTTAACACCTGCAGTAATTAACTTATTAAGCAGTGTGTTTTTACCCCAAAAAATTCTCCTTAACTCCTGAGGCAATTTGGTGAACATCATTCCTTCCTGTGATTTACTTTTAATTAAGCTGCTCAGTCGCCAGTAGTTATGAAATAAAGTGGTTATCACAAGTGCTACAGAAACATTAATGTCAGCGAATCTTATTTGTTTTCCTGTGAAATGTAAAAATACATAATGCCCATTAACTCAAACACTGAATGATATCGTACCGAGTTTGGTAATATCCGATGGGACAGACTATAATATGAGGGCATTCCCTTGGGCACATTACTTATTTAAAACACAATTTATATATAGAGAGCATAATGGGTAAAATTTCCTACCTCGAGCTTCAAACCGGTAATGCTTTTGGATTTTTCCGTATAGAAGGAAGTGGGGTGGGAATGAATGATACAGGCAAGCTTAGCAAAAGTACTGTGGTAGAATTTGATATTTGGTTAGCCTGATGGCATGGAGGGAAGCCAACACAAACAATGCACGTTGGTCGTAGGCCACCGGCCAGATCAGGAAGTGACGTATGTCAAACTCGACAAATCTCTAACGGACAGCATCCGGTCCCGGGATACAGTTACTTCCCCTTTCAATCCGTCCCCACCTCCTCATCATACCCTATTTTTGATCCCTTCATCAGTACGCCTTCCCTTTTGTTTCCTATCTGGCGTGTCCTGCCAACGTTGAGAGATGGGAGTGGATTGTGTTATTATTGGACTTGTAAATTACATCAAGTCAGATTCGGTTTGCCATCACTCGTGCTAAAGTAAAAAACAAAAAACAAACAAAAAATACGGTCGGTAGATATCCTGGTCAGTAATAAGATTTAACAACGGAGAACCCATCACGGGAAAGAATAAATTAGTTTACTAATTCAGTAGCGCTATGACCCTCAATCTTCATATATGCAAATGTTACGTCGCTTGTCGTACTGCAGTATGAATATAACACTGCTGTGATCCATATGGTCATGTGGCATGTATGTCGTGTCTTATTCTCAAGACCATCCGCCTTTTTGGTTGCAAGAACCGTCAAAATTGATTTCTTACCGAAAAAAAATTAAGCACAAAAACGGAACGTATAGGCGTATAAAGGACCCTACCTCTTAGTTTTTAATTCTGCCTAATGGCTAAATATGGCGGGCCGGGTAGCTCAGTTGGTATAGCGACTGGCTACGGGCTGGACGGTCCAGGGATCGAATCCCGGTGGGGGCGAGATTTTCCGTACCTGTCCAGACCGGCCCTTGGGCCCACTCAGCCTCCTGTACAATGGGTATCGGGTCTTTCCCAGGGGCAAAGAGCGGCCGGGGCGTGACGCTGACACCTCACCCCCTTCTAATACCGTGGTCAAGAAAGAGTAGAGCTATACCTCTACTACCCCTACGAGCCGTACGTCCTGTACAGAGCGTCAGTGCCCGTACAAGGGTGCACTTTACTTTTAACGGATATATATATATGGGGGAAAGAAGCCACTTGGAAGACCCAGACTTAGATGGGAGGGCATTATTAAAGTGGATTTTCAAGAAGTGAATTTGAGGACCATAGAATTGATTGATCTGGCTCAGAATAGGAACAGGTGCCGCACTCTGGTGGATGAGCCAATGAACCTTCGGGCTCCGTAAAATGCGGGGAATTTCTTGACTAGCTGAGAATCGGTTAGCTTCTCAAAAGGACTCTGTTCATGAAATTAGACGGTATATGAAATACCGGTTGAGGATTAACATTGTAATACTGTTTGGGTTCCATAAATATAGCGAGAATATCTTGACTAATTGAGCGAATATCATATTCTGAAGGAAAGCTCTGCCTCTCGAAGTTCTTATTTGGAATTTTTAAGAGGAATGCTTTTGATTGCCTTTAAAGACGTTCTGGAGTTTATGCAGTATTTGATCTGGAATTGGTGTCTAATAATATTCCATATCGAATCACTTTACGAGACAAACTGCAAAAAGAGACGATGTAATACAGTGTGTCCCACTCGCTACCGAAACCGGCATTTCTTTAATAATTCTGCCACTAATGAGGATATTGCAACGAAATTTGAAGCGGACTACAGACACATGTCTCTACATTTCTCACACAATGAACGTACTCCTGTTCAAATTTCGTTGCAATATCTTCATTGGTGTTAAAATTATCAAAGAAATACCGTGTTAGGTAGCGAGTGGGACATACTGTATCACTCACTCCTAGTTTGGGGTTATTTCTGCTCCACTTTACTCCAGCAAATAACTATTGTTATGTTGGGGTGTACAACCTCTTTCGTGGCACTATCAAATTTTTCCACTGGGCTGAAGATAAGCCGTATAATATGGACTGTGACACGGGGTACATAGCATTATTAACAACCAAACACATATCACTTCCTTTTAGCGTACGTCAGAACTGAAGAATGAAACGAGAAAGAATAAGGGCGAGAGAAGGGGAATTAAGAAAACGAGGGGAAGGGGTGTACGAGGAGAAGCTGAAATTCAAACACTAGAGAGGATGTAACTGTTCTTCGTTGTGTGCAACATAATTGGTTTTATCCTCAAACACATTAGTGTATTACCAGCAACGGGGCGTTGCAGTCGGTTTTTGAGAGGGAGAGTCATCCGCATCCCTCTGAAGAGGGAGAACGTGTGCACTGAACCAATCGCTTGTTAATAATGATAATAATAACAAAGAATATTGTTCGGCGAACAGAACTAATCGTAAAGCAGTGTTGCACATCCAATATGCTACTATCTCTTATTTCAGGCGTTGACGTCATAATGGTATCCGGTTTCACGACCGTTTCTTTAGTGAGAAACTAGAGTCTGATGATCAAAAGCAACGAATTTTTATTTCTATTTAGATGCTTTGCACAACGGACTGAAGATTGCGCATGGAATGCTTTGCTTCAAATTTTTAGGCAGGTTAAGAGTAAACCTGCTGATTTCCGGTGGTAATTTAAAACGAAATTCTCGGTTTATCATTTGGTGCATATGGCTTTACTCTCATGTACATGTTTGCTTTAAATATTAGTACGCTTGGAAATAACCCGTATTACAAATTCAGTCATCGTCCCAGAGGCTGCACACCGCGTCACTGCCAAAGACAGGCGATTGCTGCTGTGTAAGGAAAGGAATGCTGTTTCTTCTGAGAATCGCAAGAAAGACGGACACTTCGCCATATACACCCATAAGATGCTAAGATTTTTGAACGTCAGCCACCATATAAAATTGGCTAAAACATTACTGGGGTGTGGGGTATATTTTAGAAAATATTCTCGTCAATCACTTTCATAACTGGTGGCGTCCCTTCTATGTTTCGAAACCCTGAATCTTATGCTACACAGAATAACAATTATTCTAGTTGTTTTCAATTGGTGTGAAACACAACTCCTTAATCTGAAAGCGAAACATGAATCACAAATTTAGAGCTCCGAAAATTAGTGTACATAAAAGAGATAACCCATTGATGATATTTACTAACGACGAGCTTTGAAGTGGTGTTGAGCCTTGATCCTAGACTGTAAGACAAAAAACGTAGACGATCCCAGTGATGTGGGAAATCATTTAGTAACTGGCAGACAACGAAGGGTTGGACTACAGTAATTTGGTTTGAAATACAATTGGAAGGCTGAAAAGGAGCTGGGAAGGTAACAATGACGATGGATTTTCACTGAAGCACTGTGTGAAAATCAGAGGTGGGTGGAATAAGCTTGGAATTGTATCGAATGTCTACATAAGAGTAGATCTACTCATTCTTATCCTCTGTGCCAGATAGGGGTGGGTGGTCAAAACTATGTTCAGGCCTCTTTCTGCTTGGAACGGGCCCCCAGAACGATTTGGACGGGTGTGGAGAAGAGAAAAATTTTTCCAAAAAGAAGTCCGATCCCCGAGCAGTGAAGCCTTTAGCGTGTCGATATACTGATTCCCGAATTCGTTATTAGGTAGTGGATGTTGGAGGAATGAGAGTTTATCAGAATTGAAGTTATACAACCGGATATAATTTGTCTGTCTTGGTAAAAACAAATGACATTACATGTCAACAGTTACTTATGTACCGGCTGTCCCGCAAAACATGCGCCGAACTTCAGCGTAATATTGTGTGGGTCATTCTGAGTAAGAAATTTTATGTCACCATTATCAACAAATTATCGACGGTTGCGTTGCCACCAGCACTTTAATTTTTCAACATTTTCCTCAACACTGGACGGTGTCACACCGTTCTTATGAATGAGCTTCACACCTACTTCCACCTCTGGTAAAGGCCACTCAATCATACCCCCACTACACGTGTACGGTATTTGTAAACACGACACCGGCACTTAGTTAGTAGCGTGTCTGTCGCCTGTCAGCCGACAAGTAACAGAATGCCTTAATCGCCATTATCCTAATTACTGAATTGGACGTTTTGTTCCACAAACCTGGTCTGCGAGGTCACCGGATCTCACGCCCTCGACTGTTTCTTGTAGGGGCGGCCCCTGAAGGACACGGACCGCCGGCAAGAATAGCTAACTTGAGAGCTATTGAATCGCGTATGAAGTTCGCTGACCGCAAATAGTAGGGAAAATCACGAAATTATCTGAAAGGCAACAAACTCTTAGTTTTACCCCCTTTGTGTTACTTCTTGTCACGAAACTTATCTTTCACGTTGTACAGGATGATAAAATGTGTAGGTTTATTGTAAAATTATCACTCACAGCCTTATATGTATATGAAAATGTCAGCAGCGGTGCAATTCCTCATAGTCTGCCAAAAGAGTGGTACAGAATTTTGAATCGAAATGACTACATAACTTCCTGAATTTGGCACAATTTCATGGAACAACCTGTGTGTGTGTGTCGGTGCGTGTGTGTGTGTGTGTGTGTATGGGTGTGTGTGTGTGAGCGTGCGCGCTTGTATATGTGTGTGTGTGTGCGCGCGCGCGCACGCGTGTGTGTGGTGTGTGTGTGGTGTGTGTGTGTGTGCGCGCGCGGGTGTATGTGTGTGTGTGCGTGTGCGTGTGTGTGTGTGTGTGGGTTGTGTGTGTGTGCGTCGGTGTGTGTATGTGTGTGTCGGTGTGTGTATGTGTGCGCGCGTGTGGTTCTATAGGCACGTACCTCCCAGGGACTAGAATTTTCTCTATTTCTGTATATTGTTTATGGGCATTTGGATGGGATTCTTTCGACGGGAAGTCGGCCGGTCAAAAGGTCTCTTCCTACACGCGGAAATAAACAAACACAAGTTACGTAGACATACATCTGTGTCCCGAGAGGAATTCGAAGCTACGATTCCAGTGTTCGATTCTTAGGAGACACTACAATCCTTGGATCGCCCAGTCACTGTGTTTGGTGAGACAGTGACCTACAGCGGAAAGACAGTGACCGTTTATTCTGATTATGAAACATAAACGACGTAAAATTTATTAGGACGACAAATCAACACTTTTTTCCCGGGGACTGTATGACATATTATAGGAAACGAATAGTCAGAAGTGGGCTATAATTTTAGAATAATTCTTTAGAGCCCACTTATTTCAGTTCAAATTCAATTCTAGACGGGTTTGTTATTTAAGAACATACACGCTTTTATACGTGACGTAATTAAGTTTATGAAAAGGAATAGGCTTCGTACCTAACAGATAAACTGGTTGCATAACTAAAACTGAATACTGACAATATAGTTTGTAGTAGGAGTCATATAACGGTAAAATGACATTAGCCTGTTTATTATTGTGTGTTGCATTATAACGAAATTTTTTATTAAAATTATTAAAATCAGGGCTGAAACACTAAGATTACTGGTGAATATTACCTTTAAACATGTACACGCCAGTCGGGATGACGAAGTCAAAAACCGTTTTTCCTTCTATAGGAAGTAAGATAGTTCAAATTTCTCGTTGTATTATGTATGCCTGTTCAAATCAGTTAGGAGAATCTGTGACAAAAGTTTATGAAATTGTTTTTTAGTTGTTGATATTCTGCTGTCCTGAAGATGGACACGGCGTCATAAAGGGCTATTTTTTAAATTCTTTATGCTTGAAACTTACTGTGGGCTCCAATGGACCTAAATGCCATAACGGTTTTAATCGGAGGACACCCATCTTGAAACTGAGTCAGTTTGCTAGTGTTTGTATCGCGCTTTGCAAATGGACGACACAAAATACAACATGGCAGCATTTCAATCTACGCAACGGCGTCTGGCACTTCGATCCAAGAGCCACGGCAGTAGAAGCGTCACGCAAACGGTGAGCAAAACTGAAGTGTCTCTACACATTTAACAAAAAGTAGGAGTTTTGTCCTTTCTTATTCGGTCTGCTCTTATTTTGCTAAATAATATGTCTACGTAATTTCCATAATGTGTGTCGTGCTTCCTAAAAGCGCTGAATATTCAATGATGCTTTTTTTTTTCAGAATAACTTATTACTTCTTTTGTGCATTACATTTCTTACGACATTTTATTTGGCATACGGTGGCGCAGTTGGTTGTGGCACTGCGCTACAAGTCGGAAGGTCGCGGGTTCGATTCCCGATGGTGTCATTGAAATTTTTCATTGACACAATCCTTCCTGCCGCACTATGACCCTGGGGTTGACTCAGCCTCTAACAGAAATGAGTGCCAGGAATATTTCGTGGGGGTAAAGGTGACCAATGCGTAGGGCCGACAACCTTACCACCTTCATGTGCCGATTGTCTTGAAATCTGGGAGTCTCAGCCTCCTAGAACCCTCAGGGCCTGTCCAGGCCTGTAATGGGACTGCTTTAACTTTTTACAAAGTTCTAAGGATTGAGTAGGCACATTTTTACCATTACACGTGAAGAAATGTGTATTAAAATTAGAGGTCTTATTATGGAAATTTTGCAAATGGATAGCCGGTACAAATGTCACAACATTATAAAAATGATTTCACGCAGTATGAGTACTCTGTAGTCTCACGATGTAGCGTTGGCGATCAAAGAGTTTAGATGTAGACATAACTTGGGTATAACAGGATGTAAGAAGAGATATGCGAAGGTTTTGTCCACTGCCTCACAACTACTTCGATTTGGAATAGGTAAATGTAAAGGTAAAGCAGTCCCGTTACAGACCCGGAGGGCCCCAGAGGGTTCCAAGAAATTAAGGTTCCCAGATTTCGTTACAACGGCACAGGAAGGTGGTAAGGTTGTCAACCTTACGCACCGGCCGCCTTTACCACCAGGAAATACTCCTGGTACTCATTTCTGTTAGAGGCTGAGTCGACCCCAGGTCCATAGTGCGATCGGAAGGATTTTATGTCAATGAAAAATCCACTGACACCAGGTGGGATCGAACCAGCGACCTTCCGTTTTGATGCACAGCACCTTAACCGCTGTGCTACCGCGGTCCCCCGATTTGGAATAGGATTACCTAAAAATAAAGCACAACACGGGACATTCTTACGACGAACAATGTAATAAATGTTTAATGCCCTTAAGAATTTTATGCGGTAAAGTAAACCGACGGTCGGATGTCATGAGTCAAAATTCTCGCAGTTTTCCTCCATCCCTCCTGACGGAGACAGGCTCATTTCTCAAAATATTGCACGACAGTTTCCTTTACATTTTCACTGACAGTAATCGCAATACAGTAGGCCCTACAGGGCATTAACTTATGCAGTTATAGACTTGCTGCAAAAGAGTGTAATCCAAATTGCTGTGAATAGCCTCGTACGCATAGACATCCGGAAGATATTTGTGTGCTGTATGTTACCGCCATTGATGAGTCTTCAAACCACTGCCGTAACCTCCCATATGGGGGTTCTGTCTTCAAATGGAACACAACTTTGAAAGCAAATTCGAAAGAAAAAAAAATATCCATCTAGTCACAACAGAGACAAAATATCATCTGTGGCACACGAACGTGTGAAGAATAGGTTATGATCAAGAGACGGTCCCCTGGTGCTGTCACTCCTGGTTGTCAAGTGCTTGAACGATCTGATACCGGCACACGCCTCGCTACCAGACCTATCATTGTGTAGTTACTGCCACACGCACACCCCAACCCTCAGTGCGCCCTTTTCAAATTCGCCACCCGTACCTCCAACCAACAGATGGTCGGCTGGCGAGATTGAAGGTCAGATCTGCTGTGACGTCATAACAACGCAATGTAACTCGATTCGCAAGGGTGGGAGCATCGGGTAAGAGATTACGTCATAATATTTGTTTCTGTTTTACATAGGATATTGATTTTCTAAGATTATCACATGGCTGAATTAACAAAGGGCTGCAGAAAATTACGTACCTGGAATTGTGATGTGGGATCACACACACACACACACACACACACACACACACAAGTCATAACGTAGTAACGTGATTTGCATTTTACCTTCAAATTTTAAGTCTGTTTTTAGCCTTACGATGGATTGTTTAGTCCGAAACATGTAGCGTTTGCTTAGAATATATAGCTGTGCACCTAGAAATTTAGAAATGTAGTTTAATCGTTTTCCCTAATCTGCTTGAGGCGATTTAATCATTAAGGGAGAAAGGGTGGAAAATTTAACACCCCCCGCAAGATACGCACACAATGGAAATCTTGTTGGAAGGGATCACTTTTGGTAACTCGGTCTAAGTCTGTAGAGAGAATAATAATACCACAATATGTCCAGTAGTCTCGTTTTAGAAGACAGTCGAAAAACTAAAGATTTTAGTTTTGGATTAATATCAGCTGCTCAAATAAGCCACTGTGTCATACATTTGCAAAACTTTATGTTAATGTCGGTGCAGATTTTGAGAAATTAAAAGAACAAGTCCTAAGAAGTACAAGAAGAAAATAGAAGTATGTTCTTTTACACCGAGAGACCTAAAATCTCGATCTATCCTAGCCAATTTGATGCGTTTCAGGGGAAACTACGAGATGGGATCAAAATGTGTTCTGAGTGAGGCGAATTTAGAAACTAGGGGGACCGTACCTTGGCTCGGGCGGTTGGACAGTTGCTGTCACCGTGAAAGCTCGGCTGCGATCCAAGACCATTCTGAAGGGACAACAAAGTAGCAGAGGGACAGTGTTGTGTCCGAATATTTGCATTTCGCCTTGTCAGTATCATTCCACCAATTCTCCACACTCACATTTCTTTCATCTAACTTCTAAAGTTAAAAGATTTTGGAAATATTTTATGTATGTTGGACCGTGTATCATTGTGATAACTGAAGAATAAGAACCAACTAGATGCTACTTATTATTTTATTGTACTTCTAATAGGCTCAACATGTTTCTGGCACTATTACGCCCATCAATAGGAGCTCACGACTATAATGTTGATTACCACATTGGTCGTTTCGTTCTTGGTTTGCTGTAGGTTGGAAGTTAGATGCGGGTAGGCTGGAGTAGTGTCCCGACTGCAGGCTAAAGCCTGCAGTCGGGACACTACTCCAGCCTACCCGCTTCTAACTTCCAACATACAGCAAACCAAGAACGAAACGACCAATGTGGTAATCAACATTATAGTCGTGAGCTCCTATTGATGGGCATAATAGTGCCAGAAACATGTTGAGCCTATTAGAAGTACAATAAAATAATAAGTCGCATCTAGTTCGTTCTTATTTTTCAGTTATGTTGAAAATACTTACCTCTCTTCAGAACATGAGTGGACATTACGCTACGTGACTGACGCAATGCCGTCGTCGAATTGTTATCACGGTCCGTCAAGGAACCTATATAGAATGTGGATGAGAATTTCTTGAATACAATTGAAGAGCGTGAGAATTTAATTTAATCTTGTGGGTTTAGGGTCCGTAATGTAACTGCGGTTTAAGGCGGCTAGTTTAATGTGATGTGTAAGTTTTTGAAATGATGAACAGATAGCTGAGTGCGAGAAATGGGGCTGTTACCGCGGTTTGTTAAATATTCAGTTATTTGAAACTGTGTTCGATGTTGTTTGGTGAGACAGTTTCATGAAAACTGTGCTCGATGTTGTTTGGTGAGACAATTTCATGAAAACTGGTCGATGTTGTTTGGTGAGACAATTTCATGAAAATTGTGGTCGATGTTGTTTGGTGAGACAATTTCATGAAAACTGTGTTCGATGTTGTTTGGTGAGACAATTTCATGAAAACTGTGCTCGATGTTTTTTGATGAGACAATTTCATGAAAACTGTGGTCGATGTTGTTTGGTGAGACAATGTCATGAAAACTGTGTTCGATGTTGTTTGGTGAGACAATTTCATGAAAACTGTGTTCGATGTTGTTTGGTGAGACAATTTCATGAAAACTGTGGTCGATGTTGTTTGGTGAGACAATTTCATGAAAACTGTGCTCGATGTTTTTTGGTGAGACAATTTCATGAAAACTGTGTTCGATGTTGTTTGGTGAGACAATTTCATGAAAACTGTGGTCGATGTTGTTTGGCGAGACAATTTCATGAAAATTGTGCTCGATGTTGTTTGGTGAGACAAGTTCATGAAAACTGTGCTCGATGTTGTTTGGTGAGACAATTTCATGAAAACTGTGCTCGATGTTGTTTGGTGAGACAATTTCATGAAAACCGTGCTCGATGTTGTTTGGTGAGACAATTTCATGAAAACTGTGCTCGATGTTGTTTGGTGAGACAATTTCATGAAAATTGTGCTCGATGTTGTTTGGTGAGACAATTTCATGAAAACTATGCTCGATGTTATTTGGTGAGACAATTTCATGAAAACTGTGGTCGATGTTGTTTGGTGAGACAATTTCATGAAAAAATAAGTGATTATAAAATCAAATAATTTTTACGAGTTCGGATAATTTAACCTGTCATTGGATCATTCACGTTCGAAGTATGGAAGGTGAAAGGAATTTATAATAAATATTAAAATACTAACCAATAGGAAGAATGAATTTAAGCATACATGAACACATCGACAAATATTTGGAAACGCTAAGAGTCAAGTGGCCAAATTCGTGACGTCATGAAATTTGATAAGTTTGTTCAACCTTCCTTTTCTCTTAACAAACGAATTGAGTTACAAAAAAAGGAGAGTTATAATCCATATAAACCCAACTATAAAAGATGTGGTGTCAGAAGTTCGTCATTGCAGAGGTATTTACGTCTGATAAGGACCTTATCAAGAAAAGTATGTAGGGTGGGGACGCGAAACCCTCCGCCACATCCATAATTCGGTCTCTGTTTTGTGTGTGTTAGAAATGTGGCGCGATTCGGAATCCATTGCCACTGGCTATTAGTGCTGGTAGTTAGTGACATATGGCGAGCCGAGAGATTGCAGCTGTACGGATTATTTCCTTTTTTCAAATACTAAAACCCTTCTTCCTTTTTTTCATTGCGGTCTTCGTAGTCGTCATACACGTCATCATGATGGTCATCGTCATCACGCATCTTGGATTTTCATTTTAGTGTTAAGTACATAGTGCTTATGTGCTGATAAATGAAAGTTCGAAAATTGCCTTATGTCTTACAGCGTTAAAATTTGAAGAAGAAGAAGAAGAAGAAGAAGAAGAAGAAGAAGAAGAAGAAGAAGAAGAAAAAAAATATATATACACATATAAGAATAGGAATAAAAGTGACATTAGCTGTAAATTGTAATTTAAGGTGGTAGTGAAGCTTAGAAAATATGCCCAAGACAAGTGTAAAATCACAGCTATTGGCAATTATCAAATACACATTTAAAAAGTGTTTACTTGAGTGGATCACAAACAGTATTATATCTAAACCGAAATTCAGATGAAAAAAAAATGATTTGCCATTTGTCAAGGTACAGACTTGCAGACTGAAGCCTGAAGACAGGAGTCTGTATAATTGTACACAATGTTTCAGTTCTACCTCACAGAATGTAGGGTCTGTGTTTATTACACAGACCAGTCAGTATCATTGAAATAAATGATCGTTGTTTTTTGTAAAAAAAATCACGTAAAACCTAAATACAATGTACAGGGTGAGCATAAAGTCTTTCCCTGATTACAAACATTTATTACAAGAAAACTACGTGGAATACAAACATATTTTTTTACTATTACTTTAGTTAATTTCTAAAATTTTATGTCATGTGTCTATTGTAACGTTTGCAACATTTTGTTTTTAGATGAAACATTTCCAAACAGGTGGATTGGGAGAGACGGTCCGACAACCTTGCCACCACGATCGCCAGATATCACCCCCCCCCCCCCTAACTTTTTTTTTTGGGGGTATGTTAAGGACAAAGTTTTTTCGACACCCGTTCCAAATATTAAAAGTTTGAAGGGAAAAATAAAAAACGCTTTTGCTACAATAACTGAAGACATGTTAGAGAACACGTGGAGAGAAATTGATTATCGATTAGCCGTTCTCCGTGCAACAAAACGAGCATATGTTGAAGTGTACTAATGTGATGTAAAAAACTTCTTGAGTTACATTTGAAAAAAAGTATGTATATTTGTATTCCACGTACAGTAGATTTCTTGTAATAAATGTTCGTAATGAGGGAAAGACTTTATGCTCACTCTGTATAAGAAAACTGCAATGTTTACTGTGTCACAGATAACAGTACGTATACTTATTACTAGGCTTTGAGTGGTCTGCAGTGTGCAGAGTGACGATCGTTCAAACTGGAACATTTGAGCGTCTGATAGCTGCTGAAAGAACGGCCCTAAGTCACTGATAACTTGATGACGATTGTTCAATTTCGGTTCATTTTCAAATTGACAAATATTGAGTGTAGCGTAAAAAAAGTAATAAGACAGATCAAGATATATAGAAATATAATTTTGCCTGTTGTTTTGTATGGGTGTGAAACTTAGTCGTTGACATTGCGGGAGGAAAGGAAACTGAGGGTGTTTGAGAACATGCTGTTGAGGAGAATATTTGGACCTAGGAGCTTAGAGGTAACGGGGGAGTGGAGGAGACTGCATAATGAGGAGTTAAATGATTTGTACCCCTCACCCAATACTGTGCGGGTGATAAAATCGAGAAGAATGAGATGGGCTGGGCATGTGGCGCTTATGGGTGAGGAAAGGGGGTGTATAGGTTGTTGGTGGGGAAACCGGAGGGAAGGAGACCAGTGGGGAGACCTAGGCGTAGATGGGTGGATAATATTAGGATGGATCTCCAGGAGGTGGGATGTGGGTATATGG
>Ga0123355_10011082_pt1 | contig 13881 bp, 10 predicted proteins | sample TergutEmb28metaG_3_FD_89872 | JGI IMG/M metagenome (GOLD analysis project Ga0123355, IMG submission 89872) | Embiratermes neotenicus P1 segment gut microbial communities from Petit-Saut dam, French Guiana - Emb289 P1 | ecosystem: Host-associated > Arthropoda: Insects > Digestive system > Gut ... | reverse complement strand
GCCGAATTTTCGAGTAAAAATTGTGCTAGGCTAGGAGCGTAAAGCCGCATGTACCCAAAGGTACATAAGGCTTTATGCGACGACGCATAGTGCAATTTTTACCGAAAAGGTGGTGCAATGGAAGTACCGAACACACCCTACTTAAAATACTCCCGCACTTTATTAAACCAGCGTTTCTTGTGGTTCTTGTAATCCTCGCCCATTTCGTCGTTAAAATTGCGAAGGAGTTCCTTTTGCTTTTCGTTCATTTGGGTGGGTACGGTTACGACTAATTTTACAATCAAATCGCCTACATAACTTGGGTTTTGTACATTTGGTACGCCTTTGCCCCTAAGTTGGGCAATTGCTCCGGGCTGGGTGCCTGGTTTTACCGTGTACTTCTCTTCCTTGCCGTCTAGGGTCGGGATGGGAATTTCGTCGCCAAGAGCGGCTTGCACAAATGTAATTGGCACATCCATGTACAGATGGCTGCCTTCGCGCACGAAAAGTTTATGGGGAGTTATAACAACCGCAATGTACAAATCCCCGGCGGGTGCGCCTTTTTCACCGGCTTCGCCCTTGCCTTGCAGGCGAATTTCCTGGCCGTTGTCGATGCCACGTGGGATTGTGACTTCCAATGTACGGCTTTTGCGAACACGGCCTTGGCCGCGGCAGGTCGTACATGGGTCTTTAATAATTTTGCCCTCGCCTTTACAGGCAGAGCATGGCACTATGCGCTGGGTCATACCGAAAAGGGTTTGCTGTTGCACACGCTCGCTGCCTGCGCCGCCGCAACGTTTACAAGTTTCCGGCGTGGTGCCGGGCTTTGCGCCATTGCCGTTACATGTGCCGCAGGTTTCGTACGCCTGGACGGTTATGTCTTTTTTGGTGCCAAAAACAGCTTCTTCCAGCTTCAAATTAATACGTACCTGCAGGTCTGCACCGCGGCGGGTTTTGGGGCGGGTTCTGCTGCCGCCGCCAAAGAAACTGCCCAGAATATCGTTAAGGTCAATTTCCATACCGCCGCCGCCGAAGCCGCCAAAACCACCTTGGAAGCCACCTGAACCTTGCTCGAAGGCGGAGTGACCAAATTGGTCGTAGGTGCGGCGTTTACCGGCGTCGCTCAGTACGTCGTAGGCTTCGCTAATTTCTTTGAATTTTGCCTCGGCGGCTTTATCACCCGGCTTTACGTCCGGGTGATACTTTTTCGCCATCTTGCGATATGCTTTTTTTAGTTCGTCGTCGCTTGCCTGGCGGTTTACGCCAAGCATTTCGTAATAATCTTGTTTGTTTGCCATGCCGGTCTCACCCTATTTCTCTGTATAGTCACCGTCGAATACATTGTGATCCGGTCCATAATCAGATGGTTCTTCGCCTGCGTCCTGGGGCGGGGCGGCGTTTTGGTACATTTTTGTCGAAAAGTCGTGTAATGCTTTGGTGTATGCTTCGATTGCGGCTTTTAACTGCTCGGTATCGGTTTCAGACATGGTTTCGCCATGCATGGAAACGCTAACGCTTTTTAATTTTTCCATTTCGGCGGTAAGGTCGGCCTTGTCGGTTTCGCTAACGTTTTCGCCTGCGTCGGTTAGTAGCTTGTCGGTTTGGAAGATTAGAGATTCCGCCTCGTTTTTAGCGTCGATAGCTTCTTTGCGAACGCGGTCTTGCTCGGCGTATTGCTCGGCTTCTTTTACTGCACGGTCGATATCGTCGTCGGACAGGTTGCTGGACGCGGCGATCGTGATTTTCTGCTCTTTGCCTGTGCCAAGGTCTTTTGCGGACACGCTTACGATACCGTTTGCGTCAATGTCGAACATAACTTCAATTTGCGGAACGCCGCGTGGTGCAGGCGGGATGTCGTCCAGACGGAAGCTGCCAAGCTTTTTGTTATCGCGGGCAAGGGCGCGTTCGCCTTGCACAACTACTATATCTACGGCGGTTTGGTTGTGAGCCGCAGTTGAGAAAGTTTGCTTTTTGTTTGTAGGAATGGTGGTGTTGCGCTCGATTAGGCGTGTGGCTACGCCGCCTTCGGTTTCGATGGATAGGGAAAGCGGGGTTACGTCAAGCAGAAGGATACCCCCTGCGCCCTCGTCGCCCGCAAGTTTGCCCGCTTGGATAGACGCGCCAAGGGCAACGCATTCGTCCGGGTTAATGCCTTTGAAAGGTTCTTTGCCGGTAAGTTTTTTAACTGCGTCCTGTACCGCAGGGATACGGGTGCTTCCGCCAACTAGCAGAACTTTGTCAAGTTCTGACGGGGAAAGGTCGGCGTCTTTTAGCGCGGTTTGTACCGGGCCCATGGTTTTTTCAACCAAATCGTGGGTTAGTTCGTCAAACTTTGCACGGGTTAGGTTAATGTCCATATGCTTTGGTCCGTCTTGGTTCATGGTTATGAACGGAAGATTTACATTGGTTGTAACCACGGTTGACAGCTCTTTTTTGGCTTTCTCGGCTGCCTCTTTTAGGCGTTGCATGGCCATTTTGTCTTGGCGTAGGTCGATATCCTCCATTTTTTTGAATTCGTCGGCCAGGAACTTAATAATCCTGTCGTCAAAGTCGTCGCCGCCTAGGCGGTTGTTACCACTGGTTGCCAAAACTTCAATAACGCCGTCGCCAATCTCGATAACGGAAACGTCGAATGTACCGCCGCCAAGGTCGTATACCATAATTTTTTGCTCTTTGTCGTTCTCTAGGCCGTAGGAAAGTGCCGCGGCTGTTGGTTCGTTAATAATACGCTCAACTTCAAGGCCCGCGATTTTGCCTGCGTCTTTAGTGGCTTGGCGCTGGCTGTCTGTAAAGTAGGCAGGCACGGTGATGACGGCCTTTGTCACGGTTTCGCACAAATACGCTTCCGCGTCGGCTTTTAGTTTGGCAAGTGTCATTGCCGATAGTTCCTGCGGGGAATAGTCTTTGTCGTCTATTTTTACTTTAAAGTCAGTACCCATTTGGCGTTTGATACTCATTACGGTGTTGTCTGGGTTGGTGATTGCCTGACGCTTTGCGGTTTCACCTACAAGGCGGTCACCTGTTTTGGTAAATGCTATGATAGACGGCGTTGTACGCTCGCCCTCACTGTTTGTGATAACTACGGGCTGGCCGCCCTCCATTACTGCTACACATGAATTTGTTGTGCCTAGGTCTATGCCTATGATTTTTGACATTATTTTGTCCTCCTGTTTAATTTAGTTTAAGTTTTTGGGGCTCTGCCCCAAACCCCGCAAACTTTTGAAAAAGTTTGATCAAAACTTTAATATTGTGAAATATTTATACAAAGTGCTAGTCTGAAACGCGCGTACGCGCGTTTCGAAATTTGCATATGGTATAGCCAGTGCGAATGAACGGGTCAAGGGCAAAGCCCTTGTCGGGGTGTGGGGCGGATAGTCCCACGGTCTTGACTTTAATTCGCCACCTTAACCATACTATACCTCAGTACTTTATCTTTATGGATATACCCTTTTTGCAGTACCCCGGCTACTTGGTTCGGGCCGAAGTTCTCGTCCGTCACATGTGCTACTGCGTTGTGGAAATTGGGGTCAAACCCGTCGCCTGGTTCTAGCTCAATTGGCTCTGCGCCAAGTTCCGTAAAAACGGCTTCTAGCTGCCTGGCTATCATTGCCACGCCTTGGTAGAAGCTATCGTTCTTTTGACTAAGATTCTCGTGGGCATTAAGCGCTCGCTCGAAATTATCTGCCATTGGCAGAAGCTTTTCGCATGCGTGGCGAATTCCATCGTCGTAACGGGCCGACATTTCTTTTATCGTCCGCTTGCGGTAGTTATCAAACTCCGCAAGGGATCGCTGGTATTTGTCCAGCATTTCATTGTACTTACTCTCGGGCGAGTCTATAATCTCCGGTGTTTCTTCTAATTCCTCTTCTTGAATTTCTTGAGTTTCATCTTTTAATGCTTCGTCCATGATGTGAAAAATCCTCCTTAACAATCGAACTCACGTCTGCAAAAAGCAAATGTTAAAGCCCAAGGGCAACCGTCACCCTTTGCATGTTTTGCAATATTCCCGAAAGCACCGATACCACCTGGGAGTAATCCATTCGCATGGGGCCCACAATGGCAATTGCGCCGGTACTTTGGTTGTCTATTGTATAGTTTGTTCTAATCAGGCTGCAGGCCTTTAGCAGGTCTATGTTATTTTCCTCACCAATGGCTATCTGTATACCTTCGTAGGAATCCTGACCCAAAATTTCAAACAGCGATGCCCGGTCTTCCAGCGCGTGGAAGATAGCCTCCGCCTTGCGGATGTCCGCAAATTCCGGGAACGCCAGGATGTTTTTTACGCCGCTTGTGTACACACGCACATCATCTTCCGTCACAATCATATCGGATATTGTGCCCAATATTGGCATTAGAATATGTGCACATGTATTAAACTTCACCAGCAATTTGTCTATTAGCGGGCGGTTTATTTCGCGTATCGAAAGACCCGCCAAGAACGCGTTTAAGTGGTAAGAAAGCATTGTTAATACTTCGTAATCCGGTGCGGCGTTTACGTTTACAATCTGGTTTTTTACCGCCTTAGTATCGGTAACAAGCACCAAAAGCAGCGATTTTTCGTCCAGCGGTACCAGCTGGACATGTTTAATTTTTGTCTTTTTTAAATAAGGCTCGGACATTATTACGGGGTAGCGGGTCAGGTGCGACAGCATTTTTGCGGTTTCTTGCATCATAAATTCGATTTGATAAATGTTGTCGATTATCATTTTCTGCAACAGAAATGCCTCGTCGCTGGTTAGGGATCTGCTTTGCATCATTGTGTCTACATACATACGATATCCGCGGCCCGACGGTACGCGCCCACTGGATGTATGAAGTTGGTTTATAAACCCCATTTCCTCAAGGTCGCTCATCTCGTTGCGGATGGTGGCGGAACTTATGCCAAGCCCGGACTTTTTGGCAATGGTCCGCGAGCCAATGGGCTCTGCAGTTTCTATATAGTCGGTAATGATGGCTTCTAGGATTTTAAATTTTCTGCTGGTTAAATCCATATCTGCACCCCTGTTCTTTCCAATGGGTCGCTGCCCCAAACCCCGCCGCTATGCTTACCATATTGATAAGCCCGGCTATGCTTCCGTTAAGGCGGTGGCATGTGAGTCTTTCTTGTTAGCACTCTGTCGCGACGAGTGCTAACAAAAGAAAGATACCATGTTTTTGCAGGTATGTCAATGGGTTTTGTTTGGGGGGCAAAAATTTACGCAGAAATTTCAAATTTTCAAGTGGGATGGGAAACCTTCGCCGTAGGGACAATGGGCGAACGAGACGGGTAGCGTTCGCTGTGCTCACTGTCCCTCTTGCGAGTGTTTCCCGCCCCGCTGCGCTCACTGTCCCAGTTGGTGACTCACAGTCACCAACTGAATTATTGCAAATGGTTAGAACCTGTGTTCAATAATGGGATGTGATATAATGCACAAAAAAACAAGGAGTAGCCACGTGAAAAAAGCCTTCGTATTTTTGCTAATTATATTTGCTGTAACTTTTGTCGCAACGCCTTTGTATGCAACAACCGACGGCCTTCATTCCACGGAAATGACAGTGCGTGTAAACGACCGCGACTTTAACCTATGGGGTTACATTTGCGCAAGAAGGGCATCCGCCCTGCGCCTGCAAGATATGGCGTACATGTTAAACGGCACACCTGCCCAATTTGCCCTGCGCACCCCGCCCGACGACCGTTGGGATTACTGGATAATTCTTGGCGAGCCGCACACGCCAACAGGAACCGAGTTCCGCCCAATACCGGAAGAACGCCATGCCTGGGCAGGTGACGGCATGGGCTACGGTGGCTGGGGCGGTTTTGAAGACTATCCGATACGCCCGATTGTTATAGGAGTGGGCGGGGTTTACGAACCGGAAACATCCGTCGCGTTAACGGCAATACGGGATGTGGATTACGCGCATTTTTCAATGCATGACCTGTCGCAGTTGCTTGGCTTTTATTTGGTATATAACCGACACTATCATTGGTGGGGTGAAGACTGGCCGTATCACAATGTAGTAATAGATACCACGCGGGGCATGCCTGCGGTTTTGCCCATGCAAGAGCCGGAGCTTGCACGCATCTTGGCCCGTCTTTCTTACCGCGACCCCGGGCATTGGGTAGATGTAAAACATATGTATGCCGAAGAAATTACCGAAGCAGTGGTATGGCCTGCGGAGTTTCGCATTTCCGCAAGTGGGTTTAGCGGAGTTGGTCTGGAAACAGTTGCGCCTACTGTCACTGACAGATGGGACTGGCAAGAAATTGAGCGGAACCGGCTGCGCATATACCCCATGCAAATGCGCACCCTGGAAAACGGATATATCGAACTTACTGTTATCCAGCCCGAAATACCAACCATGCCCTGGAACGCCCAGCCGACATATGACCACGAATTTGACATTTTACCGTCCCGGTTTTACAATTATCGTATTGTGGTAGACCCCGACCAAGACCCTATACTGGAGGTTACACTGTACATTGGTGATGCAAGGCATATCATGTATAGCCATAGATTTGCAATGCATTTTGCAGGTCGTAGCCAAGCCGTACCGGCATATGGTGGCGGCATAACACTTAGGTATGTGTCAAGCAGGTGGACATGGAGCGGCATGGCAGATGCGGAAATTATGGTGTATCGTTCGTATCAGCATGGCGAGGAAAGAATTTTGCTGCATAGCCAACAAGGCATAACCGACGCCGACCAGCTTTTGTTTGAGTTCACAGACCCCACCGCAGAATGGGGGCGGGTTTATCACTATATGATATATGCAGGCGCACAGCAGATTTTTTCAAAATATGTAGATGCAAGGTTGGTGTTGGATGAGCCTTATGTGCCGTATGAACCCTACGTACCCGATGAACCACATGTGCCCTACGAGCCGCCGTATGTACCCGACGAGGTATACGAAACCATCGCTGAATACGAAACTGAAGCAAGCCTGTCACGCCTTTGGTGGTTAGCAGTAATTCCGGTTGTTGTATTAGGGTTGGTTCTGTTCAAAAAATTGCGAAAAGAAGATTAGGGCGTGTTCGGTAATTCGCTTGTGCCGAAATTTCGAGTAAAAATTGTGCTAAGGCGTGTTCCCACTAACGAATATGCATCTTTGCGGCTTCAGTACGTTTGCTGCGCAAACACCGCCTACGGCGTCCGGCCTTCTTGCCGGTACGTGATATTTCCGCATCTTCTTCGAATTTTTTCCTTGTGTGCCTTTAGGCACACGGCGTCAAAAATGTCTCGAACCTGCGAAAAATCAGACTCGCAAATCTGCACATTCTTATAGTGGGAACACGCCCTAGGAGCGGAAAGCCGCATATACCCAAGGTACATAAGGCCTTATGCGCCGACGCATAGTGCAATTTTTACCGAAAAGGCGGTGCAATGGAATTATCGAACACACCTTAGTTGGGAGATATTTATGGCTTTAACACAAATTGATTTTAGCACTTGTCAAACAGCAAGCAATGTTATTGCAGAGGAAAGAAGTGACGGATTCCATTTATCTGCAACGAAGGGAGTCAGGGTACACTATCTCCCAAGCAAGCCTTTGTCATCGTGTATAACTATGCCAAAAAAATTTCGTCTGCCGTTAAAAATATGCATGACGATAAACATGCCTCAACCCGGTTTACATTTGATACTTGGCGAAGGTCATATTTCGTTTGGCACAAGGTCGGACAACAGAAGTCGTAGCGATATTGTAGAGCCAGACAATAAAAAGCCCATGAGTTTTGATAACCGCACGAGCTTACACAGTGACACCGAAATCACTGTCATTTATGGCTTGAAATTTATGCAAGTCGTCATAGATGGCGAAACTCGGTTTTTTTCTAAAAAAGAGAAATATATGCGTTCAGGTCTTTTTGCAGGCATGAACAAGGCCGGTTTTGAATTACGACTCGGCACAGATAAATTTGCCGAAGTTGTCATCAAAAAAATGACCGTCGAAGAATATGACGTCGAGCCGGATTCCGTACCCATCAACAACGAAATTGGCGAGGCAAGACTTTTTTACATTCGCCGGGGCATTAAAGCCGGTTTTGAAGAGTGTATTTCTTTGTTAGCACCAGCACTTCAAGAAGAAATTATAAAAACCGACCAGTTTCTTTTAAATGAAAAAGAACTTAAAATTAGACGAAAAATCGAGGGCGACCAGCTTGGATGTAAGATTACGTATACATCATCCGTTCATGGTTTCTCATATTCGCTTCGAATCAATGAACATCTCATGGATCATTCCTTCTGGTGGTATATGCTTTCAAACTATAAATTTGAAAATAAGTTTATGGGGCGAAAGAATGATTTGACAAACCCCACCCTCAAAAGAGTTTACGAGCAAGCACCTGAAATCGCTGACCGTCTTGTTGGATATTATGGCAAATGCAGCGGATGCTCCCAATCATGCGCCGTAAAAACAGTATACGAGTTGAATGATAAAAAATTTGCATCCTGTCACGGGCAAATAAATATGAACATGAACTTGCAAACATTTTCGGATTTTCGGTTTATGATTTATGTACAAAAGGAAGTAATAAAAAGTTTGACGGACTTTATAGTCGTATAAGCTGAAAACCCCAGACGGCCTATGTCCGGGGTTTTTGCATTGTCAAAGTTTATATGTGCGAGAAACCATCAAAAACCACGTCATTATTATGGTGTTACTTTTTTAACAGGAATCCAAATTTCAAATTCATATTCATCATTTTGAGAATCACCGGGCGGATAAATTTCAACGGTGTATTGCATAGCATGCTCGTATCCACTAGATGGCAACCATTCAGTAAACATTTTCGTGTATAGTGCGTCCAAGCCTTCATATACTTTACCTTTCCCCGAAAACATCGCCCATGTTCCTGCGGGAATTTCAAACAAATCCATTTCCGCATAATCCCCATCCCCGGCTTGTGCACCAATCGACATTTCAATGCTGCCGTCTTCCAATATGTGCGACATTCCCACTTGCCACAACGGAGCGCGGTAAAGTTTATAATCATCCCGTATGACTTCGTTAGGGGTCTTGCCCAATTTCTCGTTTTTGGTATCTAAATATATACCCCAGGAGTTATCAAAACCATTTGCTCCCGCCGCGTAGCGATAAACACCGCCGACACATTTAATTGCTCCTTTTTCTTCAATGCGATAATTCATGTCCATTGCTCCTTTTATTGAGATTTGAAAGGAGATTCTTGAGAACATTTTGAGTGTAACACTTTTGGAGCGCGCTTCCATTGGCGAAACACCGTGCATTTCTTTAAATGCGCGTGAGAATGATTCGGGAGAGCTGTAGCCATACTTTATTGCTGTATCTATGACTTTAACGCCACTGCGTTGCATTTCCAATGCGGCAAGCGACATGCGTCGGTTTCGTATATATTCGGCAAAGGAAACGCCGACTACATACGAAAATATTCTACCAAACTGGTATATGCCACAACAAGCAATTTTCGCCACATCATTAAAGTTGATTTCTTCGGTGATATGCTCCTCAATATAGTCAATCACTTCCGTCATTCGCTTTAAAAAATCCATAGCAATCCCTCCTTTCAAGTTCAATATAAACCATTTGACAATAAAAAACCTTGCATTTTTAATACAAAGCTGCAAGGTTAAAAACACAAATTACCTTCAATAAATCATAGCATTTTCATTATATCAAGGTAAGCGTCAATATAAACGTTTATGCGTTAATGTCAATACAATAACACGATACTCGAATATACTCAAAAAAAGTCTGCGGGTTTTACCAACCACAGGCTTTTTTCTTATGTGTTATGGGTATCCAAGGTCTTACAATGCTTACTCTTGTCCTATTTCGTCCAATGCTTGTTCCAAATATCCGATTGCCTTTTCATAGTGTCCCGCCGCTGCATTTAATATCGGCGCAAGGGCTTTACTCCTGTCCTCATCTATGCCCCAGGGCGAACTCCAGGAAAGATAGGGATAGGCTTTTTCTAATTCAGCGGCTTCTTTTTCAAAGCTTGCTGCAGCATAGTGCAGCTTATCTCGGATTTCTGTATTGCTATTGCCATAATTGTCTGCAAGATTACGAAGATAAATAACGCCGGCCCTTCTCGTAGACGAATAAACATCGTAACAATAAGCATCTGCTACGCCTCGCTCTTTTCCTTCGCTTGCGTATTCGCCTGCCCATTTGTAGTAAAATTCAATGCCATTGGTTTCGTGAGGAGGGGCATCCGCGGCTAATTTTTGCCTGCCATGTTGCACCGCTCTTATAAGCGAGTTTATTTCCGCTTGTTTATTATCGAACTCAGCGATTTTTCCTTTTATTAGCACCGCACCAAACGCCGGGCACATATCGCAGGTTTTTGCCCTGTCCCATGGCTCGCGGGCATATTCGCCCTCGTTACCGCGAACCGAACCCCTGCCTATAAAATGCTTCGCCTGCTCGTCATATCCGCACACCACATCGAACTCCGCCGACGAAAAAGCGTGAAACACAAGGGCGGGTCTTCCGTCGTCTATATGTTTTTTTACCGCTTTTATCATTGCATCAGTAACATCGTTGCCGTCTGCGTCAAAGCAGGGGTATGTCTCAATTTCGTAGCCCAGCAATTTAATAAAATCCGTCGTCCACAAATCGTTCGCACAAGTCGGGCGGCTTGGGCACCCGCCGGAAATGATGAACGCTGCACCGGATATTCCTAGGATATATTCCGGCGTATAATCCGCTCCCATGTTGTTCAAGACAATTCTGGCGGCTTCATAAAGGGGTTCTGTGTAGCGGAACTTGTCTATGTTCAGTAAAACCATATCGTTCTCTCCTTTTACATGTGATACTGTGAGGGTAAAGTAAATTCGGTCGTAGTGCTTTAGCACAGTGCTGGTTTTTTTAGATTCGGATGGGGAAATCCCATACAGCCGCTTGAATGCGATGTAAAACGCGTTCGACGACTCGTAGCCATACTTGAACGCGGTTTCCGTTACACCTGCGTCTAATTTTTGCAAATCACTAAGGGCACAGGTAAGTTTGCGCCGCCGTATATACTCGCTAAGCGTTACCCCGGCTGCCAGTATAAAAAACCGTTGGAACAGGCTGATGGGCGTAAGGGTTATACGGCTTATTTTGTCATAGCATATTTCGCCTGAAAGATTATCGTCAATATAGGCAATCGCGCTGTTTATTCGTTCGACCCAATCCATTTCTCTCTCCTCCTTTTGTGGTAAGTATAAATTAATTCAAAGTAATTGACACTATAAATCGTGAACAGGAATTTTAGGATTCTATAGCAAGCGTACTTCAAAACAATCGTGTTACGGTTTAGTTCCGTGCAAAAGAAAATGAAGCATCATCGTGGCAACAACTTTTTTTGTCGAGAAGAACTTTTTTGACTGGGAAAACCAAAATATCGTTTTAACTTGTAACCCCTGTTTATGGTATAATCTCAATGATGGTTTGGTGAGAGACTCTGCCAACATTAATTGCGTTATCCAAACTCACCAAGCACAAATTTGGAATGAAAGGGCGTGTTGGTATGAAAAGCATAGATTTTGTTGCCACGAAAATTACTTGGAGGGTAGCAAAAATATAAAACCCTCCACATAAATCTGGAGGATGATTATGCAAAAAGAACTGAACGTAGCCGCCCAAAAATTTGGAGACAGGGCTATAGTTTGTGGCGTCAACATCTTAGATGCCGTCAAAAACAGTGTTGAAGCACTAAAAACGAGCAACTACTATGAGGAAGCTGCGAAAATTGTTGTCGAACATTTCTACAATTTCAATTTGCCTGAAACGGATTTTCCGATTAACTCTTTGGTGTTGGTAGCCAAAGCGGAGCCTATTGTCAATGTGACATTTTGCTTGAATGGAAGAGAAGTTACACTTTATACTCCAAACGCATACAAGGATGCGCGTAAACCTCACGAGCAACCAAGCATATATCTTCATAAGCTGTTTGAAGATAACGGCTATCGATTGCAAGAATGGGGTTGGGGTATACCTCTAAAGATACTTGCGGTGCGAAGTGGTCTTGCTCGATATGGCAGAAACAACCTTGCGTATGTAGATGGACTGGGCAGCCGCCATTCTCTTAGCTTGTTTGTGAGCGATGCAGAATGTGATCAAGGTGGCGTCTTTGAGCTTAGGCAAATGAATTCATGTGCCACTTGTAGCGAATGCTTAAATGCTTGCCCGACTGCGGCTATATCAACAGACCGAGAGCAGATTTTTACCGAACGATGTCTAACATATCTGAATGAGTTTATTGACCCCTGCAACTTCCCGAATTGGTTAAGTCCAACAGCTCATCACAGTACTCATGGATGTATCCGCTGTCAACTTGCGTGCCCCATTAATGGTGATGTGAAAAAGATAATAAAGCCGATTCGTTTTGACGAAAGTGAAACCAAGTTACTTCTTGCGGGTGCGACAGCAAGTGACTTATCAGAAGAAACTCGCAATAAACTTCAAGCAATAGATGAACTAGAGTATCTTCATCTGCTACCTAGGAATTTGACGGCTGCATTTGACAATATGTAACACCTGCGGGCTTCTCCCTCAAAACAAGAGGGTAGAAGCCCTTTTTAGCCAGTATGGTTTTAAGATTTTAACCTAAGTCGTGGGCATAGCTTCTTAATTGCTTGGGCATGAGTTCGTCAATCTTGTTCTGCCTCACCTATCGCGTATGTATTGTGTGCCTTTCGTGTTGCATTCGCATGAAAATACTATGCGTTTGCCCAAATAGGCAGGGCATGGTATAAAATACGTACCATTGAAGCATTTCGCAATATCTCTGCAATCGGAAGAGTCTCTAATTACAGAAGTTTCCAGGCATCGTGTAATTGTATCATAGTCACGTGAAAACAGGGGTTGGCTGATGGGGTTAATACAATCGCACGGTTCAAATACTTTCCTATACCTTTAGATGAATAATACACATATGAGTGCTATACTTGCACTACAGATTTGCAAACATTTTATAAGTGACAGGAGAATAATTATGTCAGAGGTTATAAAAACGCTCCAAAAACAACTTAATGCCCTTAATTTTCACTTCACTAAAAAGCCTATTCTGATAGGCGGAATGGCTAAAGAGTATTATGGGATTAGAAAATCTGGTGGAGATTCTGACCTGGTGGTTTGTGATGAAGATTATCAAGCATTAGCCCTTGTATATCCCGACAGTAGGGTAGATGCATGGGGGGATTTAGGCGTTAGGCTCATGCCATTTGAAATTTGGCGAAGCATTGCGCGTTTTGATTATGATTTTTTCAGCAAAAATGCAGTTGATGAAGAAATAGTATTTGTCGTTTCATTAGACCGGCTACTGTTTATGAAAGTTATCGCTATGGATTATGGGGCGCACGAGAAGTATAAAAACGATTTACACTTATTAAAAGAGCATTATAAAAAACATTTTGTAAATCAAGGATATTGTAGCAATATGGAAAAAAACATGGCTTCATACGAAAAAAGCAATGGTGTTGTGCTTGGCGGCAGATACCTTGATCCAAGCAACGTGTAGAATAGCCATTTTATTCAGAACCCGAACCTTTACATGAAACTCAAGCAATCGTGTTAAGGTTCGGGCTTTGTGTAATTGTGTTAAAGTTAACGTTAATACGGGCGTTTGAATGGCAGTGTTGATACAGTCGCACGATTTCAAATGCCCTTCTTATTTTTAAACGCGTTGTGTACGTTGATATGCTATAGTTGTGCTAGGAAGTTGCGAGGGAAATTTATATTAGCTACGAATTTTGGAGGCGGGTAATGGTGAATGGTGGGTATCGGTTTACGGTTCATAATGAGAAATACACCGCCGTCCTGACGGGGCGGACGGTGAAGATTTTACGCAAAGGCACGCGGGAGGACCTTGCACGATTTAAGGATTTGAAGCACGCTCGTTTCTGTGCGTTTAATCCGGTGAAAAATATGCTGGTGACAAAGAGCATAGAACCTTGG
>Ga0123355_10011081_pt1 | contig 13881 bp, 9 predicted proteins | sample TergutEmb28metaG_3_FD_89872 | JGI IMG/M metagenome (GOLD analysis project Ga0123355, IMG submission 89872) | Embiratermes neotenicus P1 segment gut microbial communities from Petit-Saut dam, French Guiana - Emb289 P1 | ecosystem: Host-associated > Arthropoda: Insects > Digestive system > Gut ... | reverse complement strand
TTTTTTTTTTTTTTTTTTTTTTTTTTTTTTTTTTTTTTTTTTTTTTTTTTTTTTTATTCTTTTTATTTTTTTTTTTTTTTTTTTTTTTTTTTTTTTAAGACTATGGTACTGCCTGCAAACTATTGGAAAGATAGGTGTTTTATTACAAAATAACCATGCCTACTACTTCAGCTCTGAGTAAGTTGATGCAAATGTGGCAAGGTTACATAATTGAATGTGATATCATACTAGCTGGACCTCTGGACCCTTGAAGATGAAAGCAAATTGTTCCTTTGAAACACTGGGAACCAATTACCTAGTGACATGGCATCATATCCCAGTAGAATAGAATCCTCAGGATTAATGTACAAATAAAATTAATATGACTTTACATTATTAACATACTGAACATTTAATTTCAATTTTTATGCAGGTTGTGTTACCAGAACTTGCAAGTATCAGGTTGGCAGCCTATGAAGATTCAGGTCGCTTTATTGGTCATCGAGTTTTGCCAGTAGTCGGTCTCTGCCCAGGCTATCGACATGTGACACTGAGGACAGATGCAGGGCAACCTCTTCCATTGGCTACTCTCTTTCTTTTAATTGTTGTGAAGGACTATGTCCCTGATGGGCTTTCAGATTTTGCAGAAGCCCTTGCTAATCCCATCAAATACCAGTCAGAAATTGAGAAAAGAGATCAACAGTTGTCTGTACTGACAGATGACATGGATGTTTCTGAGGTAAAGATAGAAGCATACAGGTCATGTGAAAAATTGCAGTTATTAAGTTCCTGTTTTAGATATGTGGCTTAATTTTATAGTGACAGGGAATGTTACAGCATGTTTTGTGTGGATCTCTGTTTAACTTTGTGTCCACTTACTCAAGCCAATTACAGCAAATAAGTTGTGTTCCTGTAATGTTTCATTTATAATGCCTGCCAATTCAGGTGTTATGATGTTATGTTTTCGATTAACATTGTATGTGTAGGTGATATCGCCAACATTATCACATCCAATTTTATACATTTACCTCTTTAGTGACTTGGATATAAGAAAACTGATTTTCATATGACTCAGGTGATGATATTTATAACCACAGGCCTAGGTATCAAGTTTAATTTTCACTGTATGTTTGAAGGAGAAAAGATTGTGCATATATTGTTGACGTAAGGCAGACTTAAACCATTTTTTACAGGAAGTGAACCTTAATATGCTGTACAAAGATCATAATGATACCAAATAATGTAAGACAAAGTGTCATGAATTATATGTTGGCAGAGATGTGGGTAGAACTGCTCATGGCCCTTGTTAACTCTCAAACATGAAGTTCATCTGAAGGGTATTTAAAAAGTATTTCCTACCTTGCACAACACATTGCAGCTCCATTATGTATATGTATTGGTTAATGTTGTTTAAGAAAGGAGTGGCAGTTTATGCTTGGAATTAGAGAAATTGCAGATACACTGTGTGGGCAAGTGTGGTGGTTTTTGATGTTAATGTAGGTGGTACATGTAGTTGTTTCTGAACATTAAAACGTTCAATCTGTTATGGCATTCATGTGCAGATCATCATCAGCATCATCATCATCATCATTCCCTGTTTATTGACAGTGCTTTCAGTAGATCACATTGCATAGCAGTGAATGATGGGATGATCAGTGAATAATGGATTATGAACATGTGTAAGGTAGCTGTCATGTCCTAATTTGAGGTACAATACTGACTTTTGTGTGGCAGAACTGAGGAAAACTGTGCACCTCCTTAGGATAGCTTTTGGTGGCTGATACTTGAACCCTGTACCTCCGACATATAAAGCAGAAGTACCATCCTTGTTACCGCTGTCTAGATGCAATTAAATTAGTTATAATTTTAAATGTTTAATTTCGTAAAGAACATCATTAATATATGTGTTACAGGAACCAATTTGTAAACTGTCAGCACCAGAAATGATGCAACCGAGCACATCTCCAAGACCTTCAATTGTGGGTGGCTTAGAGAGCCCAGTTATTGAGAATCCTTCAGAACCAGATACTGGCCCTGTTATTGCATTATCAGACACTACAATGCAGAATGAACAACCACCAAGCCCTCCAGTCCCACTTGCTTCTCTTAAGCCTGCTCCAAAATCTAATGAAGCCATTCTACCAGCAAGTACGTTGAGCCTTTTTTAAATACACACTTTGGAATAAGTTCAGTGGGTATCAGGGTGTTTCCCCCCGACAGTAAAATGGCTCAGACATGAAGTCGACTGCTCATCTCAGTTCAGTGTGGAGTTAAGAATACGTGGTGCTGTAGCTGTACTTCCCCTACCTGCCTTCAAGGTGTGGACAGGGACAACTTTGTCTATGCCCTTTACATTGGAATTGGATTTAACCCTTTCTATCTGGAATAAGTAAGATGATACATTAAAGCCTCAGTTTTACTTTTTTGTGGGAACCACCTAAAAAAGGTGTAAAATCCAGAAACATTGTTCTTATGGGTATTTGGCTGGGACTGTACGAAAAGCATGTGAAGTTGCAGAATATGTGAAATGTGGGGACAGTTATGTGTCCAAATTGCAGCTAGCCAGATGGATTTGAAATCTCTAATTATTATGTATATCTCTTCATCTTTTTGTTTAAATTGGCCAGTTTTAATAATTGTTTCAAGATCCTGTTCGCATATAATTTTAAAATGTAAGGGAAAATTTAAGTCATGTATGTTTTGATAGATTTAATGTACTGATCTTGTAAGATACATGTACTGATCCTATGACACATTTTATGTTACCTGAGGTGAAGTAAGCCTAATTTTACTGTATTCCTTGCAGACATGTTGTGTACATGTTGCTGTCTGATTACATGTACTTTGTCAGTTTCTGTGTGAGCATCAAGTCTCTTGAAGCCAACGTAGAAGATGACGAACACTGTAATGGAATTTTTATATTGTGGTCTTCTAGGTTACAAAACTGTGTAGTCTGGATAATGACATTTTGGAGGAACATGCTGCACTGTGTTTCTCAGAAATGTTGGTGATCATCTGCTGTGCTACTGAGCACTGCAGAATGAGTGGTGTGATGTGTCACAATGCAGTAGTGATGCCATCCGTTCTACAGGGAAGAGTTCCATGATAAAAAAAAAAAAACACCTTATTCGATACAGCTTCTTAATATAGTCTCTGTGAATGTATTTCTTATATGTTGTGGGTGGTTTCTGCTTTAATCTGGATGTCCTCTGTAGGGTGGCATAACCCTAAAGACGATGTGAACTTTAGGTATGAATTGCATCATAAATAAATGTTCTTTGGTTATGTCATGGAGGATGGATGTAACTTTGTTCTTACAGGGAGTGAAGATCTGGTGGCAGAGCCACTGGAAAAATTTATGGAAAACAAAGCAGTAAAGGAAAAATTACAAGAATTGGATAAGAAGCTGGAAACCCTGAAGAAGAAACACGAAAAAGAAAAGAGTAGGGTTCAGGCATATGGCAAGGGTTCATCACATCATGATAATGATAGAAAGAAGAAGTTCTATGGTCATATGCTTGTGAAGAGGTTGTCCAGCAAGAATATGTAAGCATTGTCTGTTATCTTGTTTCCTGATGACACAACTTGAAGTGAGCTTTGTTCTGCATCCCTGAACCAGCACTTCCTTCTTGATTTGTTCATTCTCCTTATCAAATGAACTGATTTTTCTGCTGTTAATGGCAGATTTCCTTCAAAGAGGCTGACTCTATGGAGCAGAGTCCTTCATGAGAAAAATTCCTTACATGACTCCATGTACTTTGTTAATCCAAATACAAGGAAACCTGTCTTCAACGAGACCTGTGCATAACAGAAACCTGTCTTCAGCTGAAAAATATTTCACTTGGATGCTCTGGAGTCCTGATGATCCTTTCTCAAAGACCTATATTAAACAGAACATTCGTGCAATGTAAGGAAAATTTTTGGTTCCTTGCAGTTTCAATATAAGCAGGTTTCACTCTACATAGCGTTTTCAACGTGACATTACATTAAATTAAATTATTCAGACTAACACAGCTAACAAGAATACTATGTATTCTTTACATTCAATGCATCATGTTTTAACCAATTGTTATGGCCAGCATCAGGTAGTTGCTTAGTTTATATAACAAAGAAAGTATATTGGGTAGTGGCCTCTCTTTTACAAGCAGTGGATACCATAATCAGCAATAAAAATTATAATTACAAATTGTGGAATAATACTAAAATAAGATGAAAATTAAAAACTGTTTAAAATCAAAATAAGTGCTCTAAGTCCCTTTCTTTATGTGTTTGTATTGCTGAGAGTGCACTGTATATCGACAAGGGTCTATCTTGCAGCATGTAGCAGATAAATTATGTGACTAGCTTTCATGAATTCAATCTTTGGTATAGTTTACATATATAAAAAAGTAAAGGTAACGTGATCCCGTTACAGGCCTGGTGTGGCCCAGAGGGTGAGTAGAGGTATAGCTCTACTCTTCTATGGCCATAGCACTAGAAGGGTGTGAGTGGTCAGCAGCACGCCCTGGCCGCACTTTACCCATTTTACAGGAGGCTGGGTGGGCCACAGGGCCGGTCTGGATGGGTGGAAAATCTCGTTCCCACCAGAATTCGATCTCGGACTGTCCAGCCCATATCCAGTCGCTATACTGACTGAGCTACCCAGCCCACATATTACATATATGTATATATAAATTAACCTGAGGTGACTTCATAAATCAGAAACATAAAAATAAAATATGTCTGTAATAGGAGAGACTTTAATAAACAAGAGTCAGAGTCATGTATTTTATTTATTATGTGTGTATATTTGCTTTTGTTAGAGAACTTGGCATGGGTACAGTTCAGCCTGACACTTCTGAATGCTCAGAATGTGAGAGTGACGCATCGAAAGCTACGGGCCTGCCTCGTAGTCAGTCAGAACGTTTACTGTCACTTTATAAGGATTACTTCAACCATGAGAGAGAACTGAGGGAGAAGTATAATGCATTGGTGAGTCTTGAAGAAGATTTTCCTCATTTTACACTCTAATAACGTCATTTAGATGTGTTAGTTCAGAAACCTCAAAGGGATGGGTTGTTACACAAACTGTTGTGTAAGCCCTTGAACCATTTCGTCACTTCATTCATCCAGCATTGATGACTTAACCTGCCCAGTGACTTCTCCATCTAGCCAACTGGAGAAAGACATAGTCCTTTTCATATTATCATTTGTTAATGTTCAGTTTATATATTATTTGAATGTTTTGATTGTTTATTGTTTAATGTTTTGTTCATAATTACTGCTCTTATGTCTTAATACATTTCTTCATCAGATATTCCAAACAGTTGAGAAACTGATGAAAGCCTCTCAATGCAACCAACTGAAGTTGCTAAGTACACTGCAGGAACGGGAGACAGAAGATGTGATGCGTAAGCTTGAAGCAATGCGAAGGGGTGAGGTGAAGGCATTGTCCAAAGTACATCGTGACAAGGATGAAATGGTATGAAATCTGCAATATTTGTAACACATTTTCTCCAGTGATAGTCTTATTCATTATTTCACCAGGTAGGATAATAAGTTTGTTCCTTTTTTAGGGAAGAATGTCTTGCTACATTTTTAGAGTGACTGACTGTATTTGGCTCAGGTAAAGGTAAAGCAGTCCCATTACAGGCCTGGACAGGCCCAGAGGGTTCTTAGGAAGTTAAGGTTCCCAGATTTCGTGACAATGCCACAGGATGGTGGTAGGTTGTCAGCCTTAGCCACCGGCCGCCTTTACCCCCAGGAAATACTCCTGGTACTCATTTCTGTTAGAGGCTGAGTCGACCCCAGGGCCATAGTGCGATCGGAAGTATTTTATGTAAATGAAAAATCCACTGACACCACCTGGGATGGAACCAGCGACCTTCTGATTTGTAGCACAGTGCCTTAACCACTGTGCTACTGCGGTCCCCTGTTTGGCTCAGGAGACTAATGAAATGATGGGAGGAGAAAGTGCATTGATTAAATAGGAAGGTTCTAAGCATCATCGCCAATCACAGCTATAGAAAGGGTAGAGGGGGTCTTGAGAGGCATTGAGATTTGAGAGTTTGAAATGACACAACCATAAATTACAGAATTTACAGATATGAATATTGAAAGGTGATTATTTTATCTACATTCATATAAAAATATTATATTGAAATGTGTTGTATTATTAACATACTTTTCACACCAGAATATAAATATAAGTTGTGTCTCACACCACCATAATTATCGCATTACTTGGCTTCATTGCTTGTAGGATTAGGAACCAGAAAGTATAAGTGGCTAAATGTAAGTACCTGAAAACACAGCATGTATCTTAAAGTGCTTGTGTCACAGAAGTGTATGCCATTTTCATTATGTTATTTTCTTAATCACAGGCTATGACTGAATGGGATGTGTCATTGATACGGTACAACTCATGTCAAATTTTTATGATTTTGTTTTTTTGTAAGATTAATTTCAAATAAGTTTTACTGCCCCATTATTGGCACTACTGATGAGAGGGTAGTGTCATTAATGATTCTTCTTTTGATTTAGCCCTCATGCACAAAACATTGCTCAACACTGATGTAAGATAATTTACAGGTTCGTTATATGAAGCGTGATAAATTTGGTTGTTATTCTAGGTACGAATTAAACGTGAAGTGGCATCATCAGTGGTAGAGAAAGGTGTTCATGAACGTGTTCGACTGACAAAATTATATGACAAGAAACGTGAGGAACTTGAACGGCAGCATGAGGAGGTTCGTCTTAGTCTTGAGGATAAAAAGAATAAGGTATGATATGATGGTATTTTACACCTCTTTCCTTGACGGTATAAAAAAATGTTAATTCACAAAGTGACATTTCGTGACTGCAGAACCCACATTTCTGTATGAATCATGTTAGTAGGCATGTGATGTGTGTTCACAACATTTAACAGCACTTGATGGTGTCATCGTATGATACTGCTGAATGCAAATTTGGTTTGAAAGTTCACCACTTTCTTGTAGACCATCTACAAGTATGGGTTTTCTTAATTATGCATAGATATTAGCGGAAGACATAATGAAAATTTGTTTGCTGAATTGACTTTGGAGGGTGAGTATGATGATGATGAAGTATTTTACATAAAAATCTGACTAAGGCACTTATATATGTTAACACTGCCACATAACATGTAATACACTGCTCTTTAATCTGATATTTACATTTGGACACATATTTTGTCTACTTGGCTCATGAAATATTTCAGTACTCCCTGTGGATGGCCCCTTGAGGGCTGAAACATGTAGGATTGTTCCATTGTGAGTAAAGTGGTGTTAGCATATATAAGTGCATTAGTCAGATTTTAATGCAAAATAGTGTCATCGGTGCATGGATATGGACAGATGATAATGAAGTGGCAGAGTCCAAGAGTAAAAATTGTGCTGAAGTGGAATATGTTTCCCTTTCTTCTGACATCAATATTTTTTATTCTGTGTAATTTTTAATTTCCCATGTCTCTAATTTTTCTGAAAAATGTTTTATCTGGGTATTCTACAAAGCTTGTAATTTAATCATAACCACTTTAGAGTTGCCTATTTGTCATTGTAAATATAAAACAAATTTTTTTAATGTAATGTTAATGTAGGCCATGGCAGACTTAAATCGCTTGCATGAAGACCATGTTGCAAGGGTGGAAGAAGATTTGCATCAACACCATCACCAACACACACATCCACCAGCAGCAGCTGGAGGGGCAGCAGCAACAAGCACAGAACATGTCACACAGTGATACTGCAGCAAACCAAAGGTACTAGAAAATAAGCATTAATAAATACTTCTGGTGTGCATAGTTGGGTAGTGTAGTAAGTACCAACATACTGGATGAACTTACTGCCTGTTTATCTTAAAGGTGGGGGCTCTGATTCTCTTCAAAACGGTATGTATCTGCCAGCTACGTGGAATGACTTCTCCAAAGACAACATTCTTCATAGTAATGTCTGTAAGAGCCCAGGGTATTTCGTAGTGTGTGGAAGGGTACAAGGAACTGAAGAAAGTAGAAGGATAGGAAAATGCCTCCCTTTCAGTGACACTAAGAAAGTGTGTTTCATTTTCACATGACATCTGTCAGCTGCCCTTAATTATATGTAACTTCATAATATTTTCTTATCACCAGAGATTATTAGGTTGATCAAAGCAGGCATAATGAAATGGGTTGGGAATGTGAGACATGTGGAGAGTAGAGAAATGTGTACTCGGTTTTGTTGGGACACCTGAAGAAAAAGGACCATTCGAGAGACCTAAGTATTGATGGGAGGGTAATATGAAAATGGCTGTTAAAGAGATAGGGTGGGAGGCCATGAACTGTATTGATCTGGCTTGGAGGGCAGGTGGCAGGCTGTTGTGAACATGGTAATGAACCTTTGGGTTCAGTAAACTTCTGGGATCCACTTGACTAACTGAGGAACAGTTAGCTTCTCCAGAAGGGCTCTGTGCCATGTAGCAGGACAGTCAGTCAGATATGTGCAACACCTTGTAAACTGAATGAACAAGCGCTACATGGGCAATAGTGAGAGATTAGACAGTGCTTTAAGTAGCACACACATATTATATTATTTTGGTTATGGTCTTTTATGTAGTTTGATAGATAAGTAGCAACATTTAGTTGGAATGTGCTGTTCAGAATTGGTGAGATAATTTGGGCCTTGTTACATTTGGATGACTGTGGACAGATAGGCAAAATTAATGGCAAAAATTGTGCAAACAGTACCTTTCAGAGCCATGTGTCTTCCTCTGATTCATCTGCTTTTATGTGCGTTCCTGTTTTAATTGTGTAACCTGTCTTTTAATGCTTGTAAGAAGCAACACATCTGTTGAAATGAAAGTGGTTTCCTTGTAATTACATTACTCAAATATGTGGTCAGTACTTCCTCTCTGTTGCTAAACATTTCATGAACATATAGATGTTCACTCTTGTTCCAGATTTTCATATATCCTCACCTCCAAGTAGTTTGGATGAAAACACAGAAGTGTTCATGTGGAGTGAGTAGTTATTTAACACCCGGTTTGGGACTTGCAGGTTAGTATTAAAATGACTGAAATGCCTGTAGGCATATTAACTGGGTGATGAACAAGTGAATTGAAGAAACAGCAGTACGATGAAGAACTACTCCATAAGGTGAGTCCCCGAGTTAAAACTTGCCTCATTCCAACCTAACTCACAATATCAAGAATCTGCTGTAAATGTTAGGACAATCAATAGATAGGCATACTCATCCATATGTATAGTGTTTGTAGCTGTAACAGAGGAGCTTTCTACTTTGGAGAGTATGCAATCAGGGTAATGAAAATAAAATTCTATGTGATATGTCTATCTGATTTTCTTATTAGTTTTAATTTTGTGGGTTAGAGTTTTTTAAACCAAACGTTTTACAAATGCCTAATCCAGTTTTGGAAAGGCTCGTATTGTGATAACGTCATCTGAGCCACAGTTTTGCTTGTTGCAAAGATCAGAGCTTGAGTTGTGAGTGAAAGGGGGCAGATCTGTCCTTTATGCATTAGTGGACCACTGCATTCGGATACAAGTTGTGGGATTTTGGAATCAACAGGAAAGGTTTTGGAACTCTCCTTCAGTACATTTTAAGTCCTGTTGATGTGTCATTCAGACCAATATTTTACCTGCATTAGTATTCTAAATTTGGTGTATTCAAATTGAATTTTAATATTATAGCATCTTATGTGCTGCGTGAAATCACACATGAGAAATATGTAGTAACAAATGTTATTGTTTTCAAAATTCAGTTTTCTAAAGTAGCCACGACTATTTTGATGTTTGTAGATATTTGTATTATTAATAACAAGGTGTTGAAGATGCAGGGTTATGTGTGCTGTGTATGTTTTTATACATGGCTTAAAAGTGTTTTGTAATTATGATGCTATACATAATGGAAAGTGTTATGACAAGAATACCATTAGTTATGATTTTCATATTTCATTGTGAATGAAGGCATGTATTCCAGTCTCCATGAAATATTTCATCTTGATTTTTTAAAAATATATATGGCATCATGAAGACTAATGATTTTCTGAGGTTCGTGACAGTGGTTGAGTTGTTTTACTGGTATTATATTGGGACACTGTCCATCTTTCAGATGTTTTTACTTGAGTGATGTTATGGAAGTTGGCTCTGCTCTTCATCTGATATCATTGGTTGTTATTATACTGACAGATTTCTTATTACTTTTTATTTTCAATGTTGCACCAAGAACTATTTCTGGATTAGTCCAGTGTCAAGTGGGTGTCATACTGGCTTGGTATTTAAAGGTCCTCTCATCAATCCCAGTCATTGCCACTAATATTAAAAATGAAAAATAAAACTGATGATAATTTGTTGAATCCTAGATCAAATTTGCATTTGTCCAAACCTGTGTAACAGCAGGTGCTTACAAAGCTCAGACTATTTTCTTTATCTAGTATGCAAGCTCGACACTAGAGGCATTGTGTAAGGAGTAGGGTGAAATGACTTCCTTGCCAGCATGTATTTGCATACCCATATATATTGGTCTATCTGCTCATTCTTCCCCACTTATATTGTCTAAATAATAATATATTACTAACACTTTTGTAATCCAAATCTTGTAAAAATTCTAGGTTTCCCATTCTGTTTGCCTGTAACCTTGTATTTTGATGTTGCTGCATTGATTTTGCTTTCCTATTTACATCTAGTTTTAAATAGGTATTAACTTATTTTTTTTTATTTCCATTCTGTTTTTATTGGTTAATGCTTTCCAGTAAAAAGTTGTAAGAAATCTGGCCTTGTGCACATGGTAATGACCCTTTGTGTTCCATAAAATGTGGGGAATTTTTTCACTAGATGAGCAGTTGCCAGAAGGATTCTTCTACATGGAGTTAGTTTGCCAGTGCAGTGACAGCATGTCACATCAGGATGAGAGTAGAGCTAACACCCAAAATATTACATATGTCAAATACACCTCAGACAATGGGCAGTGTCCAACATGATATTGTTATAACTGTGAAGATGGTTGATGTAAAACAGTATCACAGTTACAGAAGATTTGGCATGTACGTGGGCTGATCATTTAATTCCGGGACTGATTTTTTTGTGAGTGAATAAGTAGACTTAACGGCTAGTTGGTCTTGTCTCCTTCGAAATAGTGTCCTTGTGGTTGTATGCACTTATTCCAGTGCTCCTGCCACTGACGAAAGCACCTCTGGTAGTCACTTTTTTTAATAGCCCTTAGTTGTCTCGTCGCGTTGGCTTGAATATCTTCAACATAATCGAATCGGCGACCTTTCATTGTTTTCTTCAGTTGTAGGAGCGACGGAATGTTGTGTTTTGCCAGAAATTCATTTGTGGTGACAGCCCTGTGGGCAGGGGCGTTGTCATGGTGCAGGATCCAGTTGCCGGAGTGCCACTTCTCAGGGCGATGTCTGCGTACAGCGTCGCAGAGGCGTTGCAGGACTGTTATGTAGAATTCCTTATTTACCATCTGTCCTGTAGGGACGAACTCATGATGAGCCAGCCTGTCAATGTCGAAGAACGCAATCAACATTGTTTTGATATTGGACTTCACCTGCCACACTTTCTTCAGTCGAGGAGATGATGATGTGGTCCACTGGGAGGACATTTGCTTTGTTTCCGGGTCATACCCTTTTACCCAACATTCGTCACCTGTGATTACTGAGGACATGAGGTTGGGATCGTTTTGGGTTCGATCACGGAGGTCAGTGCACATTGACACGTGATCGTCCTTCTGTTCCTCCGTTAGGAGACGGGGCACAAATTTCGCTGTCACACGTCTCATTCACAAATCTTCAGTTAGAATTTTCTGGCACATACCAATTGCTATTCTAACTTCCTCTGCAACCTCTCTGATAGTCAGACGTCGGTCAGCATGAATGATTTCTCGCACACGTGCCATGGTCTCCTCGGTGTGGGAGGTGGAAGGCCTGCCTGGGCGGGGGTCATCTTCAAAGGATCGGCGTCCACTTTTGAAACAGGAATACCACTCAAATGTCTTCGATCAACTTAGGCAGGACTCTCCGAAAGCTGCTTGCAGCATTTTGTACGTTTCAGCACCAGTTTTCCCCAGACGGAAACAGCAATCAATGCACACACGCTGCTGCACTTTCTCCTCCATCATGAAATGCGACGCACACTGTTGTCAACGTTCACCCAAGGGTCTCCACAGAGCAAATGTGGGGAGATACTGACCTCGGGTTTTGCACATACACTTGTACAGATTTGCCACGTGTCCCACTCTGTTGCCATTTCGCTATGTATTATAGTTTCCCGGAAAAAAAATCAGTCCCGGAATTAAATGATCAGCCCACGTAGGTGATGAAATTTGGTTTGGAGCTTGTGTATGTTCAATAGCGTTTGTTACTGTTCAACACCAATACATTTGCTTAAGCTTCAATGTAAAATGTTCCTTTGTTACTTCCTGTATATAACAGTATAATAATTATTAATAGGTTCACATACCATTCTTAGTATTAGTGTCAGGGATGCCAAAACATTTTTCTGTAATTATGAATTGTCATATCATGCCAAAGATTTCAAAACACTACATGCTGGTATTGCGATATGGAAATTTTTATCATTCCCTGTTTTGTTATACACGGTGAAGAAATAGATATTAATATAGTAGACAGCTTCCATATATGTGTTAGTTGTTCATCACAATATTGTGTTGAAGTATTGGTATAAATGAGTATATACCATCTAACATACTGTAATGATGGAGCACATGGGTTCTTTTTTTCAGAGCTGGAATTTTTTATGGTTCAGCCCAAGTTTCTTGTTGTGTTTTTGTTTTTAATCAACAAGACAATCAATTATTATTGTATATTAGTGGCTGTGTGCCTGTATTTATATGGGCATAGTATGAATGCAACTGGAGAGAAAGTGAAGGTACTTAAATGTTGGGGTTAGGAGTCGGACATTTCCACATCCTAGCCTCTACAAAACTATATCTTGTAGATAGTAGCAGTGACTAGTATTTTGCATTCATGCTCATGTGTGTTGGCTCACACGTATATAAATTATTGTATACAATGATTCTAACCTTCCTGTAGTAATTCTGTCTTCATCTGTATCTTTTCGTCATGACATTACCTGTCCCACATGTCCTTACTTCTCATCTACTGATACAAATGCAGTGTATATCATCACCCTCTCCCTTTTACTTGCCGTGATGTTGGCCCTTATCACATTGCATACATTTTGTATAATTTCTGCTGTGTATAAGATGCAGGCAGAATGAATCATTAAGGCCCACAGTGAATTGTGGTGTTATGTTCAGATAGGTTTGTTTGATTTTGCAAAATCCATTCACTTTTTTTTTTGAGGGGGGGGCTTTGGTTTAACAACTGGGACGATTTTAAGTGTCACGTTGCATTTCTCCAACTTACGGTTTGTGTTTCAGATATACGTAGAAAATTGCTAATATTAATGAAGTAAATTTTTTAAATTGATTGCAACTAAATTTAAGAATAAATTTACTATAGTGGTTTTATATTGATAACTAGAGTACTTTATAGTGACAAAGAAGCATACCACTTACTCTCACAAGTTAGTTTTTTGAAATCTGTGATAATACAGTTTGTTACCTCATTTCTTATTTTAGAGGCTGTGTCATGTATGCAATTCCTTTGATGATTCTCTGTGCAAATAGAAAATGTAGTGCAGAATTGATGACTGACCTTTGCATGGTGATGTAATATATAATATATGTCTCTTGTGCTTCTGAATTTTAGATCAACCCAATTTGATTTCCTAACCAGGTCTTTTATACAGGAGCTCTGTATCTTCTTTGTGGAACTGTGTCATGTCTTCTTCTTCTTCTTCTTCTTCTTCTTCTTCTTCTTCTTCTTCTTCTTCTTCTTCTTCTTCTTCTTCTTCTTCTTCTTCTTCTTCTTCTTCTTCTTCTT
>Ga0123355_10011080_pt1 | contig 13881 bp, 6 predicted proteins | sample TergutEmb28metaG_3_FD_89872 | JGI IMG/M metagenome (GOLD analysis project Ga0123355, IMG submission 89872) | Embiratermes neotenicus P1 segment gut microbial communities from Petit-Saut dam, French Guiana - Emb289 P1 | ecosystem: Host-associated > Arthropoda: Insects > Digestive system > Gut ... | reverse complement strand
CGTGGTCTTTTCTCCTGAAGATGGGCATAAAGATGCCCGAAACATGTTGAGACAGTGTCAATAATCAACATCCACAACTGACAATAAATCATCTATATTGTTGCATCTTGTTGGTTTTCTTTCCTCACGCTTTACTCACGATGCACGGTCACAGGAACATAAAGCATATAACACGATACTTATGTTACAAATGCTTGTGACAGATAAATTCCCTCCATGTGGTACAGAGCTATGTGAGAAGCCAACACATGCTTCACTAGTCAAAAACTCCCGAAGTTTTATGAAATTCAATGGTTTGTTAGTGTGTTCACAGGAACTTACCACTGTCCCCATGCTCAGCCAGATGAATCCAATCCATTAAGTCCCATTCTACTTGTGTAAGATCCACTTTAATATTATCTTCCCACCTACGCTGAAGTATTCTCTGCAGTCTCTTTCCTTTAGGTTTCCATACCAAAACTTCACGTTAATTTATCTTCTAACCCATAATTCTCACATGCCCCACCTGTCTCATCCTAATAATTATGGCATGGATTATAAATCACAAAGGACCTCATTACACAATTTGCTCCAGCTACCTCTTATTTCTGCCCTCTTAGGTCTAAATATTATGACCCTGCCCTTCAATTATGTCAGTCTAAGTTGTGCCCTCAATATGAGAGACCAAGTTTCACAGCCATAGAAAATAACTGGCATAAGATTCTGAACTGGGTGTTAGTAATCATCCCCGGAATTCAAACTACTCTTAATTTCTTCATGAATGCAAGTAGCAGTCAGAGACACAAGGACACAAAAAAAAACACTGCAGCTTCAAGTGTAATTGCTGGAAGTTCACTTGAAAAGGGGAATATAAAGTTGGTAGGAGAATCATTTTAAAGGCTAATGATAACATGGACAACAGATGCTCACGTTTTCTGTGGCATATTGCAAGAAATCCCAAATGTTCCAAGCAAATGTGTAAGTTCTAATAAAAATGTACTTTTGTGTGATTTCATAAGGGAAAAGAATTACACCTACAGTCCGCTTGCAAATCATACACATACAGTAAAAGGTGCAATATCCAGCACTGTATTATCCACAGTCTACAAACCACAAATTAACTAAGATACCCATGACATTTCACTGATCAACCACCATAGATTCCAAAAGTTTGGCCAGTAATTATAAGTATCTTGTTAGGTTTTTGGATTATATATAAACCATATTACATAAATAGTGATAAAAAGGGCTGCAGGCCCAAAAAAAAAAAAAAAAATAAGTAAAAAAAAAAAAAATTAATTGGAAAGGTACCACATGCTCTAATAACCAGAAAATCATGATATCCCATAAACCTTTGGTCCTGGAGGTGCCAGATATTGAAATTCTGACCATATATCCTATTTCTATATGTAATTTGTAACAGTAAACAAGCCAGACCCACCCAAAAAATGTGAAACATCTGGAAGCACATGAAACAAGCACCTGATAATCTTGAATTTACATAAAAATATTTTTATGTTTTACATACATTCAGCACCACTTCTGTCATATTCTAATGGGCACACTTTAGGTTCATGTGGCAATAATACTGAAGATTGCTGACTTCTCTTGTGTGATGCCATGCAGCCTGGTAGGTGTACTGACATTTCAGAGGATCCTGCTGTCTCCTGCGCCACGGTAGATCCTACAGTCTTTATACTCCTATATGACTACATGACATCACAACCCCACAGACAACAATCTTCCTGCTATACCACTTTGTTACTCCATCATTTTAATTCATCAGATGACAAAACACTATTTTTGACAGCTTTACTTTACAGACTCATGGAAATGAAAAACAATCATATAAAAAGTACACTGGTTGGCATCACATCATACACCACATACCATGCATTTATAAACACTCAACAAAAATCATACTCAACCTAGTGACCTGAAATCCGTGTAGTGTGGAAGGGAGTGGAGACTAAAGCTGACAGAATTAATGAGAGAAAGAAAATTGTATCTTCACAGTCACCACAATAATGAGACAACAACATAAACATTAAAACAGTGGAACAACTCTTCATCAGTAAAGCACAAAAGCTGGAAACTATGGCACAGCTCAAAAAAATAAAACCTCATCATCACCATCCAAAATCTCTCCCCTAAATACAAGATCACCATACTACTAACATACAGTGTATCTTGATTATGTCTATCAATAGTATAAGCAGCAAGAAAAACAAACTGCAAATTTTTTCAAAATGCATCCTGTCAAATTACCAGTACAGCTTAAGCTGCAGTAGGATACGTTTGTTAGTTTTCTATGTCAACATAATTCATAACACACATATTTAACCTCTATCATCCTCTAAGACAACATGCCAAACTCTAAAATGTACTGGCATATGGCCTAGCACACCATATGCTGGTCTCTGTACATTTACATGGTAACAATTTAAACATCCACAATACACAAACAAACTCAAAATGTCAAGAGATAAAATTGGCATTTAAATCCATCTCCAAACGGTTAAGAGAGCTATCTGAAGGCATGTAAATCAGCAAAAATACAAACAGGAATAACATGACAGTTCAACTTGTGTTCTTGGAATATCTGTGCTTATATGCAAGAATTCATTTACCTGTAAACCACGTGTCTACAGCAGAAGAATACTTTCTATTTACTACCTTATATTTTGGCATTACTTAGAGGTACTTAACTTGAAAACTACAGTTTTTAATAACTTAGGCTTAGAAAAGACACGTGCGCCCATACTCTGCAATCCAAATTCTGCCATACAGATAACAATATAACACTATTATCATGTCATGGGTCATACGTTTAAAGAAGTGCAAACCTTCAATGAGTCAAAGAGTCTAGTACAATTCAGTACCATGTTACTATTCAGTTAAGTAAATCCACTTGTCACAGACAAGTCATGATACAGAATTTACTGGCTGCACATACTCATTTTCAAAGTTGAATATTCAGTTACATCCTTAAAATGTCAATAAATGGAATTTAAGACACCTACACTGCAAGAATGCTAACCGACATGTAACACGACATTTACATGTCACATAAGGGAGTTACCATTTTGTGATGTAGCATGCTCTTTGGAACAATTCTGCACTGCCATACACAAAGGTACTACTCCTCATTTGAGTATAAGTGTGAACAGCCAACCTGAGAAGTACTGGCCCTCTTTACTTTTACCCTGAAGAAGGAAGCAGTAAGTTCTTCCAAATTATCAGATGTGATTTCCAAAATAATGTGGTGCTAGAACATAAATCATTAGGTAAAGCCAATATCACCATAAAAACCCAGAATTTATATCCACCTATTGCAGTGAAGAGATCAAAAATCAACTTTCAAGACGGTTACTAACAAAATTAAAATCTACAAGGATTCAGGTCTTCTGACTTGTTACAGTGAGATACAGGCTCATTGACTGCTGATGTTTCAAAGGAATCTACTGCCTTCATTTCAAAGGTTTAAAAAGCCCTTCAAGAATTCTTCCAGGACACCTCAACACTTGACAATGAAGACAGTACGTTCCTGCTACTAAGTGTGACAACCTAAAAGACCTGAATCCTCAACTGCAATGCTGTGGAAACTTCAAATTTTGCATAAAACACACAAGGTACATTATCCTGAATGCAGGTTTCATGAGTAATATCTTGTGCAATAATATGAATTCCTACAGACAATCTGAATATTAAAATTTCCAAGAATGATCTTTTACATAAGTCAAACTACTACTGAAACAAAGTGACAAAATATGATATCATCTTCCCTTCACCCAGAATTTTGGTCATTTTCAGGCCAGTAATTTACACAAAGAATAAAAATTACAATTTCAATTTCATTTTATGGTTAGATTGAGATCTTAACTGTTCATATCAAACACATGTAAATTATCTGCCGGATTTAAAATAATGCAAAAATAAAATCTTAATCATAATCCACTAATATGTACGTTCGTTTCCCTGAAGAATTCTGTGTATCTTGCTTCCTTGTCTCCTCCGATAATTCTGTTTAGTTTATGTGGCATGTGATGACATACAGATGTATTTAATAGGAATTATACTGATATATAAAGACTTCTAAGTTACTATTTGTTCTTCTAATGTTAATTGTTTTGGTAGACAAGTACTGTCTATGTTACAGTATTACTATATGTAATAATGGTACTGCTGTATAAAATCCAACTGTTATTATTATGTCAGATTTCTTCCTTCTGGTGGTACATTTGGTGCAAGTGCTATTGATCCTTGCACATCCACCACGTCTCCAATCCTATTTGTAAGTAAAAGATGAGAAAATTTCAAAGAGCGTCATTACAACTTTGCTAAAGGCACAGCCATTTTTCAGTGATTTGTCCACAGTCTTCTTCCACCTTTGAACAGCAGGTACTACTGACCAGTAAAGTTTCTCTCCTTCCTCTGCAGCCACTGATGCACAGCACTCTGCAGTGCCTTATCATCCATATAACAATGTCATTACAGGCTGCCTTTCAACAGACCAAACAGGCACAAATCTTATGATGCAAGGTAATAACTGAAACGTGAATGACACAACTGTCCACCCACATACTGCAATGCAATGGCCTCAGTGGAGTGAGGTGTGTGTGGCCTGGCCTTGTCATGAGGGAGTAACACTTCTGAAATTATTTAGTGGGACAAACTCAAGGAAGGCAAGCATTCAGACTACATACTGTTTCAATATAGCAGCCAGAATTTACTGTTGTCCCACTAAACATAAAGTTCACAAGACTAAACTTCCTCATCCCAAAAAACTAGTCATAATTTTTCCTGCTGACAGCACACTCTTAAATTTCTTCTTCCTTGGGGATATAATGCAGTACCATTCCACTGATTGTTTCTTGAATTCATATTCAAAATACTGCACCAAGATTTCATCCTGTTACAGTCTGCAACAAGAAACCCTCACCTAATGCATCATACCAGTGGAAATGGCTTTCCTTCTCTCTTCTTCTGTATCTGTCATACTCGTGGCTCCCAACTAGCACAGACCCTGGCACAGTAAAGCTGTTCAATAACTGCCACCACAATGCCTTTACTGACGGATAGGTTCAAGCATAATTTGTTACATGACAGTCACCACATATCAGTTCATCAACACAGCAGATGTCACACACTACTGCAGTGCAAGGGCAACGACTCCACATATCATCATACAGTTCTGCTCCTCCTATTTCAGTTTCTTTAATCCACATTACCCACCACAGAACAGTATACACATCCACAGTTTGCTCTACACTCTTGAACAAACATTCGTGAATATAGTTCAGTTTCTCACCTTCAGCAACTAAGACCTCATGTCACTGCTCATTGTTTTAAATACACATCAATCTCCACCACTTTAGAACCAACTGTGGTGCTACCATCTGTCAAGCAAAACAGCTGCTTCTAATATGAAATGATCAAGAATGTTCACAGACTTCAACTATGTAGTAATTACTGACGTAAGAAAAGAATGTATGGGGATAAATAATATGAGGCATTATTTTTGACTGTCCCTCATAATGGTTGCATACTGTGAAATGAACATCCATGTGGTTTTCTGTGTAAAATAACACTAACAAATTCACGGTTAACATAAAAAGTCACATATCGAGGCATTACTGCACTGCAGCCAATACTAAACCAGTAATAACATTCACAGAGAGGAAGGATGAGACTATATGGAACATACTGTCTCCCATGCAGTCAATGTAAAACCACTTTTATATGCTTTTGTTTAAATATAAACTGCCACATTCTCCTAATATCAAGTTACACTAAAAATATTACTTGGTATATTCTATGTTAGGATAAATACTGACTAGTGCAGGATGGCCAACCCAAACAAGACACTACTGATTCCTGCCTACCTGAGAGACATTCCCAAGATGGCTGTCCCAGTAAGACGAGGTTTGCTGGAATACATCCAGTCCCCCTGACACTCCTTCTCACAGCTAGCACAATGCTGAGGAGTGCTGGGTCTTCTGAATGCAACAGCAGGTAAAAATATTGAGAACAACAATACAATCGAACATTAAAGCTTCTAGCACCCAAACTATACATACATAAAGCAACTCCCTCCTCCATCATTCACTGCTGAACAAGAAAAAGTAATTTTGTTTTTAAGAGATGTGTAAATAGGGGACTTTACTGTAGGAAATCCAACAACGCTTCATGAACCTACAATAGTATGAACATGTCCACATCTGGGGCTTCATGACAAATATCAAAGCTGATTTCCTGTCACAGACTGCAGTTGTTAGATGGATAATCTGCCTATCTGTTGAATGCAGGCATCTGCATAAACAGTTCCAGCTGCTGAATTTGAAACTGTACAGCTGTACAGAAAGAATGCAAATGTATAAGCAATAGCTGGAATTCATCACAAGATAATTAGATTTTAAAGTAGCTAATACTCAGTCCTTAGCTCCCTTACTTTCCAATCCCTCTCACTGGCAAGACAAGACACTTTGCAATTCTGTTCCATTATACTTTTTGCACTTAAAAAAAATGCTATTACTAACAAAACTTACATTCTCAAAGCAAAAATTCCATTAGAAAACCCACTTTAAACTATTTACTCTAGCACCATTACGGCAGAGTATGAATAATTATGTGGAAAATCAGTGACAAGATGTGTAATGCAAGCAAGTTACCGAAGAACAGTGCTCACTTCCTGGGTGGGGGGATGTGATATTTGTCAAAGCAAACCGTAACACTTTAAACTCATTTTTAGTCACTCTAATTCCTTTCTTCCTTCCTTCCTTCCTTCAGGACAAAGTCGCTGTTACTGCATGACAGTGTATTGCCACAAAAAACGTTTCTGTTTCAAGAGTGCCTACTACTGACATTCTCTCAAAGAAGACTTTCAAAAACATGAACATTCTTACAACAATGCAATCTTCCACTGCAATCCCATGTAGAAAGTGCATGTTCTCAATAATTCTGCTCACAGTCATAATCCCCATTAAATTCAAAGGTTCTGCCACAAACATGAAGAGAAAGAGCTCACGGCTAAAAATGCTGTAAAATGTAATCAGGAGTAAGCAAATACAGTAAACAAACAAAAAAAAACACACATAAGAGAAACAATTTACAACTTTAGTGACATTACTGTAATGATAATATTCCTGAACCAACACATATCAACAAGCTACAGCAAATAAGTCTAAATCAAAGTGTATCTGGCCCTAGTTATATGCGCTAGTTGTGCTCCTGAAAAAATGGACATAGATTTAAAAAAGGCATAAATCAAAATTGATATTCCCATCAGAAATAAGGGGCAGGCCTAATATAATGCAGCCAGCCAGAGGGCGTTACACCAAAATTTACACAGTTCAAATTATGAAGTGGTCTAAACTGGCAAGAGGCACGAAGAAACAAAGGTGTAAAACACAGCCTGGGTGTATGTAAATTTTAAAGTACTGGGAAGTACAGTATCAGCAGCAATGTGTAAAAACCAACATACAGAAATGTGGAAAAATTCTGTACCACAGGTTCACTAATGGACAAAAGAAAATACAAGAATATTCTGTCTGAACTGAAACAAAACTGGCCAATACTGGTACTAGAACAGAAACAAGCCATCCAAAATCTATGCATTGGTAGGATGTTCAGAGTGGGGTGTCAAAATCCTCAGCTCTGAGGGCAACAAAACTTTTAACACTGTGCTCATATCAAATTTGAACTGCTCAGCCCTTTCCTCTAGACTGGAAAGCAAAAAGCCATTATTAGAGGGGGTTTCAAGAACTTACTTCCAATGGATTTCTTGACACAGAACTCATGTTTTTCTTGAGTAAAGCATGCATCACATTACATTAGAATGTGAAGAGGCAGAATAACAGATGTTGTTCCAAAAATTCTCAGTCAATTACTACAATGAAGTTCTTTTGCAAGACCTTAAAAAGAGTGTGGTATATAGTGAATATGCACAAAATTGTACAGCCTGTGTATTTTGGAAAAATCATAACTCCTACTGTTATGTTTAGCAGATTATGGCACCACATTTCAGAGAATTAACAGATGAAGTGAAAATGTACTGCTACTTCACACAGGACAATGCCACAGCTGACACAACAACCCTCTCAATGACTGCCCTAAAAGGGGCATTCAAAAAATGGCTGATAACTAAAAGACTGTGGCCTACCTGATCAAGTTTTTGTGGGAAAATCTCAGGGAAACAACTGGTGCATATTTATGTTCATACAAACTCCTACATATGAAGTATTGGCATGCACACCTCAACCAAGATTCTCCACGCAGAACTCACAGTGTATACATTCCTACTGTACAACTTTCAGCCACATAAATCCTGCAATGTTACCGTATTTACATAATGCAAACTCATAATCTAAAAATGAAATTCAAGGCTAACATACTGAGCATCAGTACAGATGGTCACCAGGTAAAAACTTTGCTCCAGTCAAATTCTTACATCTTGCAATTGTAAATACATTACAGATAATTATGTCTACATAAAATCTGTTTGGGTTTCCCAATGTCATCATGTTTAAGGCTGCTGATTACAAACTTTTCATACAATGTGACGAAATGTTTACAAGCTATCTCTACACCATATTACACATGCCTACAACGAGTACTTCATCAGTCATCACCACCACATCAAGAGTGAGACGAAGATTTCACACTAACACAATTGTGTTGATCTTCATTCTAGAAAATATTACCTTATTGAAAGTTGCTTATTTTTTAAGGTCTATCACCACACAACATTTGTAGACCACCAAATAGGTGGTGTTAGTGCTGCCCTAACCTCTAGAGTTCATGTGCCCCACCTTGCTGTTATAACCAGTAAAAAGAAGTTTAGCATGGGGGCAGCCTCTAACAATAATTCCACTGAAAGAAGGCAATCGCTACAAAAGTTTCAATGAAGGATGACACACAAAAAAACATCATTCTCTCACTACACCATTTATTTAGTCAGGCTGAACATAAAATTTTCAGAGCACCCTAAAAGATATTATAGCCAATAAAAATCCAATTTGGCTGCGTACAGTTTCCAGACAAGGCATAAACTGCAGCAAATCTACTGGGTGTAATCAGAAATTTTCTACCCTAGCTACAATATGCCACTACTGCAGTTAGTACAGAACTCATCTGTTACATGGAAGAAGAGGACAATCTATGAAGTCACCTTACATCAATTTTAAAAGTTGCACCATTCATCCCTGTGCAGTAATGCCTTGTTAAGTGACACTGTGTGTTGTTACCTCTTCAATTTCCGTCCTTCAAAAAATGACTGACTTTGAAGAACAGATATGCACTGCAAGTCTGCTTCAAATTAGACAAAGCTGCTAGAGAAACCTTCAGTATTTTAAAATTTGCTATTGAAGAGGCAGCAATGAGCAAAAATCAAGTGTTTGATTGGTTTTACAAGTTCAAAAATAGAATGATATCTGTCAGAGACGTTGTATGTTCAAATGTGTGCAAACAAAACATTTAAAATGACCAACAAAGAGACAAACAGCTGATCAGCATTTCTGTGTATACACTGTGTGATGTCTATGGGAAGATGTACAGTATGACCCCAGGGGTGGCAAAATGAAGAACTGTTTCTCCACCATGACACTGCTCCTGCTCATAATGCTTTGTCTGTGCAAAAATTCCTAGCCAATAATGGCAAAGGCTATTGTCCCACACGTCCATACTCCCAACATCTATCACCTGGTGCCTTTTGTGCTGTTTTGAAGGGGAGGAGATTTCATGACATCAGAATGATTCCAAATAACTGCAGGTTACAAGTGCCCGTTCCAAACAGATGATATTAGCAAATGCTTTGAACAACAGCACCATCACTGGGCTTGCTGTATCAAATTATATGGGAACTAATTCAACATAAGCTGCACTGAGTACAAGGAAAACTCACTGAGACAAAAATATTATCCACAAATGTTCCAATCACAGCTCACATGTGTAAGGATACACATAAATTGCTAGCTGGCTTAGCCAGTATTTATGACCACTGTACATGCATATGCAAGAGAAACGAAATACACCAACCAGGCAGCCATTTTGATACAATCAACAGCGTATGTCAGGACCATGACATTACATTTTAATTACACAGCTCATGAAAAGAATGTAATTTGACTAGGCTGGGTAAATTAAAACTGGCACACAAAATGCGCTCCATAAAAACCGCACATATGAATTACGTGAAGAAGTGCAAAAGCTACAACAAAAGACAGATCAGTTTATTTCATTTTTATCACATAAATATTTCTATCCCTCCTTGTCCTCACTACTGTCTTGCTGCTGGATGTTTCACGCATCAGCTCCACATTTACAAAACGGATTCCGTTCAACAAGAACCAAAACAAACAAGTATTTATTACTACTTTCCTTTACATGACTTCCACTGTCTTTTTGAAATAATTAAGACTGATGACAACAGTTAATAAAACTCCATTCAATTTCCAAACAAAAGAGAAGCAATACACCTACAACAAATAATATGTGTTTACATGTATTCTTCTGCAATATGATACTGCATCAACAGGTAACTGGATCCCAACATTTCAAGGGACATAGTGCCTCTTTTCTAAGGGTTGAATATGTCTAAGAAGAAACATTAAGACCCATTTTTTTATGTTTTGCTGACCGTGCATCTCAGTATATTTATCTTAATAATTAACCAACTTCATGCACAAAATTTGTTTTTCAGTAAGTTTATTTCATGCCTCTACATGTTTCGAGCAGATGTGCTCATCATCAGGAGGTTAAAATTGTATTATACAGCCTCTCGTATCATCACACCTATAGGTGGTTAAAATTGTATTATACAGCCTCTGCTATCATCACACCTATAGGTGTGATAATACCAGAGGCTGTGTAATACAATTTTAACCTCCTGATGACGAGCACATGTGCTCGAAACATGTAGAGGCATGAAGTAAACTTACTGAAAAACATATTTTGTGCATCAAGTTGGTTAATCACTAAAATAAATTAAGACCCATGATTATGAGGATAATATATTACCTCAACATCTCATGATTCCATTACCCACTGATGCAGTGTCACACTCTAGATGGACTACTCAGTTACACTGATGTGTTAAATCCAAAACTCACAAATCTATACACTTATTTGCATGAAGTACTTCATGACATTAATAACCTTACATAACATCAACCTCCTATCATATTTTGGGTATTACAGTATCTGTATCCACAGCTGTAAAATGCAACCAATATTGCTGCACATCTTACATACAGTTATGTGGAACAGACTGACTCCCTGCTGGATGGTAACACTGTACTTCAGGATTAAAAACTTGTAAGACAGAAGTCATAAATTACACGAGTAAACACAGTATTTACTGATAAGCTGAAATTACCACAGTTATTAATACAATTATTGTGGTGCAAATGTCAAGATGAAGATGTTTATGAAGGGGAGCTGAAGTAGGAGAAGAGCAGTTACCACACAACACACAACTTGCTGCTTAAGGATAATTCTAATGCCATCAACAAATACTCATCATTATCACAGTTTCTCCAAAAATTCTGATGTACATAAATCTAATATTCAATACGATTCACACTACAGCTGTAACTGAAAGGAAACTGCATACTAAGAAAGACCACAGAAGTTCTACAGCTACCATCAGACAAACTTTACAAACTATTGCAACAATTAAGATTATGTAAGAATACAATACAAATATACAGGCAGAAGCTAGATCCATCTACTAGAAGTACCTACAAGCAGTCAAAGAATTGGTTAAGACACCTACGGTGGTTCCCTTCTTCATCAAAATAAATAATATCCAAACATGGTGAAGACTACAGCACTACCAGCATTGGTCCACTATACTTCACATCAGCATGTCAGTACTGCACATTAGTTACTGCACGCTGTAGCACAGTAGATATACACATGCAAGAGTCAGGTTGATTCAACATCTGCGTAAAGGTGTAGCACTGAGTGTTTAAAGAACATCTGAACAAAACTGTAAGCATGTGACCACACTGCTTCGGTTTATCTGAAATACTGCTGATCTTGACATCAAGAGGTGACTAAGTTTCTTAATCATATTCATTCTGTGGCATAGAATGGAACAGAAAAGAACAGCATTTGGGTTCAAGCCGTTACAGGCCCGATGCACCTAGGTCTGAAAGGCCCTTTGTGCCCCATATTCTGATACTAGGTTAGAGGAGCCCTGTTCCTTTACCAAAGTTCCATATGGCCCCTATACTTAAATTCGTAACATCCTCATGGTCCAAAAAGAAGGAAACCAGATATGCATGTCTAAGTGAGGCTACATTCTGTGGCACACACAATACTGTAGCCAAAAATCTGATATATTAAATAATTTGGTCACTTTCATCTGGATGTAACTTCTTTTCCAGCAACACTTGCCAATTGCACATAAAGTGGACTCATGCACCCCTGATGCCCTGTGAGTCACTTACATGGCTGCCTCATTCATTAATCAGTAACAGTACACAGACTAATTTTCCATTCAGTGCTCATTGGGACACTTAACTGGCATAAGCATGTAATTACTGTCTGAAGAAATAAGTTGGTATCAGGCACAGTATAATAGGCAAAGTCAAATATCTTTGCAAGGATGGGCATTCTATATCCAGAAACATGCAGCCACTACAGTTCTTTGAGTTACCCTTTGCATAGATGATATGGCTGGTGGCTGGCAAGCAACTTCTAAATTATCAAAGCAGAAAGGGAAAGATAAGTAAGCCTGGTAATGATGCCCACAAATCCACTTCCATATCATTCTAAATGGAAACTTTGTGAAACAGTATTTTGTGATGGTGTCCAAACTGTCTCATTTCTAAATAAATAACACCTAAAATAAACCTTGTGAAATTACACCCACTGTGACAAAAATGTTTAACCTTAAAATAACTGTAAGCAGCTGCCAGGATTAAATTCTGTGTTTCTTATATTACAGAACTAATATCCAAAGCCAAATTAACATTTCAGATGTTCCACTTTACCTAAAAATAACTTTGGACCCATTATACTGATGTGACCAAAATTAATGGGAGTGACAAGTAGGCCTACCTGATAATATGAGTAGAACGTACATAGAGGGTGTATTAGCCTAGCACTGGAGAGTTACAGAAAATACAGAGTGATTCAGGAGGAAATATCAATATTTCAGGAGGTGACAGTATTCTCATAGTAAGAAAAAAAAGTGCATATGAACATATGTCTAATTCTGAATGGTTACCGTGGCAGAGCTGTTTAAAGCACGCAAGCACTCCAGACCTAACTCCATTATATTTTTTTGTTCATGATGTTGGATGAAGATCCAAGTTTATAAAAGAAAGGTGAATACAAGAGATGAATTGCTTGCTCGCATTCTGGATGCCTCTGCCCCATAAAGAAATATGAAGACAAAGTCAGATGAACAACATGCAATCCTCACACATGAACTGTAAAGTGCACTGAGGCTGATGGTGGGATTTTCATACATTTATTGTGAAATGTTACAAATCTGACTTTTCTGTGTAACAAAATCTGTCATTTAGACATTAAACTAAAGCTGAAATAAAATTAACAATAAGTAACTTCTCTTTATTGCCACTCAAATGCTTTTGTACCTGTAGCTTCAAATAGCTATATAGAACTGTAATTTTGCCTGTTGTTTTGTATGGGTGTGAAACTTGGTCGTTGACACTGCAGGAGGAAAGGAAGCTGAGGTGTTTGAGAACAGGGTGTTGAGGAAAATATTTGGACCTAGGAGGGACTAGGTAATGGGGGAATGGAGGAGACTGCATAACGAGGAGCTAAATGACTTGTACTCCTCACCCAATATTGTGCGGGTGATAAAATCGAGAAGAATGAGATGGGCTGGGCATGTGGCGCGTATAGGTGAGGAGAGGGGGGTGTATAGGG
>Ga0123355_10011079_pt1 | contig 13882 bp, 9 predicted proteins | sample TergutEmb28metaG_3_FD_89872 | JGI IMG/M metagenome (GOLD analysis project Ga0123355, IMG submission 89872) | Embiratermes neotenicus P1 segment gut microbial communities from Petit-Saut dam, French Guiana - Emb289 P1 | ecosystem: Host-associated > Arthropoda: Insects > Digestive system > Gut ... | reverse complement strand
CACCCCCCAACCCACAACAACAAAAAAACAAAAAAAAAAAAAAAAAAAAAAAAAAAAAAAAAAAATAACACCGGCGCAGCCGAAGGGGGGGGGGGGGGGGGGGGGGGGGGGGGGGGGGGGGGGGGGGGGGTGTTGCTACCTCCCCAGGCTGCTGGGTCCAAGGAGCGGCAAAATGAGCCGGCATAATGAATATTTTCAATTCAAAAATTTTATTTTCACGCTCAACAAAATTTGAGATCACCGAGCCAAATAAAACGAAACTCAATGGGATTTTTTTGGGGGCGGGGGGGGGGGCAGTTCCTAACTTCTGCTCAGGGCGGTCATTGTAATTGCCCATTCCGGGCGTCAAAAAGAACCTCGCCACATCAAACCGCGAATATGCCACTACGAACCGGGCACGCAACGTCTTTAAAAACAAACGAAATAATTGTGCAATACGCCTGCCCTGCAGGGAACTGTATGACGACTGCAGTTGACTGCAACTGCTTGTACAAATGCTATTAATGAACCGCAATTTACGCCTACATGTATTTCACGTGACTTAAATGCTGAATTCCGTATGCAATGGATACTTACAGCCGATCCCCGTGACCGCGCGGTCTAAGGCGTGGGACTGCGGGTTCGAATCCCGCCGGGGGCATGGAGTGAGTGTTACACTATGTTGTCAGGCAGAGACCTCTGCGAGGGCCGTTTACTCGTCCAGAGGAGTTCTACCGAGTGTTATGTGTCTGAGTGTGATCGAGGAACCTCACAGAAGAGGCCTAGGCACACTAGGACTGTCCAGCCATAAAAAAGTGTTAACTTCGAAGTACGCACAGGAATTCTTCAATTATCTGGTCAATCAAACGGTACAGTCGCAAGTACATTTATATGCTAAGGAATATCAGAGGAAAACACTTTGAAATTTATTTTCTATCGTCTTATACTACCGGTATGCATGTAAAAACATACTTCCTGAAATTCAAGAAATATGGCATATTAATTTATAGTGATAAATAATCTTTAACAACCGAACTAAACCTTTCAGGGTCGATCTAAAAAATATACACACTTGTAACTTAGGCTTTCAATAAATCTGACGTCAGCAGACTCTCTATTCTCCATCTCTATGCTGCATTTCTAGGCGCGTTCGCAAAACTGCGAAAAGCGACTATTACTTCGTCGTGTGTGTGTCTCTCTCACTCTCCGTCCGTATGGAATCGGCTCCCACTAGACCGATTTACACGAAATCTTATATTTAAGTATTTTTCGAAAATATACGGAGAAAATTCAAGACTTCATTAAACTCTGACAAGAATAATGGGTACTTTACATTACGACCTATGTACCTTTATGACAATATCTCGCTCAGTTCTTCTTAGAATGAGAAATGTTTCTGACAAAGGTTGTAGAGAAAAGTGAAACACACATTTCATGTTAAATAACCTTTTCCCAAAAACCATGCCGTTTATGAGATGATGTGGAAAAATAATGTAAAGCGTGACAAGCCACAGATTAATATGATATACGGAGCAAGTGCTTTGCATGTGGGATAACTAAGGGCACAGGCACACACTTATAATATTTAATATTTCACTGCTTTTCCATGGCAACAATGGATATGCAAACATGCGCCGTTATACATAAACTACCTGTCCTATTATTACCCTTAAGGCTTTACATTCAACAGATTACCCCATCCCTTCTACTTACAATAATAAAATGAGGGCATGTCATCTGTAATGAACAATTTATGGAATATACACAAAACCAGCAACACTTCAGCAAGGATGGAGTTCCTCATATGTAGTCTATATTCCAACACATTTGCACCTTGCATAAATGACGCAAAATGACAGCAGCAATTCTACATTCCAAGTTGTACTGTTTTCTTATTTGTTAACTTTTACAACAAATTTTATAATAAATTAAAATACATACAGCCTGTGGCTATGTTTTGTATCATGCTTAACAAATCTCTGGCCTGTCACCATCCTCTAAATTAGTTGAGGTGTACTATTTATCAAACACTTTATATAAGGTCCTTATTTTATCTGGCCCACATCACTAGTCACTTCCTGCAGGTATGCCCTCTCAGAAAACTTGATCAATTCAGTGAGCTGGCTACCACCTGTGCTACCACACAGATGTCATGTCTGTACAGATTCATCAACAGTCAGTTTAAGTCACAAGATGGAAAAGCAGATCCCACACTCATTCTGTTTAGCAGTGAAGCTTGGTTCAATTCAGTGGACACACACTCAGATACTAACAGGTACTAATCTGCAGGAAATCCCATGTGTGCCAGTTCAAGATATTAAAGTTGGTCTCTGGGGTGTGGTATGCTACAAGTGCAACTACAATTATTGATTCACTTTTTTTTTTTTTTTTTTTAAATTTGGATCATAAATTCACACCAATACATTACACACTTCCTGATACCAATTTTTACACTGCAAACAATTCTATCCATTGTTTAGAAAGTGTTTTTCATGACAGAATGTGACTGTGGTCTCCTTGATTGCCAGATCTGAACCCATGTGATCTTTACTTGTGAGACATGCTAAACGATGAAGTGTATAATAATAATATTTGCAGTTAAGATGATCTGAAAAGAGACATTCAGAGTGCAGATCCTACAATTTCACCAGAAGAACCAAGTTTGTTCTTCAAATATGAAAAGAATCTGTGAAGTGATCAATGACATGGGCCTGACAAACTATGGACCCTTTACAGCGTAGCTGAAACATGAAAAGCTGTTTGTGAAAATGTCAGTTTGGATACACAAAACTAACGGCCACCTACTGAACAAGCAGTTATGCTTCCAAACTGTTTTGGAGGTACCTGTTTGAATCTTGGCTGTGACTACCCTTACGGACGGTGGTATTGCCTGGTTTTCCTCAGTACCTCCAGGAAAATTTCAAGATAGTTCCTCAAATTAGCCCCCAACTTATTCCATCCACATCCTTCTTAATTCACGATTCATTAATCATCCTAGCATGTAACGCTATATTGCATGAGAAACTGAAAGCACCATTACATAAACCGCAAATAAATAAATACATAAACGAGGGCAATCTTCCACATCTGTATAGCAATATCTCTCAATTAAGAAAGCTGGAAAACATCATTTCATATCACAAAATGCCAACACAAAAAAAAAAACATTTGTCTACATAATGAGAGAGCAAAAACATACTGTGCTAAAATCACTGCTTACTGAATACAAATAAGATGAATTATAGTAATATTTTCTGAAGAACAAGGCATACAACATACAAAACCGAGATAACTTAAATTTCTGTCAAATTAAATATGCATTTTCTTAAAGAGACATGTCAACAGTATTCACTTGCTGCGATCTGGTCGTGAATAACAACCCACCACAACTAACATATTCAAAGTGTTCACTAGAATGTCTTAACGTGAGAATGTCTTGACATGACATGATGATGACAGGTCATACATTACTCCTCTCATACAAGAGTCCCTTCCCCATCCTACATTCACAGACAGACACTGAAAAGGGTGACAGTGTGTATTTTTGGCCTAGTCACCCCTCCTTTCTCTCAGCACCACATGTGTGTACTAGGTTGCCTATTTATAACTTTTGTCTCACCCCCCCCACCCCACCCTATTGCATTCCTAACCAAAGAAACACACACACACACACACACACATATATATATATGTGTGTGTGTGTATATATATATATATACACATACACACACACACATACATACACATAGACATCTGCATACCAAAACACAGCACATGTCAAATGTAACATTCACTAGCAAATGTACAGGGATCTGTTTATGACCAAGGGCACTGTTCCCTTACTATACTGGACTCAAAAACCAAGATGACAATGGTTCTGTGCCAAACTATAATGATACTTCAAATACTTTAAAAAAATATTAAATTACACTATGCAACTCTGTGGTCGCAGTTATGCTTCTGTGTCATAAGGAGGTCTTGAAGATTATGACGTCAAAATCCAGTAACTGTGGAAGGAGAAGAATATGGTACACTTAATGCTCCAGTCCTCTACCAGAAACCTACACCCACTACAAGATGGTGATAAACAAAAAGAAAACTGCTATTGGCAGGATGATTATTTCAAAATACCCAGCAACAGAAATCTTTAAAATGGACAACAAAACTACAGCAACCACAAATTACAGCATCAGGAGTATTAAACCAATGCATTTTTTATAAAATAAATAAGCACACAATCAACATAAGTTATTTATGGGTCACCCATAATATTTATAATAAAATAATCATTCTCAGTTCATTTTTCCATTACTTTTCCCAGTGCATTTCAACTTACTGTGCAGGTTCCCGAATAACACAAACCACAGCATAACATTACATTCTGCAGAATTATAAGATGAAAACAGACACTGATTCAGCATTGTCCAAAGAACCTACTTAGTATCCAATTCTTTGTTCTGTTGTATAAAGAATTAAAATTTCCTTTGCACAATGTATTAGCTATCTAAAATGTAAAACTGACAACTGAATTACCTATAGTAAGTCACCACACAGTTACTTAAAGCAGTACAGTTACTTGAGCATGACCCTGCTGTGATAGACATGCATAGCCTGAATGTGAATTGAAGCTGAAATCTGATGCTCTAATGACCCCTGATATAGTAGGTGAATAACAGTGCTTCAAGAGGGATATCTAAATGGTCAATGACCTAGAGGGCAAGTACTCAACAAAAATTTCTTAACTTTCAATATCAGCAAGAGGGAAAAACTTCTGCCAGATTTTGGTTTTTTAAAGCAGTGACTATGAAGAGTGCAGTCTTGAAGGATGCAATGATGTACAGTATGGTATAAGTATGGTAACATTTCACACACAACTGATGCCTTTAGTTTAAATGTCCTCCAAAATATTGATAACCTCCTACTAGATTACATGGAGCCATAACCCACAAAATCATACCAATCAGATGTACACAGTACATAAAACTGTGTACCTGAAGACAGAGGCAACAAGTTCCTCCAAAACACTGGCATACTTCTATCACATGACATGCCTCATTATTTCAGCAACATTACATTAATCATTGTATGGTCTAACAACATTTAGCACATATTGTGACAAACAGGTACAGGACACTTTTCCTACAATATTATTCAATAAATGTTTAATAAAAATTAGCCGATTTTCCCCCACCTGCTCAAACTGGCAGATTTGTGTATTATTATGATCATGCACCAAACACAAAAATGGGACCCATATGGGAGTGTGATGTGAAGTTACAAGATACTCAGTAAGATTTTCAACATGAAGATGAAAATCTACAAACCTCTCCATCCTACCCCACTCTTGCCTACTAGCGGTGGGTCCTGTTAAGGTGAACAACCCATGCTAAGGTTGAGGTAACCAACCCCTTCGGCAGCGTGGGTCTCCGAGCAGAAAAAGCAAGGGGGTCTGATGAACCTGATCATAAGGGTCTATCAGATAGGGTAGGAGGGACCCTCGAGCTTGGTTGTAACCCTCCTAGGAGAAGGACACTCCAATATCAAACCAAGGATAGACGACACTCTGGAAGCTGTGGTGAAAACAAGTCGTATAAGGGAGTAAACCCTGATTAAAAATCCTGGCCCTTCAGGTTAAGGGTTTTACGATTATCTAACCCCCCAGCTAAGTAAAAAATATACGGTTACAAATTTCTTGAAGGAGCCACGGAAGGAAGGGATAATTGATGATGAATGGATTTGGAAAAGGAATATGAAAATTGCAATGTGGAACGTAAGAAGCCTATTTTGGTCAGAAGCACTAAAAGTGCTCCATAATGAAGTGTCAAATTTAGACTTCAACGTAGTAGCGCTTCAGGAAACTTGGTTGGAAAGTGGTATTCAAAAATTTGATATCTTTGCTTTATTCAATAGTGGGTCAGAGAGTAAAAATCATGAATTTGTTTGCAGTTTTTATGTAAGTGGAGAATTTTTAAAATATGTTAAAGATTTCAAAATTATAAATGAAAGAATATGCCGTTTGAGATTAAAAGCTAAATGGTTTTCATGTACTCCTATAAATGCCCATGCACCAACAAATGAAAAAACGGAAGAGATAAAAGAAGAATTTTACAGTTTATTACAGCACAATACAAATCAATTAGCTAGGTCAGACATTAAAATAATACTTGGAGATTTTAATGCAAAAGTTGGTAAAGAAAGCATATACAAACCCACTACTGGCAATGAAAGTTTACATAATGAAACTAACAACAACGGAATAAAAATGATTCAGTTTGCAATATCTAAACGTTTAAATGTAAGAAGTACAGCGTTTTCACATAAAGATATTCACAAATAGACGGCAGGACAGTGAACCAAAAAGATCACGTTTTATTAGTAACAGATTCAGGAGTGCAATAACAGACATCAGAGCAGTAAGGGGACCAGACATTGGATCAGATCACAACTTTACTGAGGATAAATTTTAAAGTGAAATTAAGGGTAAAAATTGGAAATAAATATAACGAGGAAAGAAAAATGGTGAGTATTTTTCAAAATCAGAAGTGGAAACAAGAATATGCTATAGAGATTAATAATAAGTTTGAAATACTGGAAAATTTGGACAATGAAGATAGTATTGACAATTATATTAATGAAAAATGTGGGCTGGGTAGCTCAGTTGATATAGCGACTGACTAAGGGCTGCATGGTCCGGGATCGAATCCCGGTGGGGACGAGATTTTCCACCCATCCAGACTGGCCCTGGGGCCCACCCAGCCTCCTGTAAAATGGGTACCAGGTCTTTCCCAGGGGTAAAGTGCGGCCAGGGCGTGCTGCTGACCACTCACCCCCTTCTAGTATCGCAGTCATGGAAGAGTAGAGCTATACCTCCACCCACCCTCTGGGCCACACCGGGCCTGTAACGGGATCACTTTACACGTTATTAATGAAAAATGGGAAAACATTATAACAATAATCAAGGAAACCAAACAGCAGCTTATAGAAAAGGATGAAGGTACAGAAACATTTAAAAATAAATGTTATGATGAGGCATGCAAATTTGCAATAGAAGAAATGAAGAAAGCAAGAGAAAAGTAGTTGATAAAAGGAAGAAGGGAGAAGGAAGAGAAGGAGTATCACCATAAAAGAAAAGAAGCTCACAAGATAATTACAGATAAGAAAAAGACATACATGTAAAATGTAAAAGAATCAACAGAAGAAGATCAGAAGCATACTAGCACAAGGAAAATGTATCAAATAGTAAACCAATTTAAGAAAGGATATCAACACACATTTAGCATAATTAGGGACAAAAAATGGAGAATTGGCAATGAATACAAGGGAGAAAGCAGAAATGTGGAAAGAATATTTTGACAAATTACTGAACACAGAAAAACCAAGGGAATTAATTAAAAAAGGAAATAAGGAAATTAGCAAATGTGAAGTTGAAGTATAACTCACTACCGAAGATGTAAAAAAAGGCAATGAGAAACTTAAAAAATAACAAGGTGGCTGGAAATGATGGAACACATCTGGAATTAACAAAATATGGAGGAAATAAACTACTGAATAGAATGTATGAACTAGTAAGACAAATCTGGGAGGAGGAAAGGATACTTAAAGAATGGAAAGAAACAATAATAGTTCCTATACACAAGACAGGAGACAGAGATAGTTGTGAGAATTACAGGGGAATATTCGTACCACTGGGAAATGCAGCTTACAAAATTTTGTCAAATATAATATTGGGAAAAATTAAACCATATATTGAAAAAGTTGTGGGGGACTATCAGAATGGATTTAGAGATGGAAGATCTGTAATTGACAATATATCCGCATTTAAAATAATAAAGGAGAAACTTTGGGAGTATAATCAGAGTGTACAGTATTTACTGATTTTCAAAAGGCATATGACTCTACACATAGGTATACATTATGGAAATGTATGAAAGAATTTAAAATTCCTACTAAATTAATAAATATGTGTAAAGCATGTGTAAATGAGACAAGATTTGTGGTTAGAATGGAAGGAACATTGTCATGGTTTTTTAAAAATAAAACAGGCCTGAAAAAGGGTGAGCCTTCATCACCAATATTATTTAATTTGGCATTACAAAAAGTAATACAAAGTATAAAAATGGTTCTTAGTGGTATAAAGATTGGTAAAGAACAAGTGAATATATTAGCACATGCAGGTGACATTGCATTAATTGGAAAAAAATGAAACAGAAATAAGAAAACTTTTTTTTGAAGTGGAAAACATTGCCAGAAAGTTCAGACTACAGATAAACCAAGAAACGACAAAATATATGATAGTGGAGAGGAAAAACAGTTTAAAGAAAAATAAAATAGGACATTTGAAAATAAAAAAATTCAAATTTGGAAGAGTGGAAAACTTTAAATATTTAAGAATTATACTTAATGAAGATAACAATAACCAAATAGACTTGCAAGAAAGAATAAAAAAAATGCTATCAAAACAAATTTGATGCTATAAATTTTTTTAAAAATAAAAACATGTCAAAGAAACTAAAATTAAGACTAAAGAACACAATAATAGACAAAATGTTAACATACACATCAGAAACTTGGACACTAACAAAGAAAGATAGAACGCAATTGAACATTTTCGAAAGGAAAGTGTATAGAAGGATTTTAGGCCTAGTATATGACAATGAAAAAGAAAATTGGGGGATATTAACCAATAAAGAAATTGATGCAAGAACCTACTATAGTAGACAATAAGGTTAAAGAGATTACATTGGTTTGGAAGAAAATAGAATTCCCAAAAAAGTATTATATACGAATCTGGGAGCAACAAGATTGAGAGGTAAACCAAGAAACAGATGGCAAGATGAGGTGAGAGAGGATGGAAGAATAGTTGGTGGAGAAGGGTGGCAGGAAAAAGTACATAATAGAGACGAATGGAAGAATGTCCTGAGAATGGGAAGGAATCGTCGCATTCTGCACATACCAATGGAATGAATGACTGAACCAAACAAAAAAATCTTCCCCTTTTTTGTTACAATGACCAAATATATCCTAAACATAATAAATTATACATAATTATTCAACACTGGAACAAAAATCCCAATTTCAAAACTCTATCACTAATATGTTATTCATTTCCCTCACTGTTCTGATTCACCAGAACATCTTCCTGGGAAAAAGCACGAGTCACAGGGAAAGACTCCCGAATGACACATCACTAAGGAGAAGGAAAAAAGATAAGTGAAGTACTACATGGACATTTCCATCACAAAGCAAATGCTCTCTACAGCAGGGTTATGTCAATCCAGACTATATATTTTGTGAAGATGAAGATTCTAAGTTTGAAGAGTCAGCATGCTTCATCAGGAAGCATAGTATAGAGAATACAGGGATCTAACACGCGTGCGCACGCGCACACACACACACACACACATGCAGGATCCACAGAATGCCAAAATTATGTCAGAAACCTCAAACAAAAGAATGATGAGCATCACAGATGGTGGTCATTTTTGCTGCAGAAAAAATGTACATACTTGAATATGCAGTACCTCTACATCAATACTCTTCACTACAGCGTGTACCACTTGTTTCATTGATAAACACAAACACATCTATTTATAAACTGTATTGCTGTTACTTCATGTATAAAATTAAACATGAAGCAGCATAATCCTTACACTCAACCTAACCCAAAGGACAAAGAAAGAGATCTCACATATTTAAAACATTTAACCAAACAATTTCGGATAAATTAAAATTAAACTGGTGTATTAAAGAAAATACACACCCTTTGTAAAAAAGTGTGGGAAAAATTTAGGACAGAGAATGGAAGAGCTACTATGGACAGCTGGAGACATTCTCCAGCTTCACAAATTATTCACAATTGGCACAAATTGTGAGACATCATTCCAAACAACCACAGCTGAACAACCACACAACACACCTTTCCAACTGTCATAACTGACAGGATGCTGAACCACATATGTAATACCTGTAAGTTATGTTAACAGTATTCACATCTGTGCATTAATAAACGATTTAAAAGATAATACCAACAAATGCACAGGTATTAAAAGTACACTTTCACTTAAAACCCACTACTACTCCGACATGTTTCGATCTTCTTCAGAAGTTGATCTGAAGAGGACTGAAAAAAGCAACAGTATCAGTGGGTTACATGTGAAAGTATACTTTTAATATTTGTGCGTTTGTTGGTATTATTTATTAACCTGTAAGACATCAGCTCTAACTGTAGTCTGACACCTAACTACTATATCACAACAACAGAACAGAATTTCATTCCACAAATCCTCATGGCAATATGCTAAGGATGTAGAACCTGTTAGGACCCAAATAAATATGTTTCAAATGCAAAGATAAATGAATAATGAATACCTCTTTGCACCATAACAATACTCACCTCAAACACAGACTAAAACCATATTAAATATCTACATACAGTCTTTATTGCTGCAACGTGCATTTTGTAGTCATTTATTTAGCGCACCAACTAATGCACATACATTAAATTTTATGTATGTCCGTTGGTTGGTGTGCTAATTAAATTAATCTACATACAGTGTTACAGCCAAGGGCAAACTTCTTCTCTTCCGTGTTTTTAAGACAATTTAGGCTTTTCCTTTGAGGAAAATTGTTCTAAAGAGCAGGACTAAAACAATAAATAAAATTGTTCTAAAGAGCAGGACTAAAATAATATATAACCTTCAAGTGCTACCTTAAATACTTTTATATGGTGATTTTAGACTTAATGGTTCTTAGCATGCTACCAAGTAACATGATGCCTGTATAATAAATTCCTCTCTGATACTTATGTTACTGCTTGGCACATGTAGGTCACATTAATGTTTGTGCTCATTTCATGTCTGTCTGAACTATTCTGACATTTTTCCACATTGTCTATAACAAGTATTAATAATAAAAGTAAAAAATATCTGCAATGTGGAAGAATACTAAACTTCCTAAATATTTTCCTACAGGAGATGGTACTATTAGTGCCTGATATTATTCTAATAATTTCCTTCTGAAAGTAAAATACCATCCTGGCACACAACAAATTTCCCCAGATTATTATTCAATGTAATAAGGTTTCTAAAAAGTTGGTTGACTCACTGCATAACCACCTGAGGCACCTGCTGCCCCTATACAGTTTCACTGAATTTAGTCGGCATGAAAGCTTTAGATTGTACAACAAAATTAACAACCTTTAGATTTTCAATTTGCATCACTGCCCTCACAACATGGCATGTAGAACTTGATTTACTTACTCCATGGAGCAGAGCACTTCTTTATAAGCTAACCGGTTCTCAGCTAGTCAAGAAATTCCCCACATTTTATGGAACATGAAGATTACTGCATTCACAAGAGCCTGCCACCTGTCCCTATCCTAAGACAGATAAATCCAGTCAATGCCCCCCCCCCATCCCACTACCTGAAGATATCCCAAATACTTGAATTTTGTCCCACATTCTAATCTCGAGACATGACCATGTACTTAGTTTTGTCAGCATTTACTGCTAGTCCAGTATCCTTAATAGCAACAAATAAAGCTTCTGTGTTTTTCTTTATACTATATATCCTTCTGCCCAATATATTAACATCATCATAAACTAGAAGCCGATGTGTACCATCTAATTTCGAGGCATCCTAGTATACCTGAGCCCTCCTAATGGGATACTATAAAGCAAAGCTGAAAAGCAATGGTGATAAAGCATTTCCATGTTTCAAACGAATCTTAGTAGGAAACATATCACACAAAGGTTTGCCTATATGGACTCAGCTACAAGTTTCATTCAGACACATTTTTATTAGCCTTACCAGGTTTCATGGAGGAACCAAACTCAATGAGAATATTATATAAGAACTCCTTCCTAACTAAATCATAGGCTTTCTTGAAGTCTATAAATAGCTGATGCACTGCTTCATTACATTCCCATTTTTTCTCAAGTATTTGATGAATGCAGAATATATGACCAATAGCTGACCTGTTGCATCAATATCCACACGGATTTTTGACAATAATTTCCTCTGTGTATCAAGTTACCCTAACAGCAGGATGTTGGATAAAATTTGCACGTAGTTGACAAAAGTGATATGCTTCTATAATTACTACAAACTGTTTTATCACTCTTCTTATAAACAGGTACAATGATCGACTTCTTCCACTCCTCAGGAAACTCCTCCTTATTCCAAACAGAGTTTATGCATCCCAAAGTGAATTGTCCTACCCCTTGCCTTAAACAATTCTGCTGGAATTTGATCAATACCTTGTGATTTGTGTCTTTTCAGCTCCATCTCAACCTCAAACGGACTAGGCTCACGAACTAGTGGCTCTGCTGTGTGTATTTCTGTCTGCCTAACAACGTTAGCCCCAGAGGGATAATAAATTCAATGTTTTTCATTTTAACTTTAGAGTTAATTTGTAGACCAAAAAATTTAAATACTCCTATCTCTTCATTTTTTTAACATCCATATCCTACATTTCGAGCAACCTAAGCATTGTTATTAGTACAAAATGTCATGACATTTGTTTCATAAAAATTTAATGTAATTTATTTTCTTTGCACCACTTGCTCAAGTTACTCAATAAATCATGTGTCTGATTTTTCTAATGGCAAAATTCGGGGTGTGAAATAATAATATAAATTTTTATGGTATTCAAATCCTTCAATTAAATCACAATGTATAATGACCAACAAAATGCGCAATATTGGAATATACATACAGTACAGGTTTTGATAGTTTGTGGTTGGGGACAAATCACTGAAATATATGACAAAGAAAACAGAAGCAAGTATTGAAGAAGTCTAACGTTACACCTAATTTTACAAGCACACAACGTGTCAAACGCATATGGCTAATATCTGCATCTCAAAACGTCACATACACATGCTAACTTGCGATCCCCAAAACAACACGCTTCAAGCACAGCTAAAACGCTTTCAAACAAACATTAGGTTTCAAAACACTAAACGTCACAAATTAAAGGTTTCAGGCCACAACCAGACGTGAACAGCCGTAGGGAGCAGTCGCAATAGGTCCAATCCCTGTTAGTTTGCCACATCATTCCATCACATCATTTACCGTTTATAAGTGCTTTCCAATACTTACAATTAAATAAAATGCGCTTCCCAGCTGTTGTCCATAATCTCGAAAATGATTAAATGCTTCATTCACTACAATTTAACACTAAACTAACGATTTATAATTAGGGTGTGACCGAATTCCACACCTGAGCACATCCTACACGTCAACTTATCAAATGCCGACACGCCATCTTTGACTACTTTACCATTGCGCTATCTGTGAGTGGAAATTTGAAATGGTACGAACACGTACGCAACTTTCACGGTTGCAATACGCGTCGGTGTATGGTACGGAGCGGCAAACGCAGTTAGACGGAAAGAAGGGCAGTAATGTGGCTGATGTAGGACATGGACACACGGTGTCTGTGTGCCTTTTGAGTAGCTCGAGATATAGCACCACACAGTCCGAAGACCAAACGCATATGGAGATGAGATCATGAAGTACGTTTTAAAGGAACCATGTCTCTATCGACGGAAACTCTACGGAGCTGCTACGATAATATGGGCACACAGGCGATGTGGGCCACCACATTCCTACGCGAATGCTGCGCACAAAGCATCCCCCAAATCACTCCCCTTAGCAGAGTAGCTGTTGAGGTAGAATTATCGCACACGAAGCCTGCATCCGCCTTGTTGCCCGTGTTGTTCATCTTACCTTAATCTCATAGTAGAATCTCGAAGTGCTAAGGTCTAGTTTTTAAGCAGGCCTCGCGCCTTTTAAAAATACTTCTGGACACACAGCAGAGCTCTTTTTTTTTTTTTTTTTTTTTTATATTTTGCATTTTTCTTTTTTTTTTTTTTTAATATTTTTTTTTTTTAAAATTTTT
>Ga0123355_10011078_pt1 | contig 13882 bp, 13 predicted proteins | sample TergutEmb28metaG_3_FD_89872 | JGI IMG/M metagenome (GOLD analysis project Ga0123355, IMG submission 89872) | Embiratermes neotenicus P1 segment gut microbial communities from Petit-Saut dam, French Guiana - Emb289 P1 | ecosystem: Host-associated > Arthropoda: Insects > Digestive system > Gut ... | reverse complement strand
CCAAAAATCGGCGTACCATTTTTGGCTCCCGCAGGCTATAAATAGGAAATACAATGCCGATGACATCGTCTTTGTAATTCAGATTATCAGAATCAACAACCTGCGGTATGGAAATCAAACTGCCGCCAATGTTTTTGGCGACCGCTAGCGAGTTTCCTGTGCCTGTGAAATAGAAAATCGTCATTTCTTTTCCCCTCTTGATTCCTCTTGCATTTTATCCACGCCTTTCTTGAAGTCCAGCGCCGAACGGACACCATTAGCTGACTTATATTAGTACGCAACATTACTAATTGTAGTGTATGCGCATTTCTATGTCAAGTTCCTTCCAGCAATAAAACGGCAAGCTGTAAACTATGCCGTTTTATAACAAGGATACGACTGGTATTCATATAAATAAGCAAAACTGCCATCGGGTTACATTATGCAACCTTGCTTCATCTAAAGTAAGACTTAATTTGCCGTTATCGTTTGGAATCGAAAAAAGAGCTATTGATTTCTGTGCCTAATCCTGCTACACTTATCTTTGACAACTGAAAACGCTCGTGAGGGAGTAGTTAGCGCATTTATGCGTGGCAAGTCAACATACTGACCATAACTGGTCTGGCTTGTCTTAAAAAACGAGACTCATGTATATACCCCTAACTAAAGGGTTATGCATGGTCTTTATGTTCTGTAAAGTTTAAGGCTCAAGCATAATCCACTTAGGGATTATACTTGAGCCTTTTCGCTTTTAAGACATAGGCTGACTACAAACACCTTGCCGTTTGTTCTCGCCTATGAAAATAGGGAGGATATGAAATGAACGCTTTCATGGAACAGGGGCTAGCTGTATTGAAACGGCTTGGGTCTAACATAGACAGAGGATTGACCGCTGATCAAGTGGCAGAAAGTAGAAAGCAATATGGTGTAAATGCTTTTTCTAAAGAAAAGCCACCGAGTTTGATTCGCCGTATTTGGGATTCTGCAAAAGAACCAATGATTATCATGCTGATTTTAGCCGCCGCAATAACGCTTGGTGTGAATCTTGTGCGTTATTTTACTGGCGGTGAAGCTGATTTTTTAGAGAGTGTCGGCATATTCGCCGCCATCTCTATAGCGGTCATTATTACCGTGGTTATGGAGGGTCGTGGGGCAAAAGCATTTGAAGCTCTTAGCAAACTTGGTGATGACGTTTCGGTTAGGGCTATCCGAGATGGACAAATTCAACTTGTTCTGAAAAATGATATTGTTGTTGGTGATATTATCTGCATTGAAACAGGCGATAAGCTACTCTCTGATGGGCGTTTATTGGAATGTTCCGGTCTGCATTCTGATGAATCTGCACTAACAGGCGAAAGCGCACCAGTTAGCAAAAACGCTGATACCGTCTATGATGATGAAAAAATACCGCTTGCCGAACGTGAGAATATGCTTCATCACAGGCGGCAATGGGAAAGTGATTGTTACTGCGGTTGGTGATGATACCGAGTTTGGGAAAATTGCAAAGGAACTGACAGGGGTAAAGAAAACTTCTACGCCATTGCAAGAAAAACTCACCAGACTTGGCAAGATGATTACTATAATCGGCAGTACGGCGGCTGGGATTGTGTTTATAATCCAAACTATTCTACTTGTAATGAATGGTACGGCTAACTTCGATACAATTTCTGAAGCTCTTATCATAAGTATCATTTTGATTGTTGCCGCCGTGCCAGAAGGTTTGCCAACTATTGTTGCTGTTTCTCTTGCTGTCAACATCATTAAAATGTCAAAGCAAAAAGCATTGGTTAAGAAAATGATTGCCTGTGAAACGGTTGGTTGCATCAACGTGATTTGCTCCGACAAAACAGGAACTCTAACCGAAAACCGCATGACTGCAACTGATTTTTTTGTAAGCGGTATACAAGTGAAGTCCGAAACATTGAGTGACGATAATGTTCTCACGAATATCTGCATCAATAGCACGGCTGATGTGAATTTCAAAAGCGGTGAAAATAACTTTATCGGAAATCCGACGGAGTGCGCTCTGCTCGTTGCTACTAAAAAGGCAGGGTGGGATTATGAGGACTTGCGATTAAAAATCAATTCGGTGCATACATTTCCTTTTTCTTCTGAGGAAAAAGACATGACCACCATTATTGAACATAACGGTAAATTTGTATCCTACACTAAAGGTAGCCCCGAAAAAATTCTATCCATATGCGATATGACAGCAGAAGAACGAACAACCACCGAAGCTGAAATTGCTCGATTTCAAGAAAAGGCCTGCCGTGTTATTGGGTTTGCTCACAGGGTTTGGGATTCCATGCCTGAATTGGTAGAACACGACATAGAAAATAGGCTTGTTTTTGATGGATTTGCCGCCATTGTAGACCCATTGCGTGGTGATGTTCCTGCGGCGATGGAACGTTGCCGTGAAGCTGGAATTGACATAAAAATGCTTACAGGCGATAACATTATCACGGCTACGGCTATAGCCAACGAATTAGGGCTTTTAGATGGTGACTATATCGCCATAGAAGCAAAAGATTTGGACGACCTTTCCGACAGAGAATTTACGGATAAATTATTAAAAATACGTGTTATCGCACGAAGCACACCGACAATAAAAATGCGTGTAGTAAACGCTCTTAAAGCTATGGGAAATGTTGTTGCTGTTACTGGTGATGGTATCAATGACGCGCCCGCAATAAAAAATGCTGATGCTGGCATTGCTATGGGCATATCAGGTACAGAAGTCACAAAAGAAGCAAGTGATATTGTTCTGCTGGACGATTCATTTTCAACAATTGTCCGGGCCGTGCAATGGGGGCGTGGGATTTATGAAAACTTCCAACGGTTTATTCAATATCAGCTAACGGTAAACTTGACCGCAATGATTGTCGTTATCGCTTCCATTTTGAGCGGGTTCATTGTGCCATTTACGGCATTGCAGATTTTATGGATTAACATTGTAATGGATGGGCCTCCTGCACTTACGCTTGGACTTGAACCGATTCGTGGAGGGCTAATGAAGCGTAAGCCGACAAAGCGTGATGATAGCATTATCACAAAGCCTATGCTTGGTAGGATTGTTTTTACTGGGGTTTTTATTTCGGCGGTGTTTATGGCTCAACATTATTGGAATTTCCTTGGCGGAACACAAGAACAACAGGCAACGATATTATTTACTTTGTTTGTGTCCACACAGCTTTTTAATGCCTTTAACTGCCGTGAATTGGCAGGGGATAGCATTTTTGAGAATTTGCTAAAAAATAAAATTATGCTAGTGACTTTTGCTCTTACGTTCGCCCTGCAAGTTGTAATCACACAATTTGGCGGTGTGTTATACAATACCGTACCTTTGCCGTTTATAATGTGGGTTAGGATAATCGCTGTAGCTTTTGGAGTGATTGTTGTGTCGGAATTGCTTAAATTAACAAAACGCATATGCAAAACACATCAAGTGTAAGCATATAAGGCTTTCCCTTGATATATCTAAATTCCTAAAGAGCCGGATATCAGTAAAATAGTGGAGTGCTACTTATCGTAAATATTCATAAGATATTCTGTTTCCAGCTCTATTAGCTATACTCATGACTCTTTTAAATCTAGGTTTACTGTGAATTTTTGTTTGTCAGTAACATATTTTTAATTTCTATTTGATTCTGGTAAATCAAGCCGAGCATTTGAAACATTCGACGAAAATCATCTTGTTGTTTCTCTTGAGGTGATAGGTCACGAAAAGCCTCCAAAGTTAGGTTCATGATTTCTTCTTCACTCATTTCTCCCTATCTATTACACGTCATTCATTAGCAGCTAAAAGCTCATCCTGCAATAATTTGTGAATAAATAATCGAAGTGACTGTTGTTTTTGCTTTGCCCTTCGTTCTAAAGCCTCTATTTCATAGACTGGTATATCTAAATCATGCAAGGCCCGCAATACTTTTCCTCGTTCAGTAGGAACAACCTTCACTTCGGAAGCTTTCCAATCTCTTTCAAACGTAGCTGTATAACTATCTAACATCTCTTGTGTTATCGGACTCCCATCAATAGTACCAATATCTTGCTGCTCCATAACTCTCTCCTTTATACTAGATACTTTTGGTATACTTTTCTAAGCTTCATAGCATGGATGATGATTTCGTCGCCACATTCATTGACAAAATAACCGATTTCAAGTACTCTACCTGTCGTATCAAACCCAAACAACATAATTTTAAGTGGAAATTCTTCAAGGATAACTGAGTTAATGGCATTATCGAACACAAATTCGATATCCGTATCTAAGATTCCGTGCTTGTGTGCTGAGTCTAAAATGATCATCCTACATTTTCCTTTACAGTATAAGTCAAGCCTTAATATCTCTCTTAGAAAAAAATATCGTGGGTACTGATTACAGCGAAATAACCTAATCGCCACAATCTATACTCACGACTCTCTTAAAGCTAGCCTTCTAGCTCCTGAATCAAAACAAACAATACCCTCGACCTTCAGACCAGCCTAATCGCGTAAAATAGCCATCTCTAACAACATTTATATCGTGTTTACGGAATACGGAGAAGGAGGGATTTGAACCCTCGCACGGTTTAACCCGACTACTCCCTTAGCAGGGGAGCCTCTTAAGCCACTTGAGTACTTCTCCAGTGCCTACAATTGTTCGATTGCAAAACAGCAAACACATTATAATGGAATTAATTCATCTTGTCAATTAGTTTTTTAGTATTTTAGTATTTAATACAAGAAATATGTGTTACCAAGGGGGTTCGAAGCTTTCGGATGTAAGACCAAGGCTTGTCGCGCCCAACATTATCACGATGGAATGTATATGATTTTGCATTTAATAAGGATTACCCCCATCCCCCAACCGTCAAGTAAACAGATAATCAGCCAGGCATGGAAGCGATTTTTATGAAATATCTACAAAATCAGTTTGTAATCTTCGTTTATAAATTCAATTGACAATCACTGTGAGCGAAATTATACTGTTTGTAAACAAAGTGTGTTTTTCTAGAAAGACGTTAGAACCTAGATTTTGGGGTGGGCTTCACTACATAGAAATTCTGCGATAGCTCTATAGCAAGGAGGTGAATGTTTCACATTTGCATCAAAAAGCGGCTCGCGCCAGATAAGATCTAGCTTGCGTTTGTTAACACAACTTTAGGTAGGAGGTAACTGATGAAAGCTTTAATAGCTATGTTACTTATAGGAGTCATGTTTATCACAGCATGTGCGTCCCAAGAAGCAGCTACTACGGGTCAGGCAGCATCCCCTCAGGAGGATAGGTCAAATCAACTCTATGTAGTAGTTGCGGCACTTACAGGACATCCTTATTTTCTCGAACACAACAGAGGAGTGGAGTATGCCGGAATTGCCTTAGGAGTTAATACAGAATTCTTGGGTCCGGTAGACATAGACTTGCCAGCTATGATCACTGCCCTTGAACAAGCCATTGTAAGGCAACCTGCAGGCATTGGCGTAATTGGTATGGGGGAAGAGTTAGCACCTTCGATTAATGCGGCATTAGCTGCCGGGATTCCGGTTGTCACTATCGACGGCGATGTGGCCACTTCAGACAGGCTCGGCTTCATCGGAACCGGAAACTATTCCGTGGGCTTGGTTGGCGGGGAAAAGATGTCTAGCTTACTTGGCGGAAGCGGCAGCGTAATGGTATTGTCTAATATAGGACAGCCGAATTTGGATGAACGTATGCAGGGCTATTTAGACTACTTTGAGCGTTATACCAACATTGAAGTTGTTCAAATATCCAATACTGATTCGGACGACGCCACTGTAGCGTCAGCAGTCGCCGCTACTCTGCTTACAAATCCTGACTTGGATGGTATCGTTGTAACGGATGCCACAGGTCCTGGAATCGTGGCTGCGCTTCGTGAGGCGGGCCTGTCTCCGGGAGATGTACGAGTCGTTGGTATGGATCGTACTGAAGACAACATAGAGCTTATTCAAGAAGGCTGGGTTGATGCTGTTGTAGCCCAAAGAACTGCTCTTATGAGCTTCTTGGCGATTCAAATGCTGTATAACATTCACAATGATGATATTAATGTTACTCCTGATGACCAGGCTGCTGGAATCCTTGCTCTCCCAGATGTTGTGGATACTGGTACAATTTTGATTACGCCTGATAACGCCCATTTGTTCTAACGTTTATATTAGCTAATCTTTCGCGGCCCACGCTCTTGATTTTCGCCTGGGCCGCAGGGTTTTTGAAAGGGTGCAATATAGTGGACGAAAAAACAATGCTTAAACTAACAGGAATCAGCAAAGGTTTTCCTGGCGTCAAAGCACTTGATGAAGTGGATTTTGAGTTGCAAAAGAATGAAGTCCATGCGATTGTGGGTGAAAACGGCGCGGGTAAATCCACTATGATGAATATTATAAGCGGCATATTCAGACCAGACGCCGGAAATATCGAAATAGAGGGCAGCCCTGTCCGCATTACATCGCCTAAACATGCCAATTCCCTTGGCGTGGCTACAGTGTTCCAAGAACTGAGTGTAGTGCAAAGCATGACCGTTGCTGACAACATCTGCTTCGCCGATCAGCCAACTAATCGGATCGGTTGGATCAACAAAAAGGAATTGAACGACCGAGCCAGTAAAATGCTGCAAATGTTCAATGTAGATATCCAACCAACGGTGAAGTTGGGGCGTTTGTCTTTGGCTATGCAACAGATGATTGAAATCCTGAAAGCTTTGGCACTTAACCCCAAAATACTAGTGTTAGATGAACCGACTTCTTCTTTGACTGTCAAGGAAACGGAGCGATTGTTTGAAATTCTAAATCAATTAAAATCCGATGGCCTTAGTGTCATTTATATTTCCCACCATTTGGATGAGATTTTTCGCATTGCTGACCGAGTAACTGTGCTGCGCGACGGCAAAAAGATAATCACAGCTGATACAAAAGATTTAACCGAAAAAGAGATCGTCCATCATATGGTAGGAAGAGAAATCAAAGATTTGGATGAGAAAAACACCTTAGATTATTCTGGCAAAGAACCTATTCTGCGTGTGCAAGATATCCATGCGGGTAATAGGGTTAAAGGCGTCACTTTTGACGCATACCCTGGGGAAGTGCTTGGCTTCTCAGGACTCGTGGGTGCCGGACGTACGGAATTTGCCCATGTTTTATTTGGGTTAAGCCGAAGTGAATCGGGACATATAGAATTGGACGGAAAGCCTTTTCGCCCTTCTCGCCCAGTAGATGCCATTAAGCAAGGTTTGATATATTTAACGGAAGACCGTAAACAGGAAGGCTTGTTCCTTAGAATGAGCATAACAGATAATATTTCCGCGCCCAATCTGAGTGCCCTTAGTTTTCACGGTGTCTTCAGTAAGGCGCGTTCCTATGCGATTAGCGAGGAGTATGTGAATGCTGTTAACGTAATAACGCCGAGCATCCATCAAATAGTCGGCAACCTCTCTGGAGGGAACCAGCAAAAAGTGCTGTTAAGCATGTGGCTGGCGACAAAGCCAAGGGTGATGGTCGTTGATGAGCCATCTCGCGGTGTAGATGTTGGAGCTAAAACCGAAATCCACCGCCTTATCCGAAAATTGGCTCAACAAGGCAATTGTGTGTTGGTTATTTCATCTGACTTACCTGAGATATTAACAGTATGTGACCGAATTGCAGTAATGCGGGATGGACAAGTTATTAAAGTAATCAGCGCGGCCGAAGCGAGCGAGCAAATGATCATTGAAGCTGCGTCTGGCATGCTGAACGAGGAGAATTGATATGACAAAAATTGGTGGAACAGGTGGGTCGGCTCTAGAGCTGCTTAAGCGTCTCTTACAGGCGCGCGAAGCACTGATCTTGATCATCGTGCTGATAATCGGCATTACTCTTTCGTTCATGTCGGAGTTCTTTTTGACACCTGGAAATATTCAGGCTGTGTTACTGGGGCTTTCTGTTGAGGCGATTATTGCAGCAGGTATGATGATCTTGATGATTTCTGGCGGTTTTGACCTTTCTGTAGGTTCGACCATGGCACTGGCGGGTATGATCTGCTCTTTACTTCTAGACCCCATTGGCGTTTTTCCAGCGATTTTAGCTGGACTTACCATAGCAGTATTGGTAGGGGTTGTTAATGGCAGCATGGTAGCGTTTGTTGGGGTGAATCCTTTTGTTGCGACTCTGGCCATGATGAGCATTGCAAGAGGTTTGGTATTTATTATTACAGAAGGCCGCCCAACCGTTGGCCTCCGTTCCGATTTTACTGCGCTTGGCCAGGGCAATCTATTTGGTATTCAACTTCCAATTATTTATATGGTTGTAATTATGGTTATTGCCGGAATTTTGCTTGCAAATTTCAGTTTTTTTAAACAAAATTATTATATGGGTGGGAACGAGAAAGCCGCCCGATTTTCCGGTATCCAAGTCAATAAAATAAAAATTATCAATTACATAATTGTTGCTGCTCTTGCAGGACTGGCCGGCATTATCCACACTGCACGAGTTGGGGTTGGAGCAGTTACGACTGGAACAGGCAGTGAGCTACGTGTAATATCTGCCGTTGTCATTGGTGGCGCAAGTTTGTCTGGCGGCGAAGGGACGATTTTGGGTGCGTTTTTGGGCACTCTACTGATGGCGCTGATTACAAACGCGCTTAACTTGCTTGGTGTATCAGTTTATTGGCAACAGTTTATAATCGGAGTTGTGCTGGCTTTGGCGGTTGTGGTTGATACAATCGGTAAACGGAGGCGGGCGGCTGTAAAAACTTAAAGGGGGGCTGATCGCCCCCTCACATCTTTAAATGCACTGTAAAAAGCAATAATATTTTCAGCAGGTGTATCAGGTTGAAAAAGATGAGCAGGACAGGCAATATATCCTGTACCAAATTCCTCGGCGTATCGTCTCACTTCTTTTTTTACCTCTTCCTCTGTTCCCTGAGGTAGCAAGTGCTGGATGTCAATACCACCATGAAAACAGATTTGACCAGAATAGGATCTAAGCGACCCCGGTGACATATCCTGGCCAAGCGGCTGGATCGGATTTAGAATATCTACGCCACAGCGGATAATGCGGGAAATAAGCTTGGATATATTACCACATGAATGAAACATGACTTTGGCACCACACGCATGTATTGTATCTGCCATTTCGCTAAGATATGGCGCTATAAACTCGTCAAACATCTCCCCTGAAAACATTGGGCCTTTTTGAGTACCAATATCTGAAATAACAAGAAAAATGTCTATATCTCCGTTAGACTCCTCCCAGGCTCGTCGATACTCCTCAAGATAAAAATCTGTAAACTTCCGGCTAAGATAATGTACCCATTCTGGATTAATGACCATGTCCATCAGGTGATTTTCCAGTCCACGTACAAGGGCTGGCCGTTGCCATATATCAGCAAAGCCATAGCGTGTTGCAAGGTTTTTTTCTCTTGCCGCACTGATCTGATCCCGTAGCTTTTTATAATCCATAACATCATTATCTGGCCACGGAAAAGCCTTTATCTCTTCAAGGCTTTTAACGTTGTGCAACGCCCCAAGGGTATCCTCGCGCTCCGCTCCCCATTCACCGTCACGAAAAGTAAATCTTTCGCCCCACATGTTCTCATAAAATCCGTTTTTCAAATCTTTAGCTGCAGGTTCGCCAGCTTGAAAACCTCTGATATCCACCTGATTTTCGTCTAAAAACCGCTCCAGATCCCTATGGCCTAAATAGGAAAACAATCTGTTTAGCGTCGTTTCTTCCGCCCAAAAATCAAAGGGCGGCCGATCTACAGATTGTCCTCTTAAAGCTGCTAATGTTCGCTCCCTTCCTGTCATGATTTTCTCTTTAACTCCTCCCGAATCTCTGTAACTAGCGCATGGCAATAGCACAAATGCAAATCTTCGATTTCCTCCATACTACTAGTGGGTGATAAAAGGCAGATATCGCAAAGGGCTTTCATCTTTCCGCCACCGCAGCCACCAAAACCTATCACATATAGGCCAAGCTCCTTGGCGGCTTCCGTAGCGCGGAGAATATTAGGTGAATTTCCGCTCCCCGAAAATAGAATTAATAAATCCCCTTTTTCCGCGAGTGTTTGCAATTCAATAGCAAAAACGTCGTCATAGCTGAAATCATTCGCCAGGCAAGTCAGTACCGGCATCGGATCACAGAGGCATGCAGCTCGGAACCCTGTCTGTTCATCAACCCTGCAACCCTTAATCAAGTCGTTACAGAAATGAGTTGCTGTAGCTGCACTTCCGCCGTTGCCTGCCGTAAATATTCTTTTGCCCGTTTTCTTGGTCTCTAAAATATGCTTTGCAATTTCAACCAGTTTGTCGCAGTCTGTATTATTAAGAGCCTCAGAAATCCGTGCAAAATAAGCTTGGAAATTTTCCATCTGTTATCACACTCCAGTTAGTTTTTGTTTCCATATTTGAAACCGACGGCTGCGGCACCATAGAGCGCAGCGGCGTATCCGAGGGCGGTAGGTTCAACAGTTAAACTTCGATTGGCCACCTGAAAAACCATGCAATCCAGCGTTTTTTTTAGCTCTGGATAAAACAAATCAAAACTAAGGGCCACACCACCGCCAATAATCACCTTCTGCGGATTTAGCACATTCACCGCCCCTGCAATTGCCTTTCCCAGAAAAAACCCCGTTTCTTCGAATACTCTAACCGCTGTGGCATCCCCTTTTTTTGCACGCTCTGCAATCAGCCTGGCGTCAAGACCCGACTCCAAGCTGCCAGTTTGTTCAAGATATCGCCGCAAGATAGCAGGACCTGCCGCCTGTGATTCCGTGCAGCCTCTGTTGCCACATCCACACAGATATCCACCTTCTTTCACGTTGACATGTCCGAACTCGCCTGCAAAGCCATATGCACCCTCGTGAACATTTCCATTAATGACCACGCTCCCACCAACGCCGTTGCTTACGGTTATCCAGAAGAAATCCTCTACAGCTTTGCAGGCACCAAAATATATCTCTCCTAAAGCACAAGCGTTCACGTCGTTATCAATATAAACTGGAAGCCCCAAATCAGCTTCAAGCAGGTCACGTATGGGAAAATCTCCTATGCCAGAAAAACTCGCATATACCCAAAGACCCTTTTTCGAATCAGCAAGACCAGGAATTGCCGCCCCCGCACAAATCAAGTCACTTTTCCCATATTGTCGCATAGTCTCTCGACATAAACTGGATATGATTTCGAGCAAACGCGGTTTAGCCAGTGGATGAATAAGATCAGCACGGCTTTCTCCATAAATTCTTCCATCAGCACTGACAACGCCTGTCATAACCTTTGATCCGCCGATGTCAATAGCCAGTACAGCTCCTTTTTTAATGTCCATAGTTCCCTCCCACAATGCACTCTTGCGACTAGACCTAGAAACTAGAAAAACCTTAAGCCAATAGTTTCAATCCAAAGTCTGGGAGCAGATCTAGTTTCTAGTCTCTAGTTTCTAGTCTCTAGTTTCCACTGCGATTCTCTGTCTTGAAGATATTGATTAATGACGTAGCAAGCCGCCCCTTTCATACAGGCCACTAACTCACCTTGAACACCACGGTAGCTTGAAAAGACAATTTTGGTCGGATTATCCGAAATAAACTTTGGAAACGGTGCCAGCTCCTTTCGAAGCTTATTCAAAAAATAGTCTCCCATCAAGCAAAAACGCCCTTCCAATACAATACGGTGAGGATCAACAGCTACCATGATATTATGAATACCAATAGCAAGATAGAAAGCAATGCGATCCATCACCTTGCAAGCCAAGGTATCGCCTCTGTCAGCTGCGTCAAAGATTTCCTGTTCACTAAGACTCGCACCTTTGGCCAACACACTCTCTGGGTACTCTGCCGCAAACTCCAGCACATAGTCGAAAGTAGCTTTTGTACTCACTAGGGCTTCTAGACAACCGAAGCTGCCACAGTCACAAAGACTTTTGGAGAAGGGATCTACTATCATATGTCCAATCTCCCCCACAAATCCATTTGCACCGTGTATCAAGTTTCCATGATCAACGACACAACCACCAACCCCGTAAGGACCTGATGCAATCACCATGAACAACTCCCTATGGTATGTGGGTGAGCTAATTAGTTCTGCATATCCCATATATCGGCAAGCATTATCCATAAAAAATGGCACTTCAAATCCTAAAACCTTCGCCAATTCTTCACGTACTGGCATATTAGCTTCCCACATGGTGCCAATAGGAAATACAAAGATTCCGGATTGTACGTCTACTATACCTTTCACCATGACAGCTACGCCACAGAGCTCCTGCTCGCTAAGATCCATTTCTTTCATCACTCGGTCTATGGCGTCGGCCACAGCTAAAACCATCGCGCTGTGATCAGATAACGCTTCCTCAGTAAACACTTGGTGGATTTGCAAGCGAGGTTCATACCACATGTCCATTAGTGCACAACAAAAATCAAGGGGATTAATTAGAACCGTTACAACGTATTTATAGTTCCGATTAACCGTAAGCAAAGTAGGAGGCCTGCCGCCATTTTGAGTGGAATCGCGCTTTCCGATGCTTCGTAATAGTTTTTGATCAGTCAGTTCTTTTGCAATTTTCGACGCGGCAGTCCGGCTTAAGCTGAGGCGTTCTGCAATTTCAGGAATTGTCATTTCATACTGCTGATACAACAGCTGAACAAAAGCACGCTGATTGTTGTTTCGAATATCATGAGGCTTATTACCTTTTGGCACAACAGAAGTCATCTCTCGCATTTGAGTCCCATTTCCGCAGTAAATGCACTTTGTTTACAAACAGTATAGTTCCGCAAAATGCAACTGTCAATCGAATTTATAAACAAAGATTACAAACTGATTTTGTTTACATTTCATAAATCAATTGGCGTAATATCTTCATTAATTATGGGCTCAATCAACGTTAACAAAAACTCGATAGATTCAGCAAATCCATACCCGCTTTCTTTTTCGGAAATATATGAGGGTTTATTTTCGAGCTTATCTAAAAATGGTACTATATTTGCAACAGCGCAGCCATTACTGAAAAATGCAAACATAGGCTCGTCATTTGGGGAATCCCCAAAAAATAGAGATTTTTCTTTTATGCAACTCTCCTGATAAACTTTCTCAAACATAAGTTTAGCCATTGAAAGTTTGTCATATTTTCCAAACCATGTATTTACGTGAATGGAGCTTACTTTCGCCTCAGCACCGAAAGACTCACAAACTGACTGGATTCTATACGCAGCCTCAAACCCAAGGCGTGGCTCATCCTCATTAAAGTCAATAGCCAGATCGTATAAACGCGCAAATTGGTCTTTTGCCACACGGCAGCCTGGCTCTTCCTTCAAACAAGCTTCTCGAATTTTCTCCAGCTTTTCCTTGACGTTCTCACATACTGACGGATGAGTCAGTTTTTCCGGCCGTCCGTTTAACTGATAAAAGCAAAAAGCACCATTTTCGCCAATAACTGCATTAACTGGCCATTGGCGTATAATTAGATCACACCATCCTGCTGGGCGTCCTGTAACAGGTATGACTTGAAATCCACACCGGCTCAAATCCCATATAGCTTGAAAAGCTTGTGGAATAAGCTTGCCATTTGCCGTAATTGTGTCATCTATGTCAAATAGAATATATCTGAGTTTTTGTGCTGTGTCTTTTGAGAAATCCTTGAAAGGTTTCATTTATCCCTCCAATCTGGTATACTTAAAAAATCTTAAGTCGACTTTTTATGTTATGGTGGTGATGTGTATGTTTGATTTTAAGGGGGAAAATGAATGACGTCAAGAGAGAGAGTCATAGCGGCTTTAAATCACAGGGAGCCAGACAGGGTGCCTTTTGACATGGTTCTAACAATAGACGTCTATGAAGATCTTAAAAAAACCTTGGGGCTGAATGTATCAAAGCCACCAAGAGTGGGCCATTGGACAGACGTTCAAATGCCTATTGAAATGATAGAGAAGTTAGGTGTCGACGTTTAT
>Ga0123355_10011077_pt1 | contig 13882 bp, 8 predicted proteins | sample TergutEmb28metaG_3_FD_89872 | JGI IMG/M metagenome (GOLD analysis project Ga0123355, IMG submission 89872) | Embiratermes neotenicus P1 segment gut microbial communities from Petit-Saut dam, French Guiana - Emb289 P1 | ecosystem: Host-associated > Arthropoda: Insects > Digestive system > Gut ... | reverse complement strand
ATTCAAGCATACACCTTACTGGACAGGCCGCTTATGAAGATTATATGAAAGCCATGCGCCCTGTTATGGAAAAGTGTCCCGATGTGTTTTGGTATAGCACGAATACGGCCACTTCCGCACAGGACGGCGAGACGTCAGGGCTTGAGCACGTTGAACTTCTCGCCAAAAGAGAGGGAGTGCGCGTTTGCTGTATTGACTGCGGTTCGGCAAATCTGCCGCTGTCCGCTGATGATGAAGGCAACACTACGGGTTTGACTTATCATGTGCCTTTTGAAATACTCAACAGGCAGGTCGCTTTGTGCAACAGAAATAATCTAGGCATTGTCTGGGGGATCTATGAGCCGGGTTATTTGCGTACGGCGATGCAATATACAAAAATGGGACGCTCGCCGAAAGGTTCTTCAATCGACCTCTACTTCCTGGGCGACTACGGATCGCTGGCTATGCAGCCGATAAATGTTTGCGGCGTACCGCCCACGATAGAGGGACTGTATTTCTATCTTGATATGATGGCTGGGTGTGAGCTTCCGTGGTTCGTGTCGATTTGGGGCGAAGGAAGCGCTGATACGCGGCCGCTTATTAAGCGGGTTATTGAACTTGGCGGGCATGTGAAAACCGGGCTTGAACTGCATTTCGACCCGGATCGCAAACCGACGAATGTCCAGTTGCTTGAAGAAGTGCAAAGTATTGCAAGGGAAGTCGGTAGACCTATTGCCAGACAAGATGAGATGAAGTCGATACTTGGACTTACGTAGCCGAGCGGAATTAAATACTTGTTGCTTTTCAAAGTAATGTCATTTATACTGTGCGTGAAAGCTTCTCCGTTATGGCGCATCGCGAAGCGATGCGCCATACTAATCGGATTCTGTCCGGTCTGGACGTGAGACATAAATTAATTATTAAAATATAAAGGGGATATTTACACATGATGACAGGCGAGCAGTATGTGGAAAGCATACGGAAAATGAAAATGGAAATTTACATGTTTGGGGAGAAAATCGAAAACGCCGCCGACAACCCGATTTTGCGGCCCTCCCTGAATTCGGTCAAAGCTACATATGACTTGGCGCAGATGCCCGAATATGAGGATCTGATGACCGCTACATCCAGTCTGACCGGGGAGAAGATCAACCGCTTTTGCCACATACACCGCAGCGCCGATGATCTTGTAAAAAAAGTGAAGATGCAGCGGCTGTGCGGCCAAAAGACAGCGTCATGCTTCCAGAGATGCGTCGGGATGGACGCGTTTAACGCAATTTACAGCACCACTTATGAGACGGATGCGAAATGCGGCACGTCATATCACGAGAATTTCGTGGCTTATATGAAGTTAGTGGAGAAAAACGACTGGACTGTTGACGGGGCTATGACCGATGTCAAAGGCGACCGCTCGCTCCCGCCCGCGGGTCAGGCTGACCCCGACCTTTACCTGCGCGTCGTTGAGCGCAGGGCGGACGGCATCGTGGTGCGCGGGGCAAAGGCGCATCAGACCGGCATCAGCAACTCTCACGAGGTTGTCGTTATGCCAACCATTTCAATGCGTCCGGAGGATAAGGACTACGCGGTGTCTTTTGCCGTTCCGACCGATGCGGAAGGAATTTTCATGATAGTCGGCCGCCAAAGCTGCGACACCCGCAAGCTTGAGGGCAGCGATATTGACGTCGGCAACTGTGAATACGGTGGCATGGAAGCGCTTGTCATATTTGACGATGTGTTTGTACCCAATGACCGCATATTTATGAATGGCGAGACAGAATTTTCGGGTATGCTGGTTGAGCGGTTCGCGGGCTATCATCGTCAGAGCTACGGCGGCTGCAAGGTCGGTGTTGGCGACGTTCTTATCGGCGCGGCCGCGCTTGCCGCGGACTATAACGGCGCCGCGAAGGCTTCTCATATCAAAGATAAGCTCATTGAGATGACGCATCTTAACGAGACGCTGTTCTGCTGCGGGGTCGCCTGCTCTTGCCAGGGTAATGAGACCGCTTCCGGCAATTATCTGATTGATTTGCTTTTGGCCAATGTCTGCAAGCAGAATGTGACGCGGTTCCCGTATGAGATAACGCGCCTTGCTGAGGATATAGCGGGCGGATTTATGGTGACGGCGCCTTCTGAAAAAGATTTCAGAGATCCAAAGCTGGGTCCGTATATAGAGAAGTATCTTAAAGCCGTGGCGGATGTTCCAACTGAGAATCGGTTAAAGATACTGCGCCTTATAGAAAACCTTACATTAGGCGCGGCTGCCGTAGGGTATCGCACGGAATCCATGCACGGGGCCGGCTCGCCGCAGGCGCAGCGTATTATGATTTCCCGGCAGGGCAATATTGCGGGGAAAAAAGAGCTGGCAAAAGCTATTGCGAAAATCGACTAAATTGAACAGCAAATATCCAGTTTGCTCGAGGTGGTGCGACAGAGCGCACCACCTCGGGTTTGTCATGTTCACCAATGAAAGAATATGAGACAACCTTGCGAGGGGTCGAAGAGTGCAGAAATGTTGGGCAGTTTGCACAAATATGAGAAGAATAATTGTCGATTATTGCAAATTGACAAGTGGGGATAGCAGAAGCTATAATACTAAAGTGTGAGTTATTAATGATTTTTATGGTTTGATTAAAAGAACAAGTAACTTATGCTTTTTTTGTAAATATCTTCATGATTTTTTCTATGCAATGTGTTGTGTTTTCAACATTTGCAAGGTGTCTACGGTGTTGAAGCGAGGCGCTGGCGCAGTGCGTATTGGCAAAGCGAAAAAGCAAGGAGAAAAGGGAGGTCTGAGGTAGGAATGGGAAAGGTGCTGGAGTTTAAGGGAGTAAGCAAGGCATTTCCAGGAGTACAGGCGCTGAATAATGTGAGTTTTCGAGCAGAGGGCGGGAAGGTTTTGGCGCTGTTGGGCGAAAATGGAGCAGGGAAGAGCACGCTACTGAAGATATTAAGCGGAGATCTGCAGGCGAATAGCGGCGGGATCGAGCTCAACGGTGAGGCGAAGAGGTTCACATCGCCGCATGAGGCGATAGTGTCGGGAATCAGCGTGATATATCAAGAGCGGCAGTTGATCCCTGGAATGAGCGTGATGGAGAACATCTTTTTGGGCGACATGCCGCTAACAAAGCTACGTCAGCTGAATCGTAAGAAGCTGAAGCGGCAGGCGCAGGAGCTTATCGAGAAGTTTGAACTTCCGATTAAAGCGACGGAGCTTGTGGGTAAGCTGCCAGTTGCGTATCAGCAGATGGTAGAGATAATGAAAGCGTATCGTCGTGATTCAGATGTAATAGCGTTTGACGAGCCGACGGCGCCACTCACAGATTCTGAAATAACGGTTCTGTTCCGGCTTATCGAGCAGCTGAAAGAAGCAGGGAAGATCATTTTGTACGTGTCGCACCGATTGACGGAAGTATTCCAGATAACGGACGATATCGTGGTTCTTAAAGATGGTCAGAAGGTAGCGGAACTGAAGACGTCGGAGACGACGGAGCCAGAGCTGATAAAAGCGATGGTGGGTCGTGATATAGGCGATACATATGCTAACTTAAGTCGGAATGATAAGTTTGGTGAAGTACTGCTTGACGTGAAGGGTCTTGTGTCGCACGCGGTGCATGATGTGAGCTTTCAGCTGCGTAAAGGCGAGATAGTTGGTCTTGCGGGTCTGGTTGGATCGGGCAGGACGGAAGTGGTGCGTGCGATTTTCGGTGCGGACGCGATTTTGTCGGGCGAAATAGAGCTTGATGGCGAGTCTGTGAAGTTCAAGACGCCGAAGGACGCGATAGACGCAGGGTTGGCGCTTTGCCCAGAGGATCGGAAAGAGCAGGGGCTTGTATTGCTGCGGTCGATAAAAGATAACGTATGCCTGCCAGTGATGAGCGAGCTTAAGACGGGGATGTTCCTGGATGCGAAGAAGTGTACGGAATTGGCCCAGGAGGCGGTAGAGAAATATTCGATAAAGACTCATACTGTTGAAAAAGTTGTAATGGAGCTCTCAGGTGGGAATCAGCAGAAGGTAATCTTGGGTCGTTGCACGTCGAAAAAGATGAATACGAAGATACTGATTTTAGATGAGCCGACGAAGGGAATAGATGTAGGGACGAAAGCGGAGATATATCAGATGATTTGCGATTTCGCAAAGAACGGCATGGGCGTGATACTGATATCGTCAGAACTTACTGAGGTAATCAATATAGCGGATACGATAGTGGTGATGCGCAACGGTAGCGTGTCGGGCCAGATGGGGCGTGAGGAAGCGACGGAGGAAAGTGTACTTACGCTGGCGTTTGGCGGTGCGGAGGGAGAAGTCGCGTATCACTAGATGCTTCTGAGAGAAGAAAAACGTCCTTTGGAGAGGGAAAAGTTTTAAGTTAAAAAGGAAAGGTACAAAGATGGCATGAGAAAGGTGATAAATGTAATCGGGACTAAGATGTTTACACTGATAATTATGTTTGTGGGCGTCACAATCATATTTACGGTGTGGGCAGCGCTAATTGGAGAGCAGTTTTTATCGGTAAATACGTTTCGTATAATCGGGAATTTGCTGGTATTGACGTCTTTTCTGGCGGTGGGATCAGGGTTTCTGATGGTCTCAGGACGACTAGATCTGTCAGCGTCGGCGATAGGTGCGTTTAGTTCAGTAATGCTAGCGGCGTGTCTACGATATTGGGGGATGCCGACCGGCGTTGCGATATTGCTTGCGATAGCGTGTTCGATAGTATTTGGAATAATCAACGCGGTGTTGGTACACGAGTTCAACTTTGCGCCATTTATAGGTACGCTGGCGATGGCGGGCGTGGTAAGAGGCGTGATGCAGTTTGTGAGCGTGAGTCCAGACACCGGGGTTCCGATGAATGTAAACTACAGCAATGCGATAACGCGATGGATCGGGACAGGAGAGATCGGGGGCGTACCCGCGATGCTGATCTTTGCACTGATCGTATTTACGATATACGGGCTGATACTTGCAAAGACGAAGTTTGGCCGAAGCATATATCTGATCGGCGGGAACAAGCAAGCGGCGGAGCTTTCGGGGTTAAGTCCTCGGAAGATGACGTACATATTGTTTGGCAACAGTGCATTTTTGGCGTCTATAGCGGGAGTTATCCACATGGGCCGGCAATCGCAGGGCGATCTGACGGCATTGGGTAACAATCAGTTTACCGGAATAATCGCGGCGATATTAGGCGGGGTATCTTTTGGCGGCGGCTCTGGCAATATGGCGGGAGTGTTCGTAGGACTTATGGTAATCAATACGCTTACGCTGGGAACGGTAATGGTGCGTTTGAGGTTTCACTGGGCGCTTATGCTAGAGGGACTGGTATTGATCATAGCGTTGGCGCTGGATCATTACAATGTGAAGAGGGAGCTACGCGCGCATGATGTAACAAACTCAGACGACGAGAAGGGAGGAAGCAATGGAAAAGAGCATCAAGCAGCAGCAGTCGCTGGGAAGTAAGATATTACACGTAATAGGGATGCTGTTCCGCGTAAAGTGGGTACAGCTGCTATTAATCGCGGCGATTCTGTTGATCGTGATATATAACATAAACAACGCGGTGTTATCGAGGGGTAATGTGCGCAATCTTCTTCGTGGAACGATAGTTCCTGGGATAATGATCGTGGCGGTAGGTCCTCTTTTGGCTGGCGGGGGAATTGACCTTGCGGCGGCGGCACAGGCGACGCTTGGTTCAATCGTGTTTGCGAATCTGTTGTTGTTTTTCCCTGGATTGCCATGGGGCATAGTGGCGATAATTGCGCTATTGGTAGGCGCGGTGTTTGGAATTATCAATGCATTTCTGATAAACAAGCTTAATTTTGCAGCGTTTATCGCGACGATAGCGACGGCGACGATATATCAAGGCGCGACGCAGGGTTGGACAGGCATGTATGAGGTAATGGTGATAAACGAATCGCTGATGAGTTTAGGACGTTTGACGATTCTTAACGATTGGGTACCGTTTTTGTTTGTAGTGATGCTTGTGATCGTGGCGATATATGTGTACATAATGGCAAATACGCAGTTTGGTCGGAGCATATACATGGCGGGCGGGAACCAGGCGGCGACGCGCTTGGCGGGTCTGGAGCCGAAGCGGATCCGTACGATATTGTACATCAACAGCGGGGTCATGTCGGTGTTTGCGGGTCTGGCATGGGTGACACTCAACCGAATGGGCCATCCGACTGCGATAATGACTAATATGCCGAACTTTGTCGCATTGACGGCGGTAATCATCGGCGGAGTTTCATTTAACGGCGGTTCTGGCACATTGGCGGCTGGCTTTTTTGGACTGGTGGTCGTGCGATTGTTTGACAACGGGCTTATGATAATAGGCGCGCCATCGTACATCAATATTGCGGCGCAGGGGTTGATCCTGATTGTGGCTTTGATAATAGACCATATCAACACGGTACGTCAGCGGAGAGCGATTGCAGCGAACGCGATGTCGTACAGCAAGGCGAAGTAGAGAGCGTTTTATTCCTGCAAGGGAATAGGATATATAAAATTATTTTATAGTGGAGGAAAAGAAATGAAAAAGAAAAGTATATTGGCGCTGCTCCTGGTATTGGTAATGGTAGCTGGTCTGGTCGCCGCTTGCGGCGGCGGTGGAGGCGGCCCTGCTGATACCGGTACCCAACCACCTGCGACCCAGCCGGCAGACATTGACGATACTGATGTCCAACCGGACGTTTTCGACTTCGTCGATGCAGTTACAGGCGAGCAAGGCATGTTTGACACAGAGTATGACTATTCCGCAAACCCAAGGTTTAGAGTTGAATACGTACTGCTGGGAACAAGCACCATTGCAGAGGCATGGGGAAGAGCGTTTGAGCAATGGGCCATGCATTCAAATGTTGAGTTTCTTGGAATGACCGAGTTTGGCAGTGATGCCGACGCTATGATGATGAGTCTTCCGGCAATCGCGGCGCGCGCCGACGGACTGATTATTGAAGCGGATCAGCAGATGTTCAACGCTATTGGCGATATGCTGTACGATCTTGGCACTCCTTGGATGCCCGGCATGGGACTTCCGATAGACATGGAAGGCGGACAAAACCATTTCATGCATCCTTACGCGGGCTTTAATCAACTGTTCATTGGCGAGCAACTCGCAATACATCTGGTAGACCAGGCTCAAGCACTGTGGCCGAATATTCCGCTTGATGAGTTTGGGTTCATAATCGTTGACTTTTCAGTCGCCTATGCGCTCCATTCCCGCACAAGAGGCGCTCGGTACTGGCTTGAAGCGAACCATCCTGAGTTCTTCACAGACAACAGGTTCTTCATCGCGGACACATCAATAGCCATGTGGGACCTGGACACATCCAACGATGTTGTCACAACAGTGCTTGCGACGAATCCTCATATTGAAAACTGGCTTATCATTGGAATTGTTGAATCGATGGCGCAAGGCGCGGCGCTCGCGATAGACGCGTTTGGATATGAAGACACCACGTTCATCATTTCCTTCGGCGCTGAAGCTGCGCGCGTTATGTGGGATGCCGGACAGTCATCCGCTTGGAGAGCAGCTGGCTCCTCTGCGTTCATGGTAGTTACTGAGCCGATCTTCTTCGGTCTGTACGCAATGATGATGGGTGAAGTAGCACCTAATGACATTTGGCTTGAGTGGGTTGATTGTGCGTCCGGGCAGAGATTCCCATCGAGACTGGTACCGTTCTTCTTCGTTAACCAGGAGAACTACAGACGAGTATTCGCATGGAGTGATGTGTATGCCGGCGCTGACCTCTTCCCGCAGTATGCCGCGGAGAGAGAACTGGTAGATCGCTACACATTCAGCGCGAGAATCGCAGTTCCCGAAGTGTTCAGATGCAACCAACCCGGCTGCCGTTTCTGCGAGGCAGCGAGAGAATTACAAGGCTAAATAACATATGGCGATGTTGGGTGGAGCGGCAATTCAATTAAATGAATTGCCGCCGTTGCCCTGAATAAATGATCCGTAGACACTCTAAGGAGGAACTTTAAAATGTATAGTCAAGAGAGTACGCAGCAGGCGACAGCTAAAATGATAGAGTCATTGCCGCAGAAGTTAGAGGAATATCGGTGCCATGTGTGCAACCGTGTGTATAATCATCATGAGGATTTGAAGGCGCATTACGCGGCGGAGCATGTTGGTGTGGCGGTACCAGAGGTAGTGAAGCTGAATTTGAATGGCAAGGAGTGCGAGGTAATGGTGGAGTCGCACTGGACGCTTCAGCGTACTCTACAGTTCCGTTTAGGGCTAACAGGCGCGAAGCATATGTGCGACAAGGGCGTGTGCGGGTCATGCACGGTAATAATGGACGGACGCGCGGTTCTGTCGTGTACGACGCTGGTGGTAGAGTGCGAGGGCCGTGCAATCCAGACGGTCGAGGGAATAGCGGCGGATCCGAAGTGGAAGCCATTGGTGGATTCATATTGCCGGTGGGATGCGATGCAGTGCGGGTACTGCACACCGGGCTTTTTGGTATCGGCAAAGGCGTTGTTAGATAAGAATCCGAATCCGACGGAACAGGAGTGCCGAGAGGCGCTAGCGGGTAATATCTGTATTTGCGGAACATATCCGAGGCATTCGACGGCGATAATGGAAGCAGCGTTGAAAATAGCCGAAGGAGGCTAAGCAAATGGCGGATATAGTAGGAGTAAATGGAGAGCGAGAGACGTTTAGGGTAGTCGGGCAGCCGAATATACCAGGCAAGACGTCATATGCTCTAGCGACGGGTGTGGCAAAGTTCGGAGTAGACTACGTGCTGCCGAATATGCTTCACGCGAAGTTTTTACGAAGCCCGTATGCAAATGCGCGTGTACTGAGCGTGGATATAAGCCGAGCGAAGGCTCTGCCCGGCGTGGTGGATATAGTTACCTGGGAAGACGAGGATATCAAGAATCTTAAGATGGGCGCGCACTACGGTCACTTTTCACCTGGCGAGCACCGGCCGTGGCTGGATAACTACGTGGACCAGGAGGGCATGGAAGTCGCGGTTATCGTGGTTTGCGAGAGCGAAGAGATATGCGAAGAGGCGCTAAGTCTACTAGAAGTAGAGTGGGAAGTTTTGCCTCATATAGTTGATATCCTGAAGGGTAAGGAGCCGGATCATCCGGTGATTCGCCCTGCGGATAAAGATTTCCCGATCGTTTTCTACGCGCGTCGGATCGAGATGCCGAAGAAGGGCAATATATCGTACGCGGAGACGACCCAAGGTGATGTAGAAGAAGGGTTTAAAGAAGCGGACCATATATTGGAATATAGCCTGAAACTGCCGGCGTTTTCAGCGCATCTGCCGAATCCCCCGGCGTCAGTGGCATGGTGGACTAAAGAGCCGTACCGGGGCGAGGGCGACGTTTTGCATATAGAAGGCGCGGTTCAGCGACGTGAAGAGACCGCGATGATGCACGGAGTTGCGCCGAATATGTGCGTCCAGGAAGGGATATTCCAGGGCGGGAAATACTGCGACTGGGGTATGCGGCGGTCTCAAGAGGTAACGCCGCTTTTGGCGAAGCGAACAGGTCGGCCAGTACGGTGCGCGCAAACGCGTGAAGAAACGTTCGACTTTCTTATGAACGAGCGATATATGTACATGAAAGTGGGCTGTACGAACGATGGGTTAATTACGGCGATCGACGACTACTCAGTAGCGGACGGCGGCGTAGAGAACAGTTCGTGGTTCGGAAGCGCGGGCGACCAGGGGTACGGGCCGTATTATACGATGAAGTGCCTAAATATCCGTCAGCGGATGGATATAATCGATTCGAACCGCGGCAAGATGTATTTAAGCGGACAGCACTGTCCGTTTAACTGGGACTCTGGTTCAATGGCGATATATCTGATCGCGGAGAAACTGGGTAAAGACCCGATAGATATAGCGCGGATAAATCTGCACGGCCCGGACTCGCAGGAAGATATGCGTCCGGTACCGAGCTTTGATAAGTGTTTGGACGCCGGCAAAAAGCTTATGAACTGGGATTGGCATAAAAGCGGCGCGAAGACCCTGCCGGACGGGCGCAAGCACGGCGCTGCATTTAGATACCAGATGAGTCCGCGACACGCAGGGTCAGACTATACATGTATGCTTGAGTATCGGAACGGGAAAGTGTACCTGCCGACGCAGGGTACGATATTCGGGGTGTACGCGGTAGAGTGTAACGCGATGGTGGTGGCTGAAGAGCTTGGCATTGAATATGACGATGTGGAAATCGACTACGACTACCGTGCGGAGTTCACGCCGAAAGGCGGCGGTGCGGACGGAACGACGGCGTCAGCTTGGGTAACTAAAGAGTGCGCGAATGAACTGAAGAAGCAGATCCTTGAGGTTGTAATATCCGAGGCTGAGACCCCGCCGATGGCGAGTTTCCGTGACCCGCCGGGGTTGAATTACGGCCACGAATGTTTCAAGGGGTACAAGGTGGAAGACCTTGATATCGTGGACGGTCGGATCGTAGTAAGCGCGGACCATTCAATAGGCGTGCCGTTTAAAGAGGCGACGAGACGGTCACTGGTTGCGAAGAGTTTTGGCCGGCCGCCGATGGCGCTGTGGAGTTTAGGCCGCGGCAAGATGCTTGATACGATGAATACTGCGTACTGCGAGGTCGCGGTGGATACGGAGACTGGCGAGGTTGAGATCCTGCGCTTCGGCGTGGTGGCGGACCCCGGCAAGATCCTGCGTCCGACGTCACTTGAGAGCCAGGTTGATCAGGTAATGTACTTCAGTCAAGGCTGTCAGCTGCTTGAGGACTTTATCTACGACGAGCGGACGGGCGCGCGACTGAATAACAACATGGTTGAGTACAAGAAGCCGACGATGCTGGATGTGGCGCCGGTTGAGAGAGAGTTTATCGAGACGCGAGACGGCAATGCGGCTTATGGCTCGAATGGGATAAGCCACGCATTGGCGAATACGCATTTGGTAATAATCGCGATACATAATGCAATAGGCGTGTGGGTGGATCCTCCGGCGACGCCGGATCGAATCCTCAAAGCGCTGGGCAAGGCATAAGGAGGAATTATAGATGAAACCTTTTAGTCATAAGAATGCAAAGACGATAGAAGAAGCGACCGCCGCCCTGAGTGATGCCAAGACCCGCGTAATCGCCGGGGGTACGGATCTGTTAGGGACGCTTAAGGACAATATCCTGCCTGTGCATCCCAGCTCGGTAGTGAATATCAAGACGATTGAGGGCCTTGAGTATATCAAGGAGGAGAAGGGTACGCTTAAGATCGGCGCGCTGACGCGGGTAGGCGATATTGCGTCAAATGAGCTTATAGCGGAAAAATGGGGCGCGCTCGCGCAAGCGGCAAAGAGCGTGGCGTCGCCGCACCTGCGGGATATGGGAACGCTTGGCGGTAATATATCGCAGCTACCGCGTTGCTGGTATTTCCGCAAAGCTGAGAACATGTTCAACTGTAGCCGTAAGGGCGGGGACGAGTGTTACGCGATCCTGGGTGATAACCGATACCACTCTGCGTTCGGCGGCAGACGGTGTCAGGATTCGCCGTGTACGAGTGAGTGTCCGGCCGGGACGAATATCCCGGATTACCTGGCAAAGATCCGCGCTGATGACTGGGATGGCGCGGCAGAGATCATAATGCAGGCGAACCCGATCCCGATGATAACTGGCCGCGTGTGCGCGCATTTCTGCCAGACGGCGTGTAACCGTCATCAGACGGACGAGGGCGTTCTGACCGGCGGCGTTGAGCGCGCGCTGGGCGACTATATACTTGATAACAGCGCGAAGTTTTACAGTGCGCCGGCAAAAGAGACAGGCAAGAGCGTGGCGATAGTCGGGTCGGGGCCGTCGGGCTTGTCGGCGGCGTATTTCCTGCGTCGCGCGGGGAATAAGGTGACTGTTTTTGAGAGCAAGGAAGAAGCCGGTGGTATGCTTATGTACGCGATCCCGGCGTACCGGCTGCCTAAGGATATCGTGCGCAAGCTGACGAAAGCGCTTGAGGGCATGGGAGTTGAGTTCAAAGTAGGCGTGAGCTTAGGCAAGGATATCAGCCCGGAAGAGCTTGAGAAGAAGTATGACAGCGTGTGCATAGCGACCGGCGCTTGGAAAAGTCCTGTTCTGGGCCTGGCTGGAGAAGAGCTTACTGTGTTCGGCCTTGACTTTCTTGTCGAAGTGAAGAAGTGGATGGACGGCAAGGTTGGCGAAGAGGTGTTCGTGGCCGGCGGCGGCAATGTTGCGATGGACGTTGCGGTTACGGCGAAACGCCTGGGTGCGAGAAAGGTGACGCTTGCGTGTCTTGAGCCGCGCGACCGTATGCCTGCGAGCAGCGAGGAAATTGAGAGGGCCGAGGCGGAAGGCGTTGAGATCATGCCGCTTTGGGGCTTATCGAATGTCATAGAGGAAAACGGCGCAGTCAAGGGCATGGAGCTGAAGCGGTGCGTAAGCCCGTGGGACGAGACGGGAGCGTTTAATCCACAGTACGACGAGAGCGAGAAGCTTACGGTAAAAGCGCAAAATATCCTGATGGCGATCGGGCAACAGGCTGATCTTCCGTTTTTGAGCAAGAAGTACACGCTTGAGCTTAATAGACGCGGCCTGATCGGCGTTAGCGAAGAGACGCAGATGACGTCGCGCAAGGGTGTGTTCGCGGCGGGCGATGCTACGACTGGCCCGGCGACGGTAATCGGCGCGGTGACAAACGGCCGGAATGCGGCCGAAGGCGTTGACGCGTATCTCGGTGTTGCGGCGGCTTGTGGGCAGGAGACGAGTTGCGGCTTTATCAGCTCGGACATCGAGGGGATAAAGTGCAAGACTGCTTTAAAACTGCGCGAGATTGAGGCGGATAAACGCGGGCTTGAGATAGAAGATTCGCAGACGCCCGGCGCGGACGAGGCGGCGTGTGAGGCAAGCCGGTGCTTAAACTGCGGTTGCTACGCGGTACATCCGTCTGACATTGCCCCGGCGCTTGTTGCGCTTGGTGCGGAGATAGTTACGAGCAAAAGGGTGCTAGGTGCGGAGGAGTTTTTCGCGACTGGGATACTGAGCAACACGGTACTTGGATACGATGAGATCGTAACGGAGATTCGTGTGCCTGCGCTTCCCGCTGGCTCGAAGAGTGTGTTTAAGAAGATGGCTCTGCGCAAGTCGATAGACTTCCCGATCATCAACTGTGCGATAGTGACGGGTTCTGAGCCGCGGGTTTGCTTTGGCGCGGTTGCGCCTGTGCCGCTGCGAGCTGTAAAAGCTGAAGAAGTTTTGCGCGGCAAGGCGATAAACGAAGCGGTCGCGGAAGCGGCGGGCGAGGCGGCGATAGACGGCGCGGCGCCGTTCGAGGCGACGAAATACAAGCTTCAGATAGCGAAGACGATGGTGAAACGCGCGCTGCTGGAGATGTAGCGACAAAACCAGAGTGCGTAATAGCTTGGCTATTGCGCACTCTGGAATACGATAAATCGCGGAGGTAGGGATGGAGTACAAGACATTAGCAGTAAACGTCGAAGGGGGCGTTGCATACATAACAGTAAACAGGCCGGAAGTGTTAAACGCGATAAATCTGGACGTGTTGGGCGAGTTGCATGAGGTATTCACATGGGTGAATAATGCGGACGAGGTAAAGATCGCGGTACTTAGCGGCGCGGGCCGTGCGTTTGTAGCGGGCGCAGATATATCGGAGATGAAAGAGTTTACAACAATCGAAGCGCGCGATATGACGGTTAAAGGCCAGCGCGTGACGAACTTGATAGAGCAAATAGACAAAGTGGTGATAGCGGCGATAAACGGGTATGCGCTTGGCGGCGGGTGTGAGCTTGCGATGGCGTGCGATATCCGAATCGCGTCGGAGAAAGCGAAGTTTGGTCAGCCGGAAGTGAACCTTGGTATCATCCCGGCGTTTGGCGGTACGCAACGTCTGCCGAGGCTTGTGGGCAAGGGCATGGCAAAGTATCTGATAATGACAGGTGAGAT
>Ga0123355_10011076_pt1 | contig 13882 bp, 8 predicted proteins | sample TergutEmb28metaG_3_FD_89872 | JGI IMG/M metagenome (GOLD analysis project Ga0123355, IMG submission 89872) | Embiratermes neotenicus P1 segment gut microbial communities from Petit-Saut dam, French Guiana - Emb289 P1 | ecosystem: Host-associated > Arthropoda: Insects > Digestive system > Gut ... | reverse complement strand
GGGAAATGCGCAACGGAAAAGACGGACGGTAACTGTAAAAAGGTGTACCTTTTTACAGTTACCATCCGCGCAAAATTTAGCACACAAAAAGAGGAAAGTCAACGTAAACTTTCCTTTTTTTTTCGATATTTTGACAAATTACGGCAAATAAGGAGCAAATTCAGCCCACTATAAAAAGGTACACCTTTTTATAGTTTCCGTAGTGGCGGAGGCAGTATGCGGTTTAGCTGCGCAGACTTTACAGCTTTACATAGTCGCGCAGCACATAAACCGCTAAAAATATAAGCAGGGCAAAGTCTGCAAATTTGCCCCGGACGACCGTTTACGGTCACAAAAAAGGAGAGGATTTTTTTATGTACCAACGCATCAAGAAACACCTGTGTATCCTGATGGTGATTGTTTTAACCATCGGCATTTTACCTGTAACGGCATACGCCGACCCCTCGGGCTACGTTGGGAATGATTCGCTGCTTACAGATGCATCAATCGTCCCGCAAGTGGCAGGTACAGCGCGACCGGGCGTTATCCATCCGGTAAATAACATGCAGGGGGTACATAGTGCGCCTCTTGACATGATGTTCCAAATTGATTCTGCATGGCTCAGCGGGCAAATGATTCCGCCGGGCGGAAACTTGTTTTTGGAATTTACGACTACCGGCGGTGCATTTTCCGGCATGAACATGGTAGGTATGGTTCAAAGTCATAGTCACCATCCCGGTATGACCGGGTTTCCCGTCATTTTCGAACCCGGTCCGGGATTCAGTGTGCTTGACGCAACAGCACCTGTTACTGCAAATGATGTTTGGCGTTTAAGCTCTGACGTCGGCATTAACAGCACCACCGCCGACCGTTCCGCTTCTTGGTACGGATGGCGTAACAGCGTATATATCAGTCGGCATCATGGATACAGAACCGAATCGCACATTGTGAGTACAGGTCGCATTACCCTGGATGAAGCATTGGGCTTTCAGGGCGCAATAGTTGACATGGAAGGTTGGATTAACATATCCGTACCCGTGCAACCGGGTCGCCCGAATGCAGCAATGCAGATTCGCTTAGGTTCTGTTAACGCACAAGGCGTGGTGGCTTACAGGGCTACTTTGCTTGAAGGTGAGTTTGCATTTTGGTTTCCCGGCGTTGCAATTGAGTCTCGCGACGTTACTCTTGTGACGGACAGCAGGGTTGAGTTATACCCCATTCGTATTACAGAGGATACGGTCGGTAATCTTGGTAATCGAGGACACCACCTTCAAGCCGCCACCTCCGAACACACCATCCGTCTGGTAGCTCCCGAGGGCTTCCGTTGGGACGTCGGCGCAATTACTGTTCGCAGCGGCAATACCCATGTATTCGGTCCTGACCCTGCCAACCCGAGCCTCGGCAGACAGTTGCCGTTCCGAAATCCGCAAACAGGCGCATCCGATTCGGTTTACAATTGGTTTAACACCAATACCGACAGGGATGAAATTTACCTTACGTTGGATATTCGAAATTTACATCTTGGCACCATTGCCGCAGATAGTACAAGAATACAGCTTGACATTGAGGGCTTGGCTCTTATCGCAATGCCGAACGCTCCTACATCCGGCAATCTGGCCATTGAAGCATGGGTCGGCGGCGCACCTAATTGGTTTGCCTATGGTTCAGAATGGGCAACCGCAGGAATTGCTCACAGCCGCGACGAGTGGCTTCATGGCGCAGGAAGTTCGCTGTTAAACTGGGGAATGCCCAATGCTTACCGCTTTTACGCTCTCGCCGAAGAAGGCTTCCTTCGACCCGAAAGTTTACCCGGCGGCGGACACGAATATGTAGTACAAACTCCGTTGTTTGGGGCGACCCTCGAAAGTTTCAGAATTGACAACTGGAGAAATCGTAACGTAGTCGTGGCATTCATTGACGGTTGGAGTCCCGGCACTACTGCTCCGAGCATTACAAGCGCAAACACCTTTACCGTGCAGCACAGCGCGGGCGGCACTTTTCAAGTTACGGCAACCGGAACGGCTCCCGTTACCTTCGCGCTTGAAAACGCTCCCGCCGGGGTAAGCATAAACTCCGCTTCGGGAGAAATTACAATTGCCCCGGCAGTTGCCGCCGGCGTACACAGCTTCCGCGTAATCGCAGCCGGTCACGCTCCCGACGCCGTGCAAAACTTCACCCTTACCGTTGCGGAAACTTTAGCGCAACACGCAATAACAATAATCGGCGGCGGACAGGGCGCATCCGCCTCCCCTGCCGTTGCCTATGAGGGGCAACGGGTGAGCCTCAGTGCGGGGCAAGCTCCGTCGGGATATGTTTTTCAAACTTGGACATCATCGCCCTCGGCACTCACAATTTCAAACGCAACAAGCGCAACGACGGCATTTTTCTATATGATTGATGCGCCGGTTGAAGTGACTGCGAATTGGCGCGCAACCACCCCCGCCGCACGTCCGCCGGCAAGACCTCCCGCAAGACCTCCCGCAGGCGGAGGCGGCGGATTTATCGGCGCGGTGCGCCCCGGCATAACGCAACCCGTTGCACCTCCGCCGGTTGCGCCGCTCCCCGACGTCGTTGTTGTTCCCCTTGAACATCCGGCAAATGCGGCTCATGTACACGCTGTAGTTCAAAGTCAAGTAAGTGCAGGCACAAACAACGCGACGCTCGTTTTGCCCGCAGGATATTCAGCCGTCAATATTGAATCGCGCACACTGTCGGCGTTGGTCTCGGCGTCCGCCGGTTTAACTGTTGTTTCGCAAAGCGCGACCGTTACTTTGCCGGCATCTGCCTTGCCGGGAATTATCCGCGAAGGCGGCGAAACATTCAGCATCGGCGCGGAAACGACTGCAACGAGCGCGGGAGTTTCTGTAGAAATCGTTATTGTTTCCGGCGATGCGATTATCCGAAATCTTACCGCCCCCGCATCAATTACTGTCGCGCTCGAAAACATTGACGCGCTTAATCCTCACAGAATAGTTGCAATGCTTCCCGACGGTACGCTTGTCGGCGGAAGTTTTGATGCGGCATCGGGAGATTTTCGCTTTGCCACGTCGGTTGCCGGCGAATTTATCATAGCTTATGCAGAAAATGTCAGCCGGCTTGTACTGCAACCGGGCGGCTTAACCATCACAGATTTAGCGGGTAATGCGCCCGCGCAAACTATGGACGTCGCGCCGGTAATTCAAAACGGGCGCACCTTGTTGCCGGTTCGTTTTACGGCATATGCTTTGGGCGCGGACGTGGATTGGACGCCGGAAACGGAAACTGTGACCATCACCTTAAACGACCGAGTGTTGCGATTTAGCATCGGCGAAGTAAGCCCGGAACTTGCCGCGTTAGGCATGGATGTTCCGGCGCAAATCATCGACGGCAGAACAATGGTTCCGCTTCGTTTTATCAGCGAATTTTTCGGCGCAGTCGTCACATGGGACGGCACGACGCAAGCGATTGAGATTCTTGTGATGTAAAGTGAAGCAATTTGATTCACTATAGCCGACGCCGTATAAAAAAAGCAGAGCGATTTCTGTTCGCTCTGCTTTTTTGTTTTCGCGCAGGACGGTATTTCACTGCCGTAAGTTTACACCGCTTGCAATTGCCGGGAAACCCATTATAATGAGATAAAATGTCAAAAATACAGCGGCTTTGCTTTGTTGCGGAATTTTCCGTGCGTTCGGTCAAAACCGCTGCATTAAGGGGAGGGCAATAACATGGATTTAGCATCAAAAAAACGTAAGGTAAAAGCTGTAAAAGAAAAAGTCAACACAGTGCGCAACTTAACAGGCGGCGGAAGCGGTGGCGGCGGTCGCAACAGCGGTGGTGGCGGTCGCGGAGGAAGAGGCGGTCGGCGCGGCGGAAACAAAAAAGGAATACTCGCAATAGTGGCAATTGCTGCAATTGTGATAATCGGTCTCGGAGTATTCGCGCTGTTCGGCGGAAACGTAGGCGGCCTTCTCGAAGGGCTTACCGGCGATGGCGAAACCGTTCTTGTTGATGCGAATCAGCCGGACGCGCCCGGTGGCGACGCGCAGGCGGACGCACCCGTTCCTCCGCCGACGGGCGAAGCAACGGGCGAAGTTCGCGTACATTTTATCGACGTGGGTCAGGGCGACAGCATTTTGGTGCAGTGCGACAATCATGCGATTCTGATTGACGCCGGCGACAATCGCATCGCAACGCGGGAAACGATTTTGGGATATTTGGCGGATATGGGCGTTACCCGACTGGATTACATCGTGGCAACGCACCCGCATTTGGACCACATCGGGTCGTTCATCCACATAATTAACAGCGACGCCGTGGAAGTCGGGCGGGTTATGATGCCGGATGTAACGCATACATCTGCGGCTTTCAGAAATTTTATTGCGGCAATCGACGAAAACGATATTCCGGCAACAATTGCGACGCAGGGGCATACATTCCGGCTCGGCGAAATGGATTTTACCGTTGTCGCGCCCGGCGATGTATCGTTCAGTAATTTGAATAACGCCTCCGTTGTTTTGCGCATGACGCACGGAGCAAATTCGTTTTTGTTTACGGGCGATGCGGAAGTTCCGTCCGAAAGAAACATGTTGGACAACGGTATGTATTTGCGTTCTGACATTATGCAGGCCGGACACCACGGCAGTCGCACGTCTTCATCAAGCGACTTTGTAGCAGCGGTGAATCCGCGTGTTGCGGCAATCAGCGTGGGTGCGGGCAACAGCTACAATCATCCCCATACGGAAATTCTCGACCTTTTCGAAGAACACAATCTGCTTGTTTTGCGTACCGACGAACTCGGACATATGGTATTTGTGAGCTGCGGCGCAGACGTTCTTATGCCCGACGGGCAGCGTTTACGGAGCTTGAATTAACATGTGGGCAATAGACCGATTTGAAGGCGATTGGGCAATTATTCAAAACTGGGATACGGAAGAAGTCCGCGACATCCCGCGCACGGATTTGCCCTCGGGCGCGAAGCCCGGCATGAGCATTCGTCAGGAAAACGGTGCTTGGATAACCGACCTTGCGGACACTAAAGCCCGCAAGGCGGAAATCCAAACTATTTTCGACAGAATCAAAAAAAAGAACGGGTATTTATAGCCGCTTTCGGGGGCTTCGCCCCCGAACCCCTACCCGCTTTTTGAAAAAAGCGGGGCAAAAACTTTAATTAAAATCGCGCGTTCGCGCGATTTTTTAATTGCACGGGAAACGATTCCGCCGGCTTCGAGGGAATGTCCGGCATGTGACCCCGGTGTTCATTGCGCGCTTGGCGCGCTGTACAGCCACGCGCAAATTGCAGCCGTAAGCGGAATTGCCAAAAGCATTCCGAAGCTGCCGATTAACGCGCGTAAAATTTCTACGGCAATCATTTCGGTGTTCATCAGGCGTGTCGGCGAAAGTGTGCCGGCGGACAAAACCAAAATCATGGATAACGAGCTTCCGATGTAGGCAAGGATTAGAGTGTTGAGCATTGTACCCATAATATCCTGCCCGATATTTATTCCGGACTTAAATAATTCGGCGAAGTCGGCTTTGTCGAATCTTTTAAGTTCCCACAGTGATGACGCAATCGACATTGCAACGTCCATGATTGCGCCCATCGCCCCGATAATTACCCCGGAAAATATTATCGCCCGTAAATTTACGGGGTAGGGGAGCGCGAAAAGTTGTTGCGCATCGTGGTCAACAAATCCGGTGAGCCGAAGCGTGACGTTCATAATAAGCATCAGCCCACCCGCAAATAAAATTCCGCCCAGGCATCCCAGTGCGGCGGAAAGAGTTTTCGTGTTGAACCCCACAACAAGTAACAGCGTCACCAAAACCCCGTACGTGCAAAGCAAAAACGTTGCCGCATAAATGTTCACGCCCGCTAAAATTGCGGGAATAAACACAAGAAATATCGCCGCGCAGGTAAGCCCCAGTGCGACGGTTGCGGCAACGCCTTTGCCTCTGCCGAACGCCAACAGCAGCCCGAAAAAAACGAACCCCAGCAAAAAAATATGATTTATTCGCACAAAGTCAAAGAAAAAAAATTGCCCGCGAAATTCGTTGTAAATAAGTAAAATTCGGTCGCCGCGCCGAATTTCCGTGTCGGTCATAACGGTGTGCGCGGTGCGAATATATTCGCCGTCGTGTTCGCCGGAAGTTATTCGCGCGACAAAATCAATGTCTACGTATGTAATTGAAAATCCCGGGCGAATTACGTGGTACTCTTCCGTTCTGCTTACAATTTCCGTAACAACGGCCGGAACAATTGTCGGCTCGTGCCTCGCGCCGGCGGAGCTTTCGCGCGAAACCGAAATGTTGCCGACAACCAACAATAAAATCGCCGAAACAATTGTAATTGCATAATACAGCGGTTTTTTTGACATATGTATCACCCCGAATAACCGGACTTCTTGCGCGGTTGTAATTTTCAATCGTGCAAGAAGTCTACTATAGCACACAACCCCCGATTATGATAAACTCAATCGCACAATGAAGGAGCATAACAAATGTTTGTTGATAACGTGAAAATTACAATAGAATCCGGAAGCGGCGGCCACGGAAACATCAGCTTTCGGCGGGAAAAATATGTTCCGAACGGCGGCCCCGACGGCGGCGACGGCGGAAACGGCGGCGACGTTGTTTTCGTTGCGGATTCAAGCATCAACACGCTTGCGGATTTTCGTTACAAAAAAGTTTTTCGTGCCGAAGCCGGCGAAAACGGTGGCGGAAGCAAATGCAAGGGCAAACGCGGCGAGGATTTAATATTGAAAGTTCCCGTAGGCACGTTAATTCGGTACGAGTGGGAAACCGACGAAACCGGTTCGCCCGGCGGGCTTGTTATGGCGGATTTGAAAACGTCGGGAGAGCGTCGCGTTTTGGCAAAAGGCGGTCGCGGCGGTCGCGGAAATCAGCATTTCGCAACGCCCTCGCGCCAAGCCCCGAAATTTTCCGAGGACGGCAAGCCGGGCAAGTCATATCGTGTTACACTGGAGCTGAAGCTCATTGCCGACGTGGGCATAATCGGATTTCCCAACGCCGGCAAGTCTACGTTGCTTTCGCGGGTGACAAAGGCAACGCCGAAAATCGCAAGCTATCAATTTACTACGCTTTCGCCGAATTTGGGCGTTGTGCGCAATGACATCCGCGATTTTGTGCTTGCGGATATTCCGGGTCTGATTGAAGGCGCGAGCGAAGGCGTCGGGCTCGGCTTTGATTTTCTGCGACACATCGAGCGTACGCGGGTGCTTTTGCATGTTGTTGACGCGGCGCGTCTCGAAGACGATTTAACTCCCCTTGAAGCGGTGGAAAAAATCAACGCCGAGTTGGCGGCGTTTAATCCCAAGTTGGCGGAGCGGCTGCAAATTATCGCGGCGAATAAGTCCGACCTTGCCCCGGACGAAGAATACATCGAAGAATTGCAAAAATTTGCGGCAGAAAAAGGCTGGCAGGTATTTTTGATTTCCGCCGCAACAAACACAGGCATCGACGCGCTTATGCGCGGAGTTGCGGAAACGCTGTTAAACGCTCCGGACGCCGAGGATTTCGAGCCGGATTACGAAACATATTTCGAGCCTGCCCGCGAGGAAGAATTTATCCGCATCGAGAAGGTCAAAGACGGGCTGTACAGCGTGGAAGGCCCCGGCATCGAGCGGCTTTTGGGGTATACAAATATGGCGGATGAGCGCGGCTTTGCGTTCTTTCAACGCTACATGCGCGAGCGCGGAATTATCGCGCGGCTTGAAGAACTCGGAATTGAAGAAAACGACACTGTACAACTGTACGAGTTTGAGTTTGATTATTGGAAGTAACCTGTTGCTTCAAAGTCAGGGCAGGCAGCAGTCCGAGAGGTGAAAATCGACATGGAAACCGGTTTGGTTATATTCGTCATACTTACAGCTGCGGGGTTGGTTATCTTTGCGGTGCTTGCAATTGCGGGGGGAATTGCTTTTATTGTGCAACGGGGGCGCATCAACCGGCTTTCGTGCGAGTTAAAGGAATCGAACGAAACATGCATTGAATTTGCTCAAACTCACGAGCAGCAGGAATTTTTAATGGAAACCGTCGATTACATGATGTTCTCGCTGTTGGGAATGCATGACGGCGACTTTCAGCAGTTCAACAACCACTTGGTCAACGGAATGAACACGGTTTCCGTCGTCGGCGAAGTTGACGCGATTCGCGTTTTTCGAAATATGCCCGAGCGTTCGTATAAATTGCAGCTTGCATGGGAATCGTCGTCTGTTTCGGACGGAACGGAGCGGGTATTTGCGTACGCGCCGGGTTGGTACGAAAAACTTTCCGAAATGCACGTTATAAATTCGGCTGTTTCCGGCTTGCCCGAAATGAGCCCGGCATTTACCCGTTCAAAATCGGTGTTAATTGTGCCGGTGTATTTTTGCGAAGAATTTTGGGGAATGGTATGGTACGAGGATTTTACTCGGGACGAGCCGTTTTCGTTGCGGCGAGTGTCGCTTTTGCGCTCGGCGTCCATGATGATTGTAAGTGCGGTGCATCGCCGGCAACAGGCGTCGCGGATTCGCGTTGTTACGCGAAGCATGAAAATAATGCTCGATGCTATGCCGGTCGGCTGTTTTATTTGGGACGCCGGCAAAAAAATAATTGACGCAAATGCAATGTCGCTGCAATTTTTTAATTTTAAAAATATTTCGGAGCTTAAATCGCGTTTCGGAGAAACAAGCCCGAAATTTCAGCCCGACGGGCAACCTTCGTCGGAGCTTATGGCACGATTTTTAAATCGCGCGTTTGAAAAAGGGTCGGCGGAATTTGAGTGGACGTATCGCGTTCCCGATACCGACGAACCGCTTCCCGCCGAAGTTGTTTTCATCCGCATGGACTACGATGACGAATATGTTGTTGCCGCATACATTCACGACGTTCGCGAACACAAGCGCATGGTAAGCGAAATTGAGCGGCGCGGACGGCTTCTTAAAGCGAACGAAGAAAAATTGATTGCCGCGCTCGAAGGTGCGCAAGCGGCAAGTAACGCAAAAAGCACGTTCCTTTCAACGATGAGCCACGAAATTCGCACCCCTATGAACGCGATTATCGGCATGACAACTCTCGGGCGCGGCGCGGCTTCCGAGGAAAATAAAGATGCCGCTTTCGACAAAATTTCCATTGCATCCAAGCATCTTTTGGGCATAATCAATGACATCCTGGACATGTCGAAAATTGAAGCGGCAATGTTTACGCTGTCCGAAGTGGCGTTCGATTTCCCCAAGATGATAAATGACGTTGTTTCGGTAAATCGGTTTTTGATTGAGCAAAAGGGGCAAATTTTTTCGCTCCGGCTCGATACACAAATTCCCGAAGTGCTTCTTGCCGACAACCATCGCTTGACGCAGGTTTTAACAAATCTTCTTTCAAACGCGAGCAAATTTACCGCCGACGGCAAAGAAATTTGCCTTTGCGCCGCTTTAGAAAGCGCGACCGCCGAAAGCTGCGTACTGCGCTTCGATATAATCGACCAAGGCATCGGCCTGACCGAGGAACAACAGGAAAATTTGTTCAAATCATTTGTTCAGGCAGAAGCGAGTACCGCGCGAAAATACGGCGGCACGGGGTTGGGGCTTTCAATTTCGAAGCACATCGTCGAGCTTATGGGCGGAGAAATTCGGGTGAAATCCGAACTCGGCAAGGGTTCGACATTTTCGTTTACAATCGAGGCCAAAATTCCCGACATCGAGATGTACGCGGAAGAATGCACCGTCGGTGCGCCGATTGATGCGGAGTTCCCCGGTCGTTGCCTGCTTCTCGCCGAAGACATTGACATAAACCGCGAAATTGTTCTTGCCATTCTGGAAGATACGAAAATCGAAATCGTTATTGCGCGTGACGGCGAAGAAGCGTATCAAATTTTTGCTCAAAATCCGGAACGCTTTGATATTATTTTCATGGACGTACACATGCCGATTGTTGACGGTTACGAGGCAACCCGCAGAATTCGCGCTTTGCACGACCCTTGCGCAAAAACCGTTCCGATAATCGCCATGACGGCAAACGTGTTCCGCGAAGATGTTGAAAAGTGCCTTGACGCCGGAATGAACTCGCATGTTGGTAAGCCGGTTGATTTTGCGGCGGTTAAAGGCGTTTTGGGAAGATTTTTATAAGGAGGCTTTTGCATGGGCGAAAGTATGAAGGGCTTAAAGCGCACGCATTATTGCGGCGAAGTAACACATACCGGGCAAACGGTTACGATTATGGGATGGGTGAACAAGCGGCGCGATTTGAGCGGCTTCGTTTTTATTGTTGTGCGCGACAGAACCGGCATTGTTCAAACCGTTGCAAGCGAAGCGCGGGACGCGGAGCTTTACAAAATCGCCAAAAGTGTGCGGGGTGAATTTGTTGTTGCAATCACCGGCGAAGTTATTGCCCGCACCCCGGAAAACGTGAACAAAAATATGCCCACGGGAGAAATTGAAATAGATATTCGCGAACTGCGCATACTTTCGGAAGCGGAAGTTCCGCCGTTTCAGGTTGCCGACGAAGGCGTCGCGCTTGATATGCGCCTGAAATATCGCTACATCGATTTGCGCCGCCCGGAAATGCAGCGCGTTTTTGAGTTGCGTCATAAAACGGCGCAAGCGGTTCGCGGTTTTTTCAGCGAAAACGGATTTTTGGAAATTGAAACTCCGATGCTGCTTAATTCGTCGCCGGAAGGTGCGCGGGATTATCTTGTGCCGTCGCGTACGCATCCGGGGTCTTTTTATGCGTTGCCGCAATCGCCGCAGCAAATGAAACAAATTTTGATGGTTGCCGGTTTTGATAAATATTTTCAGCTTGCGCGATGCTTCCGCGACGAAGATTTACGCGCCGACCGTCAGCCCGAATTTACGCAAATCGACGTCGAGATGTCTTTCGTCGACGAAGAGGATGTTCTGCAAACGGCGGAAGGTTTGATGCGCCGCGTTTTTAAAGATGTTCTCGGCGAAAAATTGCCGGAAAAATTTCCGCGCCTGACATGGCACGAAGCAATGGAACGTTTCGGCTCGGATAAGCCGGACACGCGCTTCGGCATGGAGCTTTGCGATATTTCCGACGTTGTGCGCGGGTGTGATTTTCAGGTATTTGCCGGCGCGCTTGAAAGCGGCGGCAGTGTTCGCGGGATTAACGCCGAAGGTTGCGCCGCCATGCCGCGCAAAAAAATCGACGAACTCGTTGAGCTTGCGCGAACCCACAAAGCCAAGGGGCTTGCGTGGATTACGCTTCCCGAAGACGGCTCGATTAAATCAACAATTTCGAAATTTTTTGACGACGAAAAATTGCGCGAAATCGCCGCGAAATTTAATGCGCAACCCGGCGATTTAATTTTGCTTTGCGCGGACGCGAATAAAATTGTGTTTGATGCGCTCGGAGCGGTGCGAGTAGCGGCGGCGAAGTGGAAAGGGCTTGCGCTCGACGGGTATAATTTCCTGTGGGTGACGGAATTTCCTCTGCTCGAATATTCGCCGGAAGACGAGCGTTTTATCGCCACGCACCATCCGTTCACAGCACCGATGGAAGAAGATTATCATTTGTTTGCGCAGGGGTGTCCCGATAAAATTGTACCCGGCGAACCCGGCGATATACGCGCGCGGGCATATGACTTGGTGCTTAACGGGTTTGAAATCGGCGGCGGAAGCATTCGCATACACGACGAAACAACTCAAGAGCTTATGTTTGGTTTTCTCGGGTTTACGAAGGAAAGCGCGAAGGAGAATTTCGGATATTTACTGGAAGCATTTCGGTATGGTGTGCCGCCGCACGGCGGAATTGCATTAGGATTAGACCGTATGATTATGATTATGACCGATGCGGATTCGTTGCGCGAGGTAATCGCGTTTCCGAAGGTTAAGGACGCATCCTGCCCCATGACTCACGCGCCCAACGATGTTCCCGGAGAACAGCTTGCGGAACTCGGAATTAAGCGCGTGTCGGTTGCCGATACGCAATGACAAAGCGCGAGCGGCTTGAAAATATGCGGCGCGAACACGCTCGCGAACGCAACGAAACCCGCGAAGATGAAATGTATCGGCGCGAGGGCGAAGAGTTTACCATTCAAACAATACGCGAGAGCATGACTCGCGTGCTTGGCATGGCAGAAATTTCGCCGGAGGAGCGCAAGGAGCAATTGGCGCGCCTCAAAGACGAAATTGACGAAATGTTGGACGCGCGTGACGAGCGCGAATACAGTTTTATTGAGCGCGAGCTTGAGCATCATCGCCTTGAGCAGGAAATCGCGCAGGAAATCGAGCTTGAAGAAAAAAAATCGCGTCCGCCGAGCAGCAATGAAGTTTTGCCGCTTGTGCGCCCGCTTATTACCGCAAGCGCGGAGCAAATGCGCAAAGAAATAGAGGAAAAACGCCGCCGCCTTAACGAGGACGAGCAATGCTCCACGATTTTGTTAAGCACAAGTGAGCGCGATATTGTTCCGCAATTCGCGCCGCGCCGCCGCATACGAAAGCGCGAAGAGCCGGTGCAAATTGCCCGCATCGACTCGCTTGTGTTAAAGCAGCGCGAAATCAGCCTTATGTATCACGAAAGCCAGGAGCTTCAAAAAAGTATGCTCAAGAAACCGAAAAACGCCCCCGCACCCAAGCCGGAGGAGATTGCAGAAGTTGCGGATGTCGCGGCTGATGTCAACGCAGATGCGGAGCTTACTGAAATTCCGCCGGATTTTGAAGATTTCGTGCCGCCCCCGGATGATGAAGGCGAGTTTAGTGAGTGAGATTGCGGGGCTTCACCCGCCGGTATGAATAAGGTTTTGGGGGCGTTGCCCCCTCTCACGCGCTGCGCGCGTTGGCCGGGCGGCCTCGCTGACGCGACCCGGCTTCGCCGGGGGACAGCCCAAGCTCCCACCCGCTTTTTAAGGGTGCGCGGGAAACGCTCGCTTCGCTCACTGCGCCCCTTAAAAGCGGGGCAGAAACGCTAAAAGAACCGCGCTGACGTGCGGTTCTTTTTGATGTCATCAGGCTGCATAAATCCCGGAATGATTCCGGGAAAAATTCTCAGAACTGTTCCGGATACTACGGTATTACGCCCGGGACATACTTGCTTTGCAACCGAGAAATTACGCAGTCGTTTCTATGCCAAAGGACGTGTTTGCCATCAGGTAATAATCGCAGTCTGAAACAATTGAGCGCGAGGCGAAAACCGGCGGCGTCAGGCCGGTTTTCGGCGAAGGGCGAAATGATTTCAGACGCGACTTATTGCTCAGGAAGAGGTTCGCCCTGAAACTGACCGCACCGCTCCGTGCCGAAGCCGCTGTATAACCGCTCATTTATGCGCAACCCGAAAGAACTGCTTTAAAAATCAAATCAAACAAATTCATAACCACACAAAAAAAAGGCTGTTGTCGGACGCATTTACGTTCTCGCAACAGCCTTTTATTTGTTTTGAAAATCATCATAAAAACTTCAAGTCAAGTGTTGAATTTTTTGCCTGTTCCGCTCCACCGACTTTTCGAAATGCGTGACCGGGGAAAAAATATACTCCACATAGTCCCCCGCCACGGAAGCAACAGCGAACAAAAAAGACGAAAACGATAACCAAAAATTCCTTCTTTTTTACCTGTTCAGCATACTTTTCGGGACAGGAGAAAAAGGCGATTTTTGCTCTCGCTTTTACCTTGCTTCATTATCTGCCCTCAAAAGGTTTAAACGGTTGCGACTGACCCTTCATTTGAGTATGAAACATATTGGCTTGTTCGACCTAAATTTTACAGACACATTGAACATCAAGTAAAATAAAAAAAGGATGATGTTCAAAATGACGAAAAAATACGACCCGGCATACAAACCGGAAGTATGCAAAACAATAGCGAGCAGAGCGTCAGCGGCAACGAGTCGCGAAACGGGAATCAACGACAACACGCTGTATATTTGGATGAAACGGTATAACGAAAACAAGGAGAAGCCGTTCGTGGGAAGCGGTCATG
>Ga0123355_10011075_pt1 | contig 13882 bp, 6 predicted proteins | sample TergutEmb28metaG_3_FD_89872 | JGI IMG/M metagenome (GOLD analysis project Ga0123355, IMG submission 89872) | Embiratermes neotenicus P1 segment gut microbial communities from Petit-Saut dam, French Guiana - Emb289 P1 | ecosystem: Host-associated > Arthropoda: Insects > Digestive system > Gut ... | reverse complement strand
TATTATATATATATATATATATATATATATATATATATATATATATATACTCTTTTCAGTAACACGTACGAATTACGGTATAGTACGATTTGTGACGCTGTCTACAACCGCATCTCAATCATTGACAGCCACGACTGCTTCTCATTACACTCATGGCAGTTAGACTGGTCTCACAGGTTATTAAAAAAGTATAGTAAACTGGGGGACCTTCAAGATGCAACTAAGGTGAATATTAATTCCGAAGGTACAGGAAGTGGCAAAAGTTCGGGGGAAAATACGAACACTGAAACTTCATAATTTATACTCTTTATGTGACAAGCACAGGTGAGATAAAAAAAATGCACATAGAATTTATTTTGGAAAATTTGCCTAGAAGGATTCACTTGGAACACTTAGCTCTATAAGGGTGTGTAGTATTACAGATCTTTAAGAGAAGTATGTTGTGAGGGTGTAAATCAAAAATGGATTTATCTGGCTCATGATAGTCACCAATGCTGAGCTCTGATGAGCACTATAGGCTTAAAGAAACATCAGTTCCTGTGAATATAGGTGAGTGTCTTGGCTACCCAAGAGAATACTTGCTCGGCCATGTCTCTGAAAGACGAATTTAGTTCCACAGGAGCACAGTGTCCACTACTGATGTTATTTTCTAGGATTAGGAAGCTAACACTCCAACGTTCGCGTACTAAATAATGAAAATGTATTCCAGACGGTGGGCAGAAAACAGAAAGCAATGATTTTATCTCAGTAATTAACCAACTTGATGCACAAATTTTTGATTTACAATAAGTTTATTTCATGTCTCTACATGTTTCGATCACGTGTGCTTATCATCAGGAGGTCAAAACTGCATTACACAGCCTCTGGTATCAACACCTATAGGTGTGAAGATACCAGAGGCTGTGTAATGCAATTTTGACCTGCCGATGATGAGCACATGAGATCGAAACATGTAGAGGTATGAAATAAAGTTATTGTAAAACAAAAATTTTGTGCATCAATTTGGTTAATTACTGAGATAAATATACTGAGATGCACGGTCAGCAAAACGTCAAAATTTGAGAAAGCAACGAATTCACGGAAGATTGTATAAATATTACTTATTTTGGACTTGGGCGATATTAGGAGTTGAGTTATTGACAGAGTGCTTCTCACCTTGACAGACATTAAGAAAAGAGGCAATAATTTCAGTTTTTATAAGTATGGTTGAACATTCTGTTTTACTTAAAGAGCCACAGCGTAAACCGCAGCAGACATTTTCCATCTCGGTTATGTAAAAAATAACCAGTGAATCTTGTAAATGGCAAAATTCACCATTTGTTCTGAGATAGATAGTATTTTATAAATATAATATATGTGGGAATAATATAGAATTTTTTAGGCGTTACACGTAGTGGAACTGAATGGAATCGCTCAGCTTGAATAACCCTCGTTTTGAAGAATGGAATTTTATGCATCCACAATTTCAAAACGAAGATAAACCCGCTCTGTTTGTGCGTACTGGGTACAGCTGTCTGTATCAGTAGACATAGAGGTAACCCGAGTTGATGAAGATAGGTTTATCAGTACGGCAAATCTATTTATTGGAAGTTAAATATTCAAACATTCTACCAAAAACCTGTGGCATGTCGGATAGGTTAATCAACAGAATGGAGTGGATATAACAGAATTATTCTGCACACACAGAACCTACAGAGACACAAAACTCTTCATAAATTTATTTCGGCTCCTCGGCTTTCTATTTTTGAATGTCATTTCGATTTGCATATTTATGTGTTTTTAATGTTTCTGTTTTAGAACAGCTTCATTCTATCATTATTTCTATTTACTAATTGACATACTTAATTCCCCACGATCTTATAGTGGTAAATTCTGCTTGTTATACAGAACTACTTGTGTCCCTTGGAGTGCCTCTAAGCCTAATCAGAAGGCAGCTGTATCTAAACACAAGCGTGTGGGTTGCTTCCCTTTTGTCTGATGTTGGGGCCAGAGTCAGGAGAAGAAACATGGTGTTAGCATGAAGTTATGTGCAAATGGTTCAACGTAAATACAGTAGTTTTGTCTTTACTGCCACAACAACAACAACAACAACAATTACTACTGCTACTACTACTACTATTGCTGCTGCTGCTGCTACTACTACTACTACTACTACTACTACTACTACTACTAATAATAATAATAATACTAATACCACCACCACCACCACCACCACCACCACCACCACCACCACCACCACCACCACCACGACCAGTAACACGAGGACAACCACCACGACCACAAAGCCCCACACCGCTACAACCAAAAACATTACAAGCACCACAACAACCACCACCACCACCACCACTACCCACACCATCATCGAAACAACCAAAACCAACAATATCAAAAACATCGTAACCACCACCAGGACGAACATAACTACCTAAACAACTACCACTCTTTTCAGCCATGGCCACCTCCAGCGTCACCGCCACCGTCACCGCCACCGCCGCCAATAACAAGAAGTATATCATTAAATTTCAAAATAATCACATTTATTGTACAAGATTTCATTATAACAAGAAATCTTACCGGTCAATTGGAATTTCCGTATACTACGTCAATACATTACTGAATACACAAGGAAATCTCTTAGGTTAATTGAGATGTGTATGTATGAGTTGTGAAACAGAGTTTACGTAGGAAGCAACTAAACTCTTGTTTTTCCAATTTCCAATAATTCTATGCTCAATATGCAGCACTGCCCCATAACCTTGCAGAAGAGTGGAAAAGAAAAAGCACTGCAATTGAGTTGCCTAAGTTGGGTTATAATGTATGCTAATTGTGTTGGTCAGATAGATCGTAGATTATTAAACGTCAGCTTATCAATGTAATTTGTTACTTGTCATCAAGTAGTACGACAGAATGCCACCTTTGGTGAGCATGAGATGACTGGAAAGCAAGAGCTAACTGACCAGGTTCCATTTAATACAAATTCTTTAATTTTGTATCCTCGGGTTTCTAGATCTTCGGAACTGTAAAGGTTTTCCGCGAAAGATAGGTTTTCCATTTCGCTGAGGTTCCGTTTAGGATAAGTTTCACGACACTGTTAGGATAGCTAAGCCTATGATGATCTGGGCATGTAGAAGACAATGGAAATTTTCTTGATTTCTAACTTTCGCCCTGTTGTGAATGTTGTTTGCTTTCTTCTGGGTAATTCCCCGGCGTCTGAATTTTATATGCTGACCTTACGGAACACTCTGTCTGTTCCATCTCAATACTGAGCATCGAATTATTCTAGCTGTTGTAAACTAGAAAAGCATGAGTTTAGTTGCTTCCTACGTAAACTCTATTTCACAATTCGCATAAACACATCTCAGTTAACCTAACGAATTTCTTTAGGTATTCAGTAATGTACTGATGTATTGATATATAATCTAATATGACAGATGGAAAAGACAGAGTGTTCCGAAACGTCGGAATATAAAATTCAGACGCAGGGAATTACCCAGAAGAAAGCGTACAATGGATAAATAATAAATCTGAAATGCGAATTATCTACAAAAATGTCTACCTTAAAGTGACTGAAACTGTGGTACCGCTTTTAATAATATCTTGGAAATATGATGATTGGGGCTTGATTATCGGAATATGATGACTGGAAGAGAGGCTGCGTTGTACTGAACGCTCTTCTTCTGCTACCAGGAAATTAGTCAGATTATTTCGTATAGCAATAAAAGCTTGTCGCAGAACCTTGTACTACGAACCATACTAAAATGCTGCCCTATGTGTATGTGTCTGGATTCTATAACTTGGAACTTCCCTGACAGAAAGTAACCGATACATTATCAGACATATATATGACTGTCGCGCACCCGTGTTCTCTTGGGAGCTGCAAATCCTTTCCCATCCGTAAGAGACGGCGGTAACTCCTAGCAAACTCTATGCTATCTCATCTCATATATTTGTGGATTATTGTATGGAGAAAATTCAGAGAAGAGCCACCTACCTTGCAGCAAATATTACATTTCCTAGAAGCTGATTTGGAGAAACAAAACACGCAGGAGGTGAACAGATCAATAGTTGGCATCACGTTCCTCTGTTAAAGCTGACGACTGGTGACAAGGTCGATAAAACACTTACAAACTCTAAACAAATATTCCTGCCATTTAAAGTCATACAAATATATGTATAATTTGTGCTTATAACCAAATTGATATTTGTCGTTCTTTATTCAATGCTGTCATTAAGTCACACTGTATTTCGCAGGATGGTAGGTTGACTAATGAATAATAGAGCTGAAATGATGTGGAAGGAAGTGGCCGTGGCCAAGACAAGGCAATATTACGGCTTCTTTGTGGAGAAAAAAGGAACCAAGAGGTTTATCAGCCGACATAACAGGCCTACGTTCCGAGTGTTGTACGAAGCCGAACTTAAATACAAAGAAATCATGCAATACAACACAAGTAGTAGTAGTAGTAGTAGTAGTAGTGGCAGTAGTAGTAGTAGTAGTAGTAGTAGTAGTAGTAGTAGTAAAATACTAAAAAAAAATCTTTTATATATTTTTTATTATTATGTGTAGTGCAACCGGTACTTCTTGCCTTTCTTTTATACAGGGTGAGTCTCTCACTAGAGGCCCCAAACTATTGTCTATAAAAATCATGTTATTAAGATAATGACTTGAAAATTGATATATACACACACCGGGAACGATGCAAAACAGGACCTGCTCATAATCGATGCTGAAACTGGTCTCTTTTCACATCCAAGCACACTTGAATACGTTTCTTCAAATCCTGGAATACTTTTCCCAAAGTGTCGATGATGACGGCTTGAATCTCTTGGAGTATAGCGTCTTTGAGTTGTTTGATCGTACGGAGTGTATTTTTGTACACTTTACCCTTCAATAGGCCCAAAGAAAGAAGTCGGCAGGCGTTAGATCGGCTTCCCCTTGTCTCTAAATTTTTAACCAATTTCTGGATGCAACACTTCGATGGTGCACGTCTTTCACCAAATTCCACTCGAAATGCCGTCTGGCATGCTTTAAATGAACATGTTTGCCAGTATTTACGAACGAGAAACCCGTGCTGTTCGACTGTATACATAGAAAATAATTTGGGGCCTCTAGCGAGAAACTCATCCTGTATAAGACTTGTGCTGCATTGGTTTTATCATTTGCATGTGTATGTATAAGCTGTCATCATTATTGACCACTTGACTGACAACAAAGAACCTTCACAAGCAAGAACTGAATTCAACTGAATTGAATTGAATTGAATTTTACTTTTATTACATGAAATTTAAACCTTCAACGGTGACTGAATTCATTAAGGCATTCTCGGGCTAGCAGCCGCGTCAAGTGTTTAAATGGTGAGTACATCGACGTTTGAGGATTGTGTCTGTCGAGCGACGTTTCGTGGACTGCGTCTATGTCTGTCCTCGAAACGTCAGTGTACTTGTCCTATAAACACCTGACGCGGCTGGTAGCCCGATAATATTTTGTTGTTGTTATATTCCTCTGAAAATGAATGTGGTATATTCTCTAATGTTAATTGTAGGCATAAGAAGGACAGCAGGTTTCTTTACACAAGGAATTTACTTCTTGAAAAAATATTAATAAGAAATAAAACGTTTAATTATAACATTCGCTGTGTTACTTATATTGATCAACGGCTTGTGGGACGTGCTCTATCCTGAAGATGGTTTCAGCAAATCCACCCAAGCCTTGATAAAAATTACGAATTCGTGAGACATCAAGCAATACGATATTTTAGTAAATAATAATAATTATAGTAATAACCAACAAGTACAAACTGACAGAACTATCCCCAACAACAAACCTGACATTATAATCCGTGATAATGAAAAAGAAACATGTATGTTAATAGACGTTGCAATTTCAGGAGACAGAAATGTGATTAAAAAAGAAGCCGAGAAGATTCTAAGATATAAAGACCTTACAATAGAAATACAGCGCACGTGGAATGTAAAAACAAAGGTGATATCAGTAATAATAGGGGCGACTGGGACCATTTCAAAGTCATTCAGAATATACGTGAGCAACATACCAGGAAAACACGAAGTCAAGGAACTACAGAAAACAGCCATATTGGGCACTGCACACATACACGTACTTCGGAAAGTACTGCTGTAAAAGTACAAGAGATTCAACACTGAAACTAACGATATAAGCACCATGAATAGTAACAAGAGAATAGCTGCAACACTGTATTCCCTAGGGACACAGTTTGTCTCAGGAATATAAGTATAAATACCCTGCATAAAGGAGATGATGATGATGATGATGATGATGATTATGATGATAATAATAGTGAAAGAATAACATGTCTCTTAATAGACATGAGAATTTATGCAGACACACATGTGATCACGAAAAAGCTTAAGTATTGTAATACACACAGGCCATGCAATAGAAGTACAGCGAAGGCGGAATGTGAAAACCCGGTAGACCAATAATAACAGGGGCGCACTTGAGCCATCTCAGTCAATCGTAAAATATCTGTCCAATTATCTGGACAGTAAGACATCAAGGAACTTCATAAGACGGTCACATTGGGCGCGGTGCACACACCTAATATAAAAGCACAAAATATTTATGATGGAAAATAATATTACTTGTACTGTATATTACTTCCTTACTTACTTACTCCATGGTGCAGAGTTCTTCTTGAGAAGCTAACTGGTTTACAACTAGTCAAGAAATTCCCCGCATTTCACGGAACCCGAAGGTTCATTATCGCACTCAAAAGCGTCCGCCACCTGTCTCTATCCTGGGCCAGCCCAATCCAGTCCATATACCCACATACCACCTCCTGAAGATCCGTCCTAATATTATCCACCCATCTAAGCCTAGGTTTCCCCAGTGATCTCCTTCCCTCCGGTTTCCCCATCAAGACCCTATACAGCCCCCTCTCCTCATCCATACTCGCCACATGCCCAGCCCATCTCATTCTTCTCAATTTGTTACACCTATATAGCTGCAACTTGCTCTACACTAGAAACATGTTTTGTTTCTAGTGTATAATGGCAAATGTCCCTCATAAAGAAATAACAATAAAATAATGACAACATTAACAACCAGTATAGTATGGACATCCCGTTGTGCTGCGCGAACTCGCACATCACGTTTGCAGTCAGCACGAAATGACTGCGTTAGTTACACATTTTTAGCCTCCTAAATGACGCGTCATCAGGTCTATACAACAAGCATCATTTGAAAAGTACCGAGATCTCGTTTATTTCTCGCACTGTATCTATATATATGTTTATTTCTTTAATTACTGAGAGTCAAAATGTGTTATACGTGTAATATGACAGCATATTAAAATATTACAGCAGTCATAATTAAACTAGTGTGTAGCGGTATTTCGAAATGGGGTTGAAAAACTATTTGTACAACTATTCTTCTGGAAATAATGGTTTTTGAGGGCGGTTCTGTTTCTTATATTGTTTGGCGGTGTCGGATATGCTTAAGAAAGGTGAGAATATGTAAGTGTCTTGTCTTGCTCCTGTGAACTGAATCTGGAAAAACATAACAATATTAATCTTTGGATGTCATCTGCAGAGCGAACATAAATATCGTAATGGATAACATCGTATGACTCAATGGCTGCTCAATACAGATTTTCTTAACGTGCTGCTTATAGGAGAATCTCATGTATACACAACTGGGAGCTGAGAGCGTGCAGAGTGCCACCAAAAAGGCTTATTTGGCCGGCATGTTAATTTTGGACCGACTAGGGAACTTCGTACAGCTGAATACAAGGAATCCGCCTTAGCGTGAGTTGCTACTGACGTTTTTTTTGGGCGCTTTCACAAACTTGCGAAAGGCGACTATTAGCTTCGTCCTGCCTGCCTGCCTGTCCGCCCGCCGCCCACCCGCCCGTCAGCGTGGAACAACTCGGTTCCCGCAGAACGGATTTTCGTGAAATTTGATATTTGAAGATTTTTCGAAAATCTGTCTAGAAAATTCAAGTTTCATTAAAATCTGGCAAGTATAAGGGGTACTTTATGTGAAGACCAATATGCAATTACGATTATATCTCGATCAGTTCTTCTTAGAATGAGAAATGTTTGAGACAAATTTGTAGACAAAATCAAAACACGCGTTTTATGTTCAAAACTTTTTTTTCCAAAAGTCGTGCCGTTTATGAGATAATGTGGAATAATATGGTATAGCCAGACAGGCCACATGTGACACTACAACACGGGGTATGTCTTTTGCGTGCTGGATAATTAAGGCTACAACAGCAAACTCAAAATATGTAATACTTTTGCTTTTCTACAGCAAAAATATTTACGCGAACACGCCGGAATATTACGTTATACTTGCATTGCCTGTATTTTCTGTACTATTGTTTTGGAATTAAAAAGTAATAGTTTACTAGCTAGTTCATTTGACGTCCGTTCTTAGTGACTGACGGAAGTTTCAAAAACATACTCTTTTCTACTGAACGTCTACTATCAAAAAAAGTTGGGAAAATTCATAATTACAACTGTTATTTCTAAAACCCAGAAAGTTCTTCCATTATAAGAAATTCAGATACTGCATTAGATGTCTGTTGTGATGAGAATTTCGTGTTTGACGAATGACAGGTTCTTTGGTGTAGGTCGGTATACCTCGTTACGTTGTAAAAGGAAATAAAAGTGACTGAATATGAAACACGTTTTCAGGACTAATATAACATTCACTACGTAGACAGATAAAAAGAACGTCCCGTGATGTAACGAGTGACAAGATGCTGTTGGGAAGACTTTTGAAAGAGACTTTCCTTCAAAGGAATCAAGTACTGACGTGTGTCAAAAAGAGGGATGTAATCATAGTAAAGTAAGCACGGGCTGAATCCTAGATACAGCAGCACAGCTTACACACAGAAGAACTTTCAGTAACCAAAGTAAAACACTGAATAACTGAATAATTCAAATATTTACTGGAGGGTTCAACAAAGTATAATATTATCAATAATATTGTGTGGGTATGAAAATGGATAATGGATCTCTTGTTTTAGGAAAGTCAGCAGAGAGAGCTTTGGGAAAATATGCTGAATGAAGCAGAGAGAAGGAGAGGGAGAACTGGATAATGAGACGCCCCGAGTATGAAAGGAGAGAAAAGGATTGTGGCACATATAGGGACGGGGAGATGGGGCGTTCATGTAAATGTGAATACGAAAACATGAAAGTATAATTAGCTAATCAATGAGGACTTTACTGAATGTACCTAGATATTTGAAGAATAAAAGATAAACGTGATGACACTTGTTATTTTATTTCACTTCTTATGTACTCAACATACTTCAGACATTAATATATCCATCATTATGAGCTTGCGACTGTGCTGGTGAATTACCACATCGGTCATTTTGTTCTCGGTTCGTTGTGTGTTGGAGATTTGGTGCGGCTGGGTTTGAAAAATGTCCGTGTTGCAGGCTTCAGCCTGCAACCCGGAAACTACTCCAACCCAACTGCACCGAACCTCCAACATACAGCAAACCAAGAACGACACGACCAATGTGGTAAACAACATCATAGTCGCGAGCTCCTGATGATGGATATAGTAATGCTCGAAACATGTTCAGCCTATAAGAAGTATAATAAAATATCAAGTGACATCAATTTGGCTTTTTTATTTTTCAGTTTTCACACCTACGTCTACTATCTTCGTATTATTATTCAAGACTTGTTAACTTTTACAATGTTATATACGAGGGAGAGTCCAATGAAACGTTAAAAGTGCGATAAGAATTATATATAAATATTCAAGTTTTTCATTTAACTCACCTTCATATATATACATACATTTTTTTAATAATTTAATATTTCTATACAAGAATACCGTAAAATGATTTAAAGCCAAACTGCACGCTTTAATATCTACACCGATGTAAGAAATGATGGAAGGCCATCCCGGTGGCCCCGTGGTTTAAGGTGTGGGTCTGCGGCCCACCACTTCTTGGGGTTGCGGGTTCAAATCCCTCCGGGGGCATGAATATTTGCTCTGTGTTTTCTGGGAGAAGTCTCTGAGACTGGCCGAACACTCTTCCAGAGGATTTACATCGAATGTGGTGTGTCTGAATCAGACATCGAAACCTCAACAACGGCGAGACCTAGGGCAACTTGGGCTGTAGATCCGTGAAAACAGAAAGTTAGAAAGACAGGTTATAGCCTCAAGACAATAAACAGATATTTTATTTTTAAGTATGGATTATGTATAAAGTTATCCCGTTACAGGCCTGGTGTAGCCCAGAGGGTGGGTAGAGGTATAGCTCTACTCTTCCATGACCGCGGCGCTATAAGGGGGTGAGTGGTCAGGAGCACGACCCGGCCGCACTTTACCCCCGGGAAAGACCCGGTGCCCATTTTACAGGAGGCTGGGTGGGTCCCAGGGCCGGTCTGGACGGGCGGAAATTCTCGTCCCCACCGGGATTCGATCCCGGACCGTCCAGCCCGTAGTCAGTTGCTGTACCGACTGAGCTACCCGGCCCACGGATTATGTATATGAAGCCTGTAATTAAAAAATCCTAAACTTATCTATAAATTAAGAAAAAGATAAGTTTAGGTTTGTTGAATTACAGGCCCAAATCATTTATATACGTCATTTTGGGGTTTGTAACTTATATGTGTATTTTTTGTTACTAATACGGTTTGTTGATTATTGTATATTTTTTATTTGATTGGGTGCAAAATTGGGCTTGTTGGTACGTGCGTACGTGAAAGTTTATATTAAATAATATGAAAATCTATGAGAAGAAAATTTCTATACTGATTGTAATTGCTGATCCAGGCATATTTATAAGAATAATCCGGTCTTATTTATATACAATTAACAGTATAGCGGATATAGCTGCCTAATGATAGAAGAAAAAGATATTTAATATTCAACACTTATATTATTTTGTTTCGTGAATTAAAGTCAGTATTACAGGACCGGAGCTGATAATTTATCCGAAATCTAAAGCCTTCCGACATTTTCGGCGTTACCACTGACACATTATATACAGAAGATTAAAAGGAATTGCTATAAATTAACTGCGACTTTTAGAAGCTTTCCTTTTCCTGTGGCACTGCGGCCCAACTCGGCCCATTGTTTCCTCCTCTTTGAGGTTTCTTGATCACACAACGACACTCCTTAGTCGTTAGGACTCCTCTGGACGAGTGATCAGACCGTCGCAGAGGCCTCTATATAACAACATTCAAAACTCAGAACAAACAAAAATCCATGCCCCGGGTGAGATTCGAACTCGTAGTTCCAACAGACAAACGGCTGCATACATAAGCTTCAGACAGCGCGGCCAATGGTACCTGCGAATTTTATAAGATTAAAAATACGAAGCCCTTTTTTTTTTTTCGGATGCTATGTAAACATTGTAGTGTTGTTTACTAGCGCAAAGTACGCAGCTCGAGTCCCGTCCTACATGTAATTTTACTGTCCCTTTACATACATTCTACAGCTAATGGCACGAACAGTTCCAGTCTCCATTTTGTCTACCACCAACAGTTTCACTTTCAGTAATATTTACGTAAATCTCGTGTCTTGAATTGTCAATACTCAACGTTGTGCTCCACTCCACCCTTTCACTGAATTTCTTCCTCTCCTCCACAAATAAAACATCTTGCGATACAGAATGCTGTAAACTGATAGATTTAGTTTCTTGTTCATTATATTTTTCGCAGGTTCACTTATTTCGTTCTCATAATCTGTTAAATTCGAAGTGCAATTTTAAGGACACAGATGCAGCCCAGTCTTTAGACACGTAAGGCACTTCTCTTTCTTTTTACATACATTTAACATTGTGCAATCACAAAGTATTGGATTTCAAAACAACGACCATTTTCATGAAATAAAAAGATGTTACATTATGTCTCACGGGCGATTTACCGTAATAGGTGTGATTTCAATAACAACTGCCCACTACATTCCCAAATCCGTGAAAAAATTTAATATTATGTAATATCAGTGTGTTGATCATCGAGCATGTCGACTCTGGAAGGTCTCCTTGCAATTTACCCCGCGTATAAATGCTTATAAACAACAAATGCTATAAGATGACTCTAATGAAAACAAATAGTCAGTTATTAAGAGAGGGAAGTCACGTGCGCAACTCAACGTTTCAAGTAAATACGAGTATTTGCATACTGTTTGTCTAATTGCCTGTCACGCAAACGGCGCCTGGTAACAAATGTTTCAGACTATAAACTCTAAGGGCAGCTGGGTCTTATGGTAACAATACTGCGTGATGTAACATAAATTCTGTAAATTACACAGATCAAAAGAAGGTACTTACGCCAGCGAGAGACTGCAGCCATAAATTCGACAGAACATTGGATGTATACCAGAAAATGAAGAGAATCAACTCTCACGATCACCTGCCCTTACCTGAAATAAAAATATTCAATAAATTATTTTCTAACTTTTAGTTCTAAATAGTGCATAAATACATACTTTATTCTCGGTTAAATTTTAAAAAAATCATAAGTTGGAACGTAATATTTACGTCTCGCATTGATCAGTTTTGCAATAATTCTGTCAGTGTCTGGTGACACATTCTTCCCAGATTTTCTCTACCAGGATAAACATCAAAACAAATAGTTTTAAATACAAATAATGAGTGGACTACGTAAGATCGTTAACCCTAGCCACATTACTTAGCTATAAGATGAACTTCTTCTGCCTTTGGAAGTGTTATGGCAGTCTGAGAGCACAGATCATTTCAATATTGTACAGATATGTGTAAGTACAGCATAGGCATATATATATATAAAGAGGAACTTCAGAGCTGAAGAGATAAACAAGTATTATTTGGATGTCCCCCTACGGTAAAGTGTCTAACCAAGCTCGTAAAAATCAGTTAAATAGTTAACGACTGGACATGAGGAAACGAACAATGACTCACTCATTCACTCACTAAATAACGAACTAACTACAAAGAGCGTAGTTATTTCTGAGAAGCTAACGGGTCCTTAGATTTTCAAAAAATCCCCCTCTAATTACGAGACCCGAGTGTTTATTACCGTACTCAAAAAAGCCGCCACTTCTCCTTAATCTGAACCAGGTTAGTTCAGCCCATTCCCCACACTACTTCTTGAAGAAATGTGTTAGTATTATGGTCCCATCTGCGCACAGGCCTTACAAGCAGACCTCCCCCACCAAACCCCTTTATGCACCTCTTCTATCTTCTCTACGTGCCAGGTGCCCTGCCCGTCTCATTCTTCTTGATTTGATCACCCGAATAATATTCGATGAGGGGCACAGATCATAAACCCCCTTCTTGAAAATTATCATCCACTCTCAAGTTACCTCGATTAACTTAGGTCCAAACACCGTCCTCGGCAACGTATTCTCCAACACCCTCGCCTTACGTTTCTACCTCAAAGTGTGAGACCAAGTTTTACAACCATACAAAACAACAGGCAAAATTATACATCGTTATTATCTGAAGGTACACATTTTTGAATAGCAGATTGGAAGACCAAAAGATACTGCACCGAAAGCTAAAAAGCATCCGTTGTCTTCAATGTGCTCTTAATTTATTAATGAATGGAAACTTGATTTGTTAGGGTTGTTCCAAAATGTTTGGACTGCTCCACTCTTTCAACTGATTTATTATCTTATGTTATGATTTTGTACCGCATTCTGGGCTTGAGACATGACCATAGACTTAAGTCTCTCAACATTTAATTCTAAACAAATTTCCTACACAAATCACACACACACACACACACCACACACACACACCCACACACCACACACATACCACACACACACACACACACTCACCCACACACACACACACATACACACACCACACACACACGCCACACACACCCACCCACACACACACAACACGCCACACACACACCCACCCACACACACACACACCAC
>Ga0123355_10011073_pt1 | contig 13884 bp, 8 predicted proteins | sample TergutEmb28metaG_3_FD_89872 | JGI IMG/M metagenome (GOLD analysis project Ga0123355, IMG submission 89872) | Embiratermes neotenicus P1 segment gut microbial communities from Petit-Saut dam, French Guiana - Emb289 P1 | ecosystem: Host-associated > Arthropoda: Insects > Digestive system > Gut ... | reverse complement strand
CCCCGTGAAGGGCCCCCCCCCCCCCCCCCCCCATGTTACTTTAGAGGGCCCCTGTGGAGAAAGGTGCCTGTCTCCAGAGCCTTCGCAAGGCCCCCGGTAGACGAGCCCCCTACTAAATTCCCCAACCAGGTCCCTACGGAGAGTGATGTCTGTCCCCTAAGCCCTCCTCCCCATGTCCTTCTGGATCCCCAGAAATGAGCCCCCCTAACAGAGCTCCTGCAAAGACTGAAGCTCCTTTTCCAGAGCCCTCCAACTATCTCTTAAAATTCCCAGTCACTGGACTCCCCAGGTTCCCCAACAGGCCCCTAGGGAGAGAGAGACCCATCTCCAGAGGTTTCTTCTACACATTTCCCTCAGTGTCCCCAGTAAATGAGCCCCCCTCCATGTTCCCCAACAGGGTCCCTATGGAGAGAGAAGCTTCATCTCCAGAGCCAGTGGTTTGTTCTTTCATTTATGTCTGTCAGAGTCTTCCTGAAGGCATAGTTATTTTTCAGTGTAGTTGCCATCTTTGTTGCAGACTTCTTCCACCTTTGAAGAAGAGTATTTACACCTGATAAAAGTTTCTGTCCCTTCTCTGCAACGACTGGCACATGGTGTTTTGCAGTGCCTCATCATTAGCATAATGATGTCCTCACAGGCTTTTTTCAAAAGAACAAATAGATGATATGATAGGGCAAGGTCAGGAATGTAGGGTGATGTGGTGACAGTGTCCATCCAGAATCTGTAATGGCTTCTGTAGTGCACAAGCTTGTGTGTGGCCTAGTATTGCCATAGAATAGCAACACTGTGGACAGTTTTCTTGTGGGATGAACTCTACAAAGGTGAACATTCAGACTCCTCAGTGTTTCTCAGTGTTTCAGTGTAGTGGTTAGAGTCTACTTTTGTCCCTCTAGGCAGTAAGTTACACAAGAATAACACCTTTCTCATCCCAAAGACTGTAACCATTATTTTTCCAGCTGATGACACACCCATGAATTTATTTTTCCTTGGAGGTGTCATATGATGCCATTCCATCAATTGCTGCTTGGTTTTTGGTTCAGAATAGTGAACTCAGGTTTTATCCTCCTTGACGACCTGTAACAGGAAACCCTCACCTCCGTTGTCCTATAGATGCAACAGATTTGTGGGACCCAATGAGCACAGACCATGGAATAGCCATACTCTTCAATAATTGTAATTACCCGACCTTTACTGATGGATACAGCGGGGCATAATTTTTACATTATGTGATCGTGGCCATGTCTTAGCTCATGAACCTGATGGATGTTGTGAAGCATCACTCATTGCTAGTTTGTCCACTCTGCAGTTGTGATGAAGTGATCCTCCTGCTTCATCTTCTCTAATCCCTCCTTCCCATCACTGAATAACACATCTACAGCAGCTTTAAAATATGGTTTGAGCAGACATTCATGAATGCACTCACCTTCAGCAACCAGACCCTCTTATCTCTGGTCATTGTTTCAACTGCAAATCAATCTCTGTTATTTTAGAATCAATTGTGGTGCTGCCGTTGACCAAGTGAAACAGTTTTGACTGGTAGGAATGTGACTGTGAATGTTCAAGGACTTCACTGATGTAGTGGATATTTAAAGAAAACCAATGTGGGGAGATAAAGAATAGGAGGTGTTAGTTTCTGACTGCACTGTGTTTTATGTAGTAAGTGATGACATAACTTTAGTGGGGTGGTGGTGTAGGGGTGGAGGAAACCCAAGTCACGCACGGTGTTGCCCTCTGGTAATGGTGGATGTACCAAGACATCAGCACCTCTCTCCTCGGGTAGCAGCAAGCAGCTAGCTCCAGTGCCTCCTGCTTCATCATCCCCTGTGGCAGTGCCTTCAAATACCCTGCCCCCCGGTGGAACGAGCAGTAGCAGTAGCAGCAGTGGAAGTGAGGATGCTACTGCTGAAAAAACTCCATCACCGCAAAAAACAGATGCTGCTACTGCTGCGGCTGCCACCACTCAGGTGTCCGGCAAGACCAAGAAGGTGTGGGCATCCATGAAATGGAAGACTGTTGCATGCCATGCATGAAATTGTGCTTGATTGCATGTGTCAGTAAGATACAGTGTGACTGTTACTTGTTCATATGTGAATGTTGAGAAGCAGAGGTAACTGGAGATTTGAATTCTTGCCTGTGAATGTGTAAGTCATTGTTGTAAGAAGTGGTATGAAGTGGCTGTGAAAATTTGCTAGATTTGTTCCCATCGTGACTTTAAATTCACAATACATTTTTAACTGTATTCTGTGCATGTGGGCATGGTATTTGTCCTTCCTATCCTCTGCCTGCCTTTCTAGGGCAAAATTATAATCCACATTTTTTATTGAAATACCAAATGAGCAGGAATTTCAACCAGTAATAGGAAGATGGTTGGCAAAGCAGGCCTGCAGCTTCATTTGGATTGAAATCATAGTAGGGAATGATATTAAACTGTTTGGATTTGGCTTTAGACTGGGGGTGGGGGTGGGAGGGATTAATTACACTATCAGTTGGTAAGCTTATATAGCATTAATTGTAGATGAATGAATTATAAGCGTGGAGAATTTTGAGTTTATGCCAAAAGGAGAAAACTGAAGTACTAGGAGAGAAGCCTGTGTTAGGTCCACATAGTCCATATATCCCACATGCATTGGCCTTGGATCAAAACCAGGCCTCTGTGGTGAGATGCCAGAAACTAACTGCCTGAGCCATGGCATGGCTGATTGGGCTGGTATTAAAACTGTGCTTTCTAAGCCACACTATGGTAAGGTAAAGTTGTCCCTTTGCACAGCATGAAAGCATGTGGGAGTGGTGGTAAGCTCCATGCATTCTTAACCTTGGCACTAGATTGGAGGTAAGTGGTTAGCTTGACACTGATTGGAGAAAGAGTCCTCCATACCTTTGACTAGAAGGTTGGGTGGGTCCCAGAGCTCTTCTGGATGTTTTGGAGAAGAAAATATCTTGTCCCTGTCAGGAAATGAACCAGGATTCCTCAGTCATTCAGCCTGTGAGCTAGTCACTATGCTGACTGAGCTCTCCTAGTTCCCCTAAGCATTCTAGTTTACACACACAATATCTAAGGACCTGCAATGACTGCATTGCACTGTTTTTAAGTGACATGCAACAAAATATGTCACATACCACTACATGTTTAAAGCATAAAACTAATATATATATATATATATATATATATATATAATTTATTCTGTTACCTTTCCTGGCAAAGTACTTCAGATTTTGTTACTTGCAGCTGACAGTTTAGGTGGCAGGATTAAAGTTTTGTTTACATCAGAGAATGGCTAGTTTGAAGTTTCCTACCTCTTTATGAAAGTCAGCTATAATCCTTAGTACCATGCTTAAAACTAATAAAAACATGGTGTTCATATATTTTTTGTAAGATGCTTAATGTGTATTAAACCTCTGGCGTCAGATTTGCAACATGTGTAGGCCTAAACTTTTTCTGTGGCATTGAGAGTTTACTAAATTCATATCAACTGATTTGGTATTGACAATTCCTGCAATCTTGCATTGTTCATATTTTAGTGCTTCTGGAAACAACTATGTGCCAAGAAAATGTTTTGGTGTTCAACAGATACCTTGTCAGTTAGTGTTGTCTGTGCCAAAGTATAATGTGAAGAACTGGCAAAAATTTACTTCTACACTGTAAGTGTTGCTGTGTTTGCATCGTCAGATTAGCTGTCCTGTTGGATACAGTTGTGATATGACTGATTTATCCAACAAGAGTTTAGTGCCTTTATTTGCCATGGAAGTTTTGGATCTTAAAAATATATTGTTATTTATTACAATCAGGCTCCTGAAAAGTATTTGGAGGTGTGTGTATATATAAGTTAGCGAAGTCAGATGTGATGATATTTTATATGACCTTCATTGTCGCCATGGTGTGTATTTACAGTTCTGGTTTTATAGATTGAGAAACACTAATACATCAGTAACAAAAGAAACCAAATTTTCAGTGTGGCCTGTGCTTGTCACTGTGTCAGTATTTTAATGTGCTGTTGATGTGCAATGTGAAGTGTGTACATCTTAACAAGGTATAAGGATTTTGTTGCAATGCTGTTATTGAAGGAGGATCATTTTTAAACTTGAAAAGGGTCTAATGGACCCACCGAAGTAGGATTTACTCTCTTGTCATTCCCCTTGAACATAGAAGCAAATCCATCCTATGAAATGTTGTGGGTGCTTCTAACCTGAGATGATACGTTACCCAAAATTTCAGTCACATCTAAGAAATCATGTGTTGTGTGCAGTTGGGAACTCGGGTTCCATACTGTCCCTCTGCAGGTGCATGTACACTAATTGACTGTCAGCCTCTACTTGTGTTTCTGTTTTTATGAAGGTAACAGTTAAATTTCGTGATTGTAAGAGAAAAGATGCTTGTTTTTGTAATATGTAATCCGTAGCTCTGTCATGTGACAGGTGAGTTTCTGCTCTTATTTCCATTGTGTGGTTGGTAAGTTGTCTGTTGTACTGTTGTGCATACAGCAAGATGTAAGTCAGTTTGGTGTGGGGCTGGTGAATTCCCAAATGATAGTTCTGTTGTGTGGCCTGTGAGTTCTCCATCCCATGTTCTGCTATACCCATTTTCTTAAATGCTGCTTGTATGTTGCAGGAGGGCAGCACAAAGAAGAAAGGTCGCAACAAGGAAGGTGAGTATTGTGGAGTGACATTTCTTTCAACCATGTAGCACATGGGAATGAAAAATAACTGCATTAATGCAGAATCCCTTTTCTTTGAAAGCATATCTGGTACACATATTAGCTTTTTTTTTATGTATATGCAGGAAAACCCCTCTACGTTCCTACATTTTGCATTTTCCGCAAGTCCATAAGAGCGGTGTTTCTCAGATTTTATGCCATATTGAGGTGGTCCCCACAGAAGTGTAAAATTTGGGTTTTACTGCATTTGGAATCAACATTGTGAACCGACATGAGTCTGTAGTTCTCCTGAAATTGGAAATTGTTTGTTGCTATGAGGGAGCAACATTTTGCTTTAGGTTTTCAGAACAAAATCTTATGCAGAATTTCTGTTATGAAGCAGTTATACTGAAGACTGGTAAAGTGGTGGGAGGGTAATAGGAAAGAATTATTTGTGTGAAACCAATTTGGAAATTATGGGCAAAGGAATAAAGGGTGTTAAAAAGCCCCAATGGGTGATGAGACAGGCAGCCCAGGGACGTGTCAGTTGGTAGATTGTCTCTACACAGTACTGCAAGGGCTTGTGCGGAAACCACTGCACCACATTCTTGACATCTTACCTATTAACATTCAAGAACCATGACATCACTGTCAACACATGGCACTGTTTGGAAATCTTCCATGCCACTACTGATAACATGAAGGGCAATCAGGAATACATGCAGAATATTAGTTTGAGAGTCCTAAGGGTAGTGGTGTCTTTGAGAGATCTAGATGTTAGTGGGTGGTTAATATTGAAATGGGTCTTAATAGACTAGGTTGGGAAGTTCTGAATTGGATTTAACTTGCTCAGGATATGAAGCAGAAAAAAGCTTTTGTGCTAGTAGTAGTTTACCCATTTTCAGCCTTTATATATTAAAACTCTTATTAACTACATATTAGTTTGCAGGAAAATTGCAGCAAGAAAACTCTGTGGCATGCAAAAATAAGAAACTCCTGCCATATGCCATTCCTTTATTGAGCTGGAGCATGAGCAAGAACTGTGGCAGATATCTGAATGAGAGAGGGCAGTAGGATGTAGGAGGGGGTTTAAGACTGTCTGTACCAATGAGTGGAGAGATGGTAATGTTCATGTCTGTATTATTTTACTGTCTTTTCTGAAAACAATTCTTACCCTTTATTCTCTGGAATAACACCTCATCTTATGTACTGAGAAACAGTGTGGTAATTTCTTACATGTAGATCTAACAAACTGTCAAATAAAAATATTGTAACCAACTAACTATAGCTGAATCTATCATATTGAGGATGAGTGGTTTTGAATGCTGTGATGTGATTCACTGGACTGAACTGCTTGTTGTGTAGCCTGGACACAACTGCCCCCATAACAGCACTTCTCACACAAGTTCATATTGAGGTTCTGAAATGAGCTCTTCATTGCCCTCTGCTAGAAGATATTTTGAGAAATGTAGGAGCAGAGATGTAATATGCAGAATGTGTTAGTGTGAGATTATATTTGGAAGTTGGTGGCAGTGGACCTGTGTGGGAAAATTGTAGCCCTTCAGGCTTCAATGAAAGCTGGACATTTTCTTGACCACCAGATATAACAATCAGTTGTTCTTGAGAAACCATGTCATTTGATGATAGTTTGTTCCATGGATCTTCAAATGGGTGTGCACAAAGAATGTTGGAAAGTAATGCCTCAACGTGTCTGTCTTTACTCCCAGACAAGGTATCAGCATGAAACAAAACACAAAATATAGCTCATAATGTGTACTTAGTTTATGTACCTGATTTTTCAATGTTGTATCCCTCTTGTTCAATTTAACTCCACCAGCCTTGAACAAGTTTTTCAAACCCAGTGCTATATAACACTGCAGGCTGTTCTCAAAACCATTTTGGTGTAGCAGCTTGAACTTCATCTCATCTGGAATTAATGCCCTAGAGAGTTTTCTTGGGAGCCACAGACATACGGAAGTCAGACGATCCCAAATTCAGGCTGTACGGAGAATTTGGAACAACTTCAAATCCCATATTGTTTGTCACCACTGAAGTGAAGCACTAGTGTGGGGTCGCATTATCATATTGAAGAGGTGTTGGCTTTTTTTCTGTGGCAAATGTGATTAGTTGTTTCAATCCCTTTGGGGTCTTAACATAAGTTTCAGGGTTGGTTTTCATACCCATAACCATGTGCTCCTGTAAATGATGCCCCTGTAGTCCCAGAGAACGGTGAGCATGCATTTTGCAGCAGAAGGTTGAGTCCTGAATTTTTTCTTTCTGGTAGAATTGAGCTGACAGTATTCATGGGACTTGCTTGTCATTTCTGGATTGTAGTTATACACTCATCTCTCATTACTGGAACAGTGCTGTACAGCAAATCATTACCTTCACTTTTGTAGCAAGCAGGTAATGGTTAACATGCTTCCAGGCTTCGTCTCATCATTTTGGACATAACCTTACACAGCATCCATCTGCACGTACTTTTCTGTAACCCAAATCTACAATAATCTCATTGACAGTAGCTAAAGCAATGTTCAACTTTTCCCACTGTGGCTGTCTGAGAAATTTGGCAAATTTTCTTAGGTAAGTTTGTCAGCTTTTACCTGTTCAAGTCTTGAGTTGCGGCAACAGGCCTTCCAGACTACAGTTCCTTGTTCAGGTCCAAATTTCTACCACTGCCCCTTGATTTTCTCACCCATTGAAACACAGTACTTATGGCCACAGTAGCTTCAGCATAAATAACCAATAATCACTAGTGAATTCCAATGAGAATTTAATTTTTGCATTTCAAAAACTGAGCAGCTGCCCACTGATTTGCTTTAACCCTTTAAACACCGAGTTAAATCCTGTCTGCCATCTGCTGGCATTATTAGGAGCTCACCATATTCTCCATGTTGGCAGGATAAGGGTTAATGTGATGAACAATGAGTCATCCACTTCAAACCATATAAACGCAAGCCACTGTGTTTACCAAGCCATATTCCACAGCATAGCGAAGCTCCAAATAACCCGAAACAAGTTCTGCTTCATTGTCACACCTCTTTGTGCAAGATACTTTTGTGGAGGCATTATGTTCTAAATGCTCTTCATAGTTCATATAATGGTGCTGTTAGTAACTCAGTCTATGTAATCTGTTATTGGATGAGAGTGAATAATGATTCAGAAAGGATGTGTAAAGGAAGCACTTGTAGCCTGTATAAGGTGTTATTCCAGGATTTTCCTTTTGTTTCCAGCAAATTTGGAATTAAAACTTAACAACTGATGTAATGAACAGCAGAGTGACTGTATCCACTAGGAGCAATTTAAATCCACATTAACTAACACAACAGGATGATGTTACCTAAGTATCTGTATCTACTGAAATCACTTACTGGACAACTGTAGATTAATGAAGCACCTGATACAACACTATTAATAGCCTAGGGATTTTTCATTGATTTGTTGGACGGTTCTTCCCTGGAATAAGCAAATAGTTGGTTATTCTGTAGGTAATGGTTGGCAAGCAAAAGTTTGATTATCTGGGAGTTCTCTGTGCACTTTATGTATGAAGTCAGCCCATGGGGTTCTTGTGTGTCAAGCAAAAATAATAAATAAACCCATACAAAGTAATCACACACACACACACACATCCCAAAATAACAAGTAATGTGCCCAAAAGCTGCTTTCATTTGTCATTTTTATTGTCTTCATACAGAGTTTATTATACAGTATATAGTATTACTAGACAACACAACCACACTGTAGTGTATGTGCACCCACCCACCCACCCAGCTAGCCAGCAAATCAAAACAATCTGATATTTTGCTGTGTTAGATATGATCCATTTCAGTGATTTATGTGATAACAAGAAATGTGTATGTACATATGGCACACCTATCCACTTCTGTGCCACACCTTATTTCATGGCACAGCTCTCACCACCATTTATGAAGCACTTTTAATATTGACTGCCAGATTACGAGTGTCCTACCACTTACCATGAATTTAGGTAGGTTTATCTAATGCATAGAAATGAGTGGTGCAAAAAAATTACATCTTGTATGTTTGAATGTAAAGCATACTTTTTACTTCAGGTATCTAGCAAAATAATTTGCCGCATATTGTGTTCACTGTTTGAAACCAAGAAGTTCATGTAAATACTGTAATATTTGAAAATTCAGTTCAGAACTTAGAGAAAACACACTGAGTCTGAATTGCACAAACACAAAATGATTAATGGTGTTTATGGAAGTAAGTCCTGTTTAATATTAACCTTTTGGCGCCGGAATTATTTTTTTAATTTTAGCTCATTCTGTATATAAAATATAAATAATACAGAAACCAAATATGTTAGATTTATGAAACAAACTGCATTTTGAAGATGAAAAAACGGAGAGTATATACCATGTTTAAAATATTCAGTACCTATATTTGTTGAATAAATATATAAAATGCAACATTTAGAGGTTAGCGGTGTGGTACGACCATTATAGTCGTTAGGCTTCAAAAGGTTAAAATAATATGAATCACAGAAATACACTGTAGGTAAAATGAAGACTTTTGGACGTTAAAAGTTGGTAGTGCATGTAATTCCCTAGGCATTAAAAATTTAATATGTATAGAAATGCCTGACAGGAATAAATATACATTAATATCCTGTACATTCAGTCATTGGGAGGTATTTGGAGCAAACGTGTGCACTATTTTGGGATACGTGTGGTGATGTTATGCGGCAAGAATGTTAACTGAGATCGAGAATGTGTAACAACCCACTGCCAAGGAGACTGATGATTCATGACTGATACAAAGCAAAGAAAAAAAAGAAACAGAATTCTGTTCTCAAAAAATATATTTTGGGGGATACTTGAATGAGGCAGAATATATGGCATGCATAAAGAAAATGAGTTCATTTAATTTAAACATTTTAATAGAAGAATATAAATTAAACCTTTGTGTGACCTCCTAAGACACAAGTCTGGCAGTGATATTTTACAATAAGCATGTTTATTAGTCCAGACATTGTTCATCATCATGGAAGTTTTTGAACACAACATTTTAGTATGTAGATCTCTTTGTACTGCTGGATATACAGATCGTACTGTGTTTAGCCCCTTTGGAAAACCTTACATTTAATGGACATTGTTCATAATAATGGGTATGCTTAATGATTACTGAGTTTGATCCCTGTTCAGTTATTGTATATGTATCTCTTCTCACACATTGAAAACATCACTTTTGCTGGAAGTAAACTTTGTGAATGCAAATAATGCCCCCTGTTCCCCATTATGGTGATAATATAATCTGGCCTCTGCTTGCTGCCATCTAGAAAATGGCTTCGATATCATTGTCTAGGTGGGCACTAAGCAAACAGCATCAGGAATGCCTGTTGGGGGGCAATACAGATGGAAATGTATACCAAAATTAATCTTAAGGAACCATAAAATTCTGAACTGGATTGATGTTGCTCAAAATAGGGTTATGTTATGATCAACCTCGAACTAATCCTGTCAGCATTAACACTTCTGTTTTGGAAGTCCTAATCTCTCAGGTTATCAGTTCAATTTCTGTACCTTATTTTATTTGCCCTCATTGGGTTTATGCTGGGATAGTATCTTGAAGCTGGCCATCACCACTTCCAAATCCAAACTTACTAACTATTTATGATCTGTTAGTCTTATCTGTAACCTATGCAACTTCTTCAGCCAACACTGTCATTAATTGTATATTGTGGTTCTGAAGCAATGTAGTCTGTTTGCTGGATGGGTGCCAGTGGTTGCAGGAAATATTGCCTCCTCTGGTGTAAGATGAAGGATGCAGCATGTTTCTCTGAAATGTTGGTACCCATCTACCAGACTACACAGTGTTGTCATTCATACTTCGCTGTCTTCAAAACCTCAGATGTTATGTAGTGTCAGATTTGAGGTCTTCGCAAAGGTGTCAGTACTGTGGTCAGAGATTCAGGTATTCTGGGATGTGACACTGTGTTGGTTGGCAAACATTAGGTATGTTATAGGGTACTGTTTACCAATTGACACAGCATCATATTCCAAGGGATTTGAAGGTTCATCAATACCACTATGAGGACCTCAGATCTCACAGGATTATAGTCTTACTGGATGTGTTGCTGGGTAGTTTGGTAGATGGGTACCAGTTCTCCCCCTCCCCTCCAATACATTTATTTTATAATTCATGGGGACCTGTTGCCGCCATCTTCATGATACAGTTATGAAGTGTAGGTGTTGGCTATTGTTGGTTTTGTACTATGAATTGGTGTTGGGAGACATCTTTAGTATTTGGTTAGTTCAGCTTATCTTCATTACTGCAAGGTTTAAGGGTACATGCAGTGAAATGGTGAAGAAAACAATGGCATAGGTCAGGAAGGCACAAAAGATGGAATTTTATATGCAGAATATGAAATATCACAGAGGTTTGTATCAGAATATCAGAAGTGCCTGTGTTGTGTTCGTGGAGCACAGACGTGCTGAACTAGGGTTCTGCTTGTGCTGATTTTGATTCTTATCTGTGAATATACCTCATTTGTATACAAAATATAAGGGTAAATTTTCTTGTTGTGTGTTGCCTGATAAGCGTAGAGTTTGTGCTGTTCAGGGGTAACACTCTCTAGCTTAGTAAATTTATAGCAATGTTTTGGAGAAACTTGCTGCCTCGATTGTAATTGACATGTATTGTGGGGTTGGAGGCAATACATTTCCTGAAATGTTGGTACATATCTACCCACACTACACATTGTTACATTCCAGATGCACAATTTTGTTAGTCACCACTATGAGAACCAAAAATGTCATGCTGATATGAGTTGGTTTCAAAAGTGTTTCAGAAGAGGTTGCTGTTGGTTAGATAAGTTGTGTTTGTATGGTGAATGTGAGTTGGGTGAGAGTGACTGTAGACTCATGTGCGTGTGTGTGTTCTCTTCTTGCACTCACTGCCACGCCTCTCCATGGCTCTGCCACCGGCATTCTGTATCTGGTAAGTATGCACACTGTATTTGGTTTGCATGCCACGCTCTTCACCTTTTGTGTAAGTGTCTTGCAGTGTTCAGACCTTGTCTTCCTTGTTGTCTTATAACTGAAATTCTTGACATGTGTAAATGTTCTATCTTTGTTTCAAGGATTATGCATATATGTTGTCTGCCTAAAGCCAAACCTGTGTATGAAATTGTATAGTGCTGTTTTAGTGGTAGAACTTATATATAGATCAGAAAAATGGGCCATGTAAAAAGATAGTGGAGAACTAATAGAAACTCCTGAGATAAAAATCTTACCATGTAAACTAGGTGGGAAAAGTATGTAACACCTAATATTAGTATGGCATGCTTTTCAATACTATACTGAGGGTTATGCATTGACCTCATCCACTGTGGTGATGGATGACAGGTCTCAAGTGTTTGTGGGCATTAAAACTGTTGATGAAGCTAGTACTGTTCTGGTACTGTTATTTGACAGGTTATGAAATTTTGGCACTGACATGAAAGAATATTGAAATTTAATAGTAGTGTCATCTGTGTTGGATGCTTGTGGTCTTGTTGTAACTCTTTTTGGCATTTCTTAATATCTAACACCAGTGCGTCAGTCAATTTGAAGACAGTTTTCTTTGGATGTTACGAAGTATTAAATTTTGTAGTCATGAAGAAGAATGAGACATCCCGTGATTTTGTCCATCTGGTTTCACGTATCTTAACTAAGCTGATCCACATTACTTACATCTGAAGTCAAGTCTGCAGTAATAGAAAAGTACTTGGCATTTTTCGCTTCTTTAGCGGAGCTTTTTCAGGGACGATTGTGGAGTACTTGTGTAAGATCTGTTAATGATAGTTTGTTATTATTTATGGATAGTTGTAGTAAATTAATTTTCAGACCGACTCTGTAAACAAAACAGTTTCGAAACATAGTACAGGGGTGAGGACTGAAGTAGTGCATGCATGATTACATACATACATACATACATACATACATATGTACGTACATACATACATACATACATACGCACGCACACACGCCCACCCACATATGCTACTTTTTATATGAACTACGTTGTATATTTTATAATATTGTGATGCTATATAATGCAGTGTAAATCCTTGGCAATGACACTTGGAATCCATAAAAATTGTCTGCGTGAAGATGAATGATTAGGTAGAAAGATGTAGGTGTACGTTTAAATCGTGGTATCTATTTGTTAATAAAAATTTAGTTTGGCAGAAGCAAAGCACTGATGCTGTTTCATTGACATTTTAGAAAATCATAAAATTCAGGCAGCTGTTTGAAACAGGTTTATCAGACAAAATTGTTGGCACCAGCTTTATTGAAACTTTCCTCCTTTTGAAAACTTCAGTAACAATCTTTCTCACAATTTCCATCTCTGCATTTGGTTTTTCTGTCATAATTTCTACTCTTTAATTTTCTGTTAGTGAGTTATTGAGTTAATGAGACAGGGGGTGTTGTCAGGTGTAAAGTTCTTTCATCATCTTTCTCTCATTTGTGACCCTCTTTAACACCTGTTCTGCCACCCAGAAACCCTTGACTTCTTTGTAGCCTTGTGCGCTGTTATGTGCGAAATTTCACTTACCCTTTTGCTTAACTTTGCACAATGCTTCATGTTAATGCATTGTTGCAACCACTGATCACCCATTTCTCAATTGGGACAAAATTGCATACTCATGTAAATACTGCCTCTGCTTTACTGCTGGTTCCCTTCCTTGCTTCAGCAACAAATAAGTTGCAACCACAGACATGGCACAACACAGTACTGCTTAATCACTGCTCATACTGACATGCGAGCATTCTGGGAACTTGTCACCTGGTAAAATCATGAAGAACACTGTTTAAAACCATGTAGTCGGAACTGGAATGCAGTGTTCATTGTTTGCTACATTTTGCGTGGGCTTAGGTTTGGAACTCTGTACATGCTTTCATCCCTGCCTTGTCCCCAAAACTGAAGACTGACCATCAGAAACAATCAGTATTCTGTGTACCATGGTTTGACAAACTATCAGTTATTTTGGTCAGTTTTCATTGTCAGAGGGCATATTTACCAGTAGCCCTACAAGATGGATGAGTAATTTTCAGTGATACACTGAGGTCACAGAAACAGTCCATGAATGTTGATGACATAGCCTCTCAGCCTCTTGTTATATTATCCTCTAGCCCCCCCCCCCCCCCCCCCCCCCCCCCTTCCTCCCCCGGGACCCCTTTCCTCTTAAAAGGTTTTTTCGGGTAAAATTCCTTTTTCTTTTTTTTTTTTTTTTTTTTTTTTT
>Ga0123355_10011072_pt1 | contig 13884 bp, 10 predicted proteins | sample TergutEmb28metaG_3_FD_89872 | JGI IMG/M metagenome (GOLD analysis project Ga0123355, IMG submission 89872) | Embiratermes neotenicus P1 segment gut microbial communities from Petit-Saut dam, French Guiana - Emb289 P1 | ecosystem: Host-associated > Arthropoda: Insects > Digestive system > Gut ... | reverse complement strand
TCTCATGCTGGTCAGCAAGCGCCGCAGCTTGCTCGACTATCTGAAGAAATACGATTCCGAGCGGTATAAGACGGTCATTACCAAACTCGGTATCCGCAAGTAGGGTTCTAGGAATCAAAAAAATCCCCCCGCTTCTCGCGCAAGCGACCTGCGTGGGGTGCTTGTTTAGACCTACGACTCACGCTATTTCTGAAAGCCGTTTCTGGTGAAACGGACAGCATCGAGGAATTCTCCACACGTGCGTTTTTCAAGCGCAGGACATCGCCTCATTCCTTTTGCGGGTGAAGTGTGTCTCTGCTTTCCAGGTCATAGGCGCCAAGCTGTCGCCAAAATCGCGACAAACATGCGCCACCCACTGTTTTTGGCTCTCCGCTTTGGGCTGACCGCTCACTGCCCTCCAAAGGAATAGGAAATGAAACCACAACCTACAGTTGTTACAGTTACACTCGCCGGTGGTAAAACCCTTTCATTTGAAACAGGAAAGTTGGCCAAGCAGGCCCACGGATCGGCCGTGGTGCGGCTGGGAGAAAACGTTGTACTGGCCACCGCCGTGGCCAATGCCGAACCGCGTGAGGGTGTCGATTTCTTCCCCCTGACCGTGGACTACCGTGAATACACATACGCCGGCGGACGATTTCCCGGTGGCTTTATCAAGCGCGAAGGGCGCATGAGCGAGCGCGAAGTGCTGACGAGCCGGCAGATCGATCGACCGATTCGTCCGATGTTTGCCGAGGGATTCAAGTGCGAGACGCAGGTGATCGCGTTTGTGTTGTCGGCCGACAGTGAGAATGATCCGGACGTTTGCGGCATCAACGCGGCTTCGGCGGCGCTGCATGTTTCCGACATTCCGTTTCTGGGACCCGTGGGCGCGGTGCGCGTAGGCCTGGTGAACGGACAATTCGTGGTGAATCCCACGTACAACGAGATGCGTGAGAGCCTGCTCAACATCATGGTGGTCGGGACGTCGGAAGGCATCGTGATGATCGAGTCTGGCGCCAAGGAAGTGAAGGAAGAGACGGTCGTCGATGCGATCGAGTTCGGGCATACCGAGATCAAGAAGATTTGTGCGGCGATCAACGATCTGCGGGCCAAGACAGGGAAGCCCAAGCGGACGGTCGAGCCCCCGGTGTTCGACGATGCGTATTACAACGATCTGAAGGCGAAGATCGGCAGCGAGCTGACCGATGCGCTCGATACAAAGAAACATCCGAAACTCGAGAGCTACACCCTGGTCAGGGAACTGAAGAAGAAGCTTGAAGCGGGATTGCCGGAAGGTGACGAAGACGCCAAGAAGAAGCTCGATCACTACTATGAGATCCTGCGCGAACGGATTTTCCGGGAGCAGGTGACAAAGGAGAAGCGGCGCCCGGATGGGCGGGGGTTTGACGAAGTCCGCGAAATCTGGATAGAGGCGGGAGTCCTGCCGAGGACTCACGGCAGCGCGATCTTTACCCGCGGTGAGACTCAGGCGCTGGTCACGACTACGCTCGGCACCAGTGATGACATGCAGCGGCTGGAGGGCTTCGAAGGTGAAGCCAAGAAACGCTTCCTGCTGCACTACAACTTCCCGCCGTTTTCGGTCGGTGAAGTGGCGTTTCTGCGCGGCGCTGGACGGCGAGAGATTGGGCACGGAGCGTTGGCGGAGCGCGCGGTTTCGTCGGTGCTGCCTTCGGAAGAATCGTGGCCTTATGCGATGCGCGTCGTGTCCGACATTCTGGAGTCGAACGGTTCATCGTCGATGGCCACCGTCTGCGGAGCTTCGCTTTCACTGATGGATGCTGGGGTTCCGTTGAAGGCTCCAGTGGCCGGGGTGGCGATGGGGCTGGTGAAGGAAGGTGAGGATTACGCGATCCTGACCGACATTGCGGGCGCCGAGGATCATTACGGCGACATGGATTTCAAAGTTGCCGGAACCAAGGATGGGATTACCGCTCTGCAGATGGATATTAAGGTTGCGGGAATCACCTCGCAGATCATGCGCGAGGCGCTGGCGCAGGCACAACGCGGACGGATGCACATCCTCGGAAAGATGGAGGAAGTGATTTCGACGGGGCGCGCGAAGATTTCCGATTACGCTCCGCGCTTCTACACTGTGCAGATTCCGGTCGACAAGATTCGCGATCTGATCGGGCCGGGCGGGAAGATGATCCGGTCGATCGTCGAGCAGACCGGGGTAAAGATCGACGTAGAAGATTCCGGGCTGGTGAAAGTTGCGTCCAACGATCAGGCGTCGGCACAGAAGGCGCTGCGGATTATCGGGGATATCACGGCGACGGCCGAAGTCGGCAAGACGTATCTGGGTAAAGTCACGCGGCTGGCGGATTTCGGGGCCTTTGTCGAGATCATTCCAGGCACGGAAGGGTTGCTGCACATCAGCGAAGTGGCGGAGCATCGGATTGCCGATGTGCGCGATGAGCTGAAGGAAGGTGACCAGGTGCTGGTGAAGGTGCTGGCCGTTGAGGGCAATCGCATCCGGCTGTCGCGCAAGGCGATTCTGAAGGAGCAGCGCGCGAAGATGGCGGCGTCGGGTGGAGGCGGCGAGGCTGCCATTGCGGCTCCGGTGACTGAGAGCGAGCCGGTGCCAGGTGGGACGCTGGTGATTGAGGGCGGCGGGGATTTTCCGGACGATCCGGATGAGCCGAACTTCAATCGCGAAGGCGTGGCGCATGGCGGAGGTCATGGGCATGGCGGCGATCGTGGCGGGCGCGGTGGACGTCCTGGCGGCGGGCGGCGAGGGCGCGGGGGGCGTCATGGCGGCGGTGGACGACATGGCGGGGGACACAGTAGCGGTGGCGGGAACCGGCACTAAGGACCTTCGCCACGGATTTTCACGGTTTGGGAAATGAGCTGCGAGTTTGTCGCGGCTCTTTTTCTTTTTGGTCCTGGACTTGCTATAGCTATCCCATCCAAACGTCGCGAAATACGCGCCGTTAGGACAGGGTCGCCCGCTCGGAGACTCCGAGGCATTCTTGTTTGTTTTTTGGACTATGGTGGAACGCCAAGGCGCTACGGCTAAGGGGGCTGTATTTTTGTGTGCTGACTTTGTTTAGTAGCGCGCGTCACATCCCCACCCGCTGGCAAAACCGCCCGGAAGTGGGGCGCGCCCTTGGTTTCTTTGGGAGTCAAATTCTCATCGGGCGCCTGGAAAAAGACGCCACGCTCCCCAGGGCGGGGGGGCGTGGGTTGGGTAGAGTTTTCGTGCTGCGAGCAGGAAATGCTCGGAATGGGGGATGCTGACGAATCTGAATTGGTCTTTGGTCCTAAGGAGTTCAATGTATCTGACTCACGAAAGTTCGTTAACGGGTGGGTCCAGGAGCCCAGGCGGGCGCGACTAAGTCGTTCAGATACAACGGAAGTGGGGTGCGTGCGTCCGCGCTGGTCGGTGCTGGCACGAGGGTTGCTAGATAGCGAAAGAGCCGCATCAGGCTTTTGGAGGATTTGTGAACAAGCGGATTCAATCTCTCTCGTTTCTTGCCATCTTGGGAATGGCTGTCGGTATGGTTTCCTTGGGCAGCACGCTGCATGCGCAAGAAGCGCCGTCCACACCGACGCAGCTGTCACCGCAATCGTCGCCGTCTTCAACCCCGGCGCACACACCGGGAACGCCGTCCGCTACGCAGCAGAAACCTCCTGCGCAGTCACCGCAGACGCCGGATTCGAGTGCCCCTGATGCTGGGTCAAAGCCCTCGAATCCAAACGGCGCGAGCCCCAACGACACAGACACCCAGACGTTTTTGGGAACTATCCAGAAGCAGGGTGACAAATATGTGTTGAAGGAAGATTCAGGCAAGACGTATGACATCGATCACCAAACTGAGGTTGCCAAGTTCGAAGGCAAGCGCGTGCGAGTGCAGGGCACGCTCGATTCTTCGGGCACGAAGATTCTGGTGAAGTAAGTTTGTTTCTCTGGATTCGATCTGGAGAAAGGCGCCGGGGACTGCGGGGAAACTGCTGCAGATTCCTCGGCGCAAGGGTTTTTAGAGACCTTGTGGGTAAGGGGGTCAGAATAAAACCCACATCAAAGTCTCGACTCTAACGTCGCAAATTCCTGACGTTCCACTCGGCACCAGCATACGGGTTTTGTTGGCGGACTATTCAAAATCCCCGCCCTGTCGCCAAAAGCGTGACAAGGGCGGGCACCCGTTGCTGATTTTCTACTGCAGGACCGGTTCGGCGATGGTTACTTCCCAGCCTTCGGGGTCTTCGAAGGCGAATTCCCTCATACCGTAGAACTGGGTTTTTAGCGGCATGGTGATCTTCGCTTTGCTTTTTTGGACCGCCGACAGGATTTCTTCGATTCCTTCTACCTCGATGAACAGGGTGAGCGCGCCGCCGATGGGCTTCGCCCCCAGCGCTGGATACTCTTGCGCTACTGCTTTCTGATCATTAAAGAAGATTTCCACTGCTCCGTTGCTGACTGAGCCGAAGACGTAGGGGGCTTGCTCCGGGACGGTGATGGCTGGCTGGAAGCCTAGGACGGAGCGGTAGAACTCCATGGCGGCCGCGACGTTGCGGACGACAAGATTGGGCGTGAGCTTGCGGAATTTCATGGCGTCTCCTGATTTGGGTTGGGTGACGCGGGTGCCTGGGCGAGAGGCACACCAGTTGTGTGTTCGCAACGCCTCCATCCACGATCCTTGCGAGGGTTAATGCAGGTAAGGCCGCCTCCCATGTCGATGGCGCTCAGAGGAGCGCGCGGCGCCCGCGAGGTACGGAACCGAGAATAGCACGGGGGTCAAGCCGATTTGTCGGGTTAAGGCTAGAACTGGTCGTCGGTATTGATGCCGAAACCGAGGATGGCGGTGACTTCTACGGGCTGGTTGTTGCGCATGGCGGGCTGGAATTTCCAAGCAGGGAGCGCCGCAAGAATTTTTGCCGTAAGGGCGGCGGGGCCGGCTTCAAGGACGCGGGGATTCTTTATGTTGCCGAACGCGTCGAGGGTGCAGGTGATGACCATGCGGGCATGGGGAAGGCCTTCGGCGAGATCGGTGCGCAGGGCTGCGGGCGCAGTCAGGGGATTGGCGAAGCCGCGAGCGGGTGCGGACTGATCGGCGAACTCCATGACAACGGTTCCCCATGAGGTTTCGAAGTAGGTGGTAGAGACTTCACCGCGAAGGAGATTCTTGTAGGGCTCGAAGGCTCCGCCAGAACGGGCTGTGGCAACGACAGTTACATCCAGCGTCTTGGAGTGTTGCCGGACAGTGGAGCGGCCTGGAGATGCGGGATTCGCGGTGGCGGGATCGTCGCCGAAGCTGGGAAGACTCACGGCGCCGCTGCCGCCGCTGATTTCGACGCCACGGACGGCGGGCGTCCCGGAAGCTGCGGAACCAGCGCCGCCGGGGCCAGTAGCGGGAGAGATGCCGCCGCGGGCGTCGAGGTCCGAGGCGTGTCCCGAGCCGGCGTTGGCGGCGCCAGGGCCGGTGCCATTCAAGCTGCTGCCGGGGCTGGTGCCGCGGGCGATCCCGGTGCCGTCGCCTGCCCCGCCGACGCCGGATTTGTCGCTGCCGGCCGGGGACAAGGAGAGTGATCCTGGGTTGGAGTTGGGCGGCACGCCCACTTTGGAGCCGGGCTGTCTGGAGACGATAGCTCCGCTGTTTCCGCTGCCACTGTTGCTAGGCGGAGTGACGGAGGATCCGGGATCAAGTGGCTTGGCAAGCCCAGACCCCTTTCGGCCGAGTCCGGAGCCAACGGAATTTGTGCCTCCGCTGACCGAGGGCGGCGGCGGAACAACGTTGTTGGCCAGGGTTCCGGCGGGAGAGCCTGAACCTCCGCCGATGTTGCCGGTGCCGCCGCCCGCGCCGAAAAGCGCGGGCGGAGGTGGAACGACCGAGGGATCTCCCGGATATGGAGCGGATGCACGGGAACGGCCGGTGCCTCCCGTGACGCCAGTCGAGGGCGGCGGGGCAACCATGTTGGCGTCGAGTGTAGCGCTTCGGCCGTTACGATGGCCGAGCGGATTGCCGGTTGCTTCAAGTGAGGTCGCCGAAGGCGGGGCGACGACATTGGCGGGCAGCGATGGAACCGGCGATCCGGATGTGCTTCTCGAAACAGCTGCTGGAGCCGGATCGACAGTTTCAGTCGGTCCGAAGATACGACCCATCAGGCTGCCCAGGAACGATCCGCTTCCGGCTTGCGTGGGAGGCGGGGGAACGACCGTCCTGGCAGGATCGGGGGCGCTGCCGCTGGCCAGGCGGCGCATATCAGAAGAGATGTCGGTGGATGGCGGGGGCGCGACTATGGTTGGCGCCAGCGACAACTTCGAGGTGCGCGCGCCGGTTCGCTCAGGCGCGGAGACCGGAGGAGGGACGACTGCGGAATCCATCATCTTCACGGGCGCGGAGGAAAGCCGGCGGCTCACGGCGGCGGGCACGGGTGGGGGCACATTGTTGGCCAGAGCCGGCGCCGAGCGGAGCGGATCGCGGCGGACATCTTGGCCGGGTGCGGCGACTGAGGAAGTCAGGGTCGGTGCGACCAGAGCGCGAACTCGCGCGATGTTGGCCGAGGGTGGCGCGAGGATGGGAGCGAGTTGGGGCGCGACGAGCGTGTGGTTGCTGGCGATGTTGGGAGCGGGAGCGGAGAGCGTGGTGTTCAGGCTGGGCGCGGTTAGGGGATGGTCGCGCACTAGAGACGGCGCGGGAGCGATCACGGGATCGAGCTGAACTCCATTGCGAGTGTAGTCGCGGATCAGGTTGGGTGCGGGCGCAACCAGAGTGCTCGCGAGGTTGGGCGTGGAGCGGGCGGAGCGCAATCCTTCGGCGGGATTCGGGCCGGGATTGGGCCTTACCGCGAGCAGGTTGGCTACGGCGTCCAGCGTGGAGGGAAGTTTGACGTTGGGGGCGTCGACAACTTTGGGAACAAGCGCGCCGCCGCGGGCAACTTGGATGGTTTGTGTGTTATGGCGAGTTTCCTCGCCTCCGGCGCGTCCTTCGATTCCGGCCGCGGCACCCCCGAGGTCTTCGGTGCGGGGCAGTTCGTCACCGGAGTAATAGATGACGTCGTGATTAGCCAAGCGCGGGGCAATGGAGGGGCGTAGCTCCTCAATCTTTTGATAGCCAAAGACCGCGATCAGGATAAAGCAGGCTTCGACGACATAGGAGGGAAGCATGATGGGCAGCGGAATCAGACCGAACGGAGCTTCACCGGCGAGGCGAGCTTCGGAGCGCTTCAAGGCCGGTCCGACGGAACCCAGGAATTCGTGCCAGCGCGAGGACCATTGAACCGTGAGCTTGGGAGAGTCGTGAAGAGCGGCGAACTCTTCCTCGAGATGTAAGGTCTCGTTCATACGGGAGGTTTGTGGTCTTGGGGGAGGGTAATTTCAATTCTATCGCCAATTGCGGTTTTTGTACTCGCCGCGATATGGCACGGAAGTTCCAGCACGGAAGAGGCTTGGCGTCGCACGCGCGCCAAGCGCCAGGGGCGAACGGCGGGCTGGACATCGATAACGGTCATGGCGCGATCCAGATAGATGACGTCGATGGGAAATCCCATGCCAAGAGTGTGGACGCCATGGCATGGAATGATCCAGAGGCCGGAGCCCTCACGGAAGTCATCCGCCGCAAGACCGAGCAGGCCGCGGAGCCGGGTCCAATGCGTATCGGCCACCGCCAGCGCGGTGGCGAGATAGGCATCGCGGGTGCGATTGAGGGCCTGCCCTTGTCCGGAGAAAACTGCCATGATTTTTCCACGCCTGCCGCGATGTGGTCGTCTCGTCTAGCGGCCGTTCGACACTGGTCCGAGCTGGCGGATCAGTTCGATGACAGCGGGTCCGATGGTGACGAAGATGATCGACGGCAGAACAAAAAGTACCAGTGGGGGAACCATTTTGATCGTTGTTTTTGCGGCCTGTTCTTCAGCCCGCTGCCTGCGCTCGGTGCGGAGGGAATCGGAGTGCACGCGCAGGGCCTGAGCGACGCTGGTGCCGAAACGATCGGTCTGAATCAGAGTACCCACGAGAGACCGAATGTCGTCGACGCCGGTGCGCTCGACAAGGTTGCGGAGGGCCTCGGCGCGGGGCTTGCCAGCCCGCATCTCGAGGTTGACGAGGTGGAATTCATCGCTGAGATCGGGGTGGGCGTGATGAAGGTCCTGGCCGACGCGCATCAGGGCCTGGTCGAGCGCGAGTCCGGCTTCCACGCAAATGACAGTGAGGTCGAGAGCGTCGGGAAGTCCGACGCGGATGCGGTCTTGGCGATTTTTGATCATGCGCTTCAAGATGAAGCGCGGGAGGAAGAATCCGAAGGCGCCGACGCCCAATAACAGCGGAGGATTGCCGACACCGGTGAATAGCGCGACCAGCGCCAGGCCCATGAGGCACATCAGCAGGCGCGCCCCGAAGTAGTAGTTGACGTAGACGGCGTCGCGGAATCCGGCCTGGATGAGCAATTTGCGGGTGGCGGAAATATCGGCGGGAGACAGCGGCAGGGCTTTGCTGAGGGGGTCGAGAGCTTGCTCGATGCGCTCTTTGATGGCGGGCTTGTTCTCGACCGGTTGTTGCTGCTGGCCGCCGAGAGCCCGCAGACGCGCCCCGAGCACGGAACTGGGCGTGACCGCTGCGGCTCCCAAAGCGAAGGCCACTACCGCAACCGTCACGAACACGACGATGCTGAGAAGCAGAGGAGTCATGACTTCAAACCTGAATCCGGATGATCTTCCGGATTACAAAATATCCAATGGTTTGCAGAGTAATGCCCAAAACCAAGAGGGTATGCCCGATGGGATCGGCAAACAATGGGCGAATGAAACTCGGGTTAAGCACCATCATCACGACGACGATGATCGGGGGCATACCCATCAGCAGGGCCATGGTGAGACGGCCTTGTGCAGTGTAGACCCGGACCTGGCGCTGGATCTTGAAGCGCTCGCGGATGACGTAGGCCAGATTGTCGAGAATTTCAGCGAGGTTGCCGCCGGTTTCGCGCTGCAGCATGACTGCGGTAACGAAGAATTTTACGTCCACCAGCGGAACGCGGTCGGTGAGGTTTATCAGGGCGTCGCGGACCGGCATGCCGAATTTCTGTTCTTCGTAGAGCCGTCGGAATTCGCCGGCGACCGGTTCGGCGACTTCGGCGGTGATCATTTCAAGCGCGGTGGTGAAGGCGTGCCCGGCGCGGACGGCACGGGCGAGCGTGTCGATGGCTTCCGGGAAGAGCTCCTCAAATTTTTCGAAACGCTTGTTGCGGCGGAACCGGGCGTATCCGTAGGGAACGATGAAGCCGACAATGAGGAAGAACCAGGCGACTTCGACGCGCTTGCTGAGCAGGTAGGAGACGATGGCCAAGCCGACGGCCGAGAGAGCGGAGACCCCGAGGAACTTGCCGGCATGCATCTCCATGCCGGCCTGCGCCAGCATCTTCTGCAACTGGGAAACGCGCGCGAAGCGGCGCAGCAGGCTGTCGAGAGCGGGGATCCCGCTCAGCTGTTCGTCGCGGAGAAGTGCAAGTTCTTCTTGCGGATTGCGCTCAGGAGCCTTCTTTTCGGCGGCCAGGCGTTCTTTGATGAGGCGGGCACGGGCATTGCGCTTGTCGATGAGATCGCCAAAGGTGAACACCGCCAACGCGACGAAAATGAAAACCAGTAATGCCATGAATATCGCAGCCATGTCTTGACTCAGACCTCAAATCTCGATTCGAACAGCGCGGGACGCAGACGGGCTCCGGAGGTGGCCAGACGCTCGGCGAATTGGGGGCGCATCCCGGTGGCACGGAAAACCCCGCGAACCTTGCCGGTTTCGTCAATGCCGGAGCGCTCGAAGGCGAAAATGTCCTGCATCGCGATGATGTCGTCGTCCATGCCGGTGACTTCCGAAATGGTGACGACTTTGCGTGTGCCGTCGGAAAGGCGCGCCACCTGTATGACAGCATGCACGGCGGAAGAGATCTGATGGCGGACCGCGCGCTCGGGAATGTTGAGGTTCGCCATGGAAACCATATTTTCGATACGCGCCATGGCATCGCGCGGAGAGTTGGCGTGGACCGTAGTGAGCGAGCCCTCGTGGCCGGTGTTCATGGCCTGAAGCATGTCGAAGGCCTCCTCGCCGCGCACCTCGCCGACCACGATGCGGTCGGGGCGCATACGCAAGCTGTTGATGACGAGTTGACGCTGGCGGACCGCACCCTTGCCTTCAATGTTGGGCGGGCGGGTTTCCAGGCGCACCACGTGCTCCTGCTTGAGCTGAAGTTCAGCCGCGTCTTCGATGGTGACGATCCGGTCGGAGTTCGGAATGTATCCGGAGAGCACGTTGAGGACTGTAGTTTTGCCGGCGCCCGTACCACCGGAGACCAGAAGGTTGAGGCGGCCTTTGACCATGGAGGAAAGAAGTTCCAGCATCGGCTCGGTCAACGTCTGGTTTTCGATCATCTGGCGCGCGGTAATGGGATCGCGTCCGAAACGGCGGATGGAGAGACAGGGGCCATCGATGGCCAGCGGCGGAATGATGGCGTTGACGCGGGATCCGTCGGCGAGCCGGGCGTCGACCATCGGAGAGGATTCGTCGACGCGGCGTCCGACGCGCGAGACGATGCGCTCGATGATCTGCATCAGATGGGTGTTGTCCTTGAAAGAAAGCGTAGTCAGTTCGAGCTTGCCACCCTTTTCGACGTAGACCCGGTCAAAGCGGTTCACCAGAATGTCGGAGACGTTGGGGTCTTTGAGCAGTTGTTCGAGCGGGCCGAGGCCGAAGATTTCGTCGAGAATTTCGCGCGACAGGCGTTCCCGCTCGGCGAAGCTGAGGGGGACGACTTCTCCGTTGACGACGGTTCGAATAACGACGAGGACTTCGTCGCGCGCGGAGTCCCCGGAAGTTTTGCCCAGTTTTTCGAGGTCCAAGCGATCGAGCACCTTGCGATGCAGGTCGGCCTTTACCTGCTGGATATCGGTGCGCTCGAACGATTGAAGATTGGCCATAGGTTCCTAAATTCTAAACCGACTTGAACAGAGACCACGTGGCGCGTTTCACCTCGGCATCGTTGCGCGTGAGCTCCTGCGCGAGTCCGGCGAAGCAACGGGCGATTTCTGAATTGCGCTGGTCCATCACCGGAGTGCCGCGATCGATGGCGCTGGAGATCGCGAAATACTGGTTGGGGACCCGCCAGATCAGTTTTGCGCCGACCGCGGCCTCGGCCTCGGCCTCGCTGAAGCCCGGTACTTTGCGAAAGCGGTTCAGTACGAGGCGGACACGCTCGCGGCTGCCGGCTTCCCCGAGATATTGCTGAACCCTGGCGGCGCTCCAGAGGGAGGCGACGTCGCTGCAGGCGACCAGCAGGACGGTTTCCGAGAGACTGGCGATCAGGCGGCTGGCGGCATCGAAGCGCGAAGAGGCATCGACCACGACATAGCGATAGTGCGTCACCAGCATGTCGAAAAGGCGAACAAACTCTGTGGTGGAAGGATCGACAGCCGCGGGCACGGTGCTGCCACCCAGCAATTGCAGACCACCGCTGTGACGTGTCATGAAGCTTTCAAGCAGGGAAGCGTCCAGGCGGTGGAGATTGCCGGTGGCGTCGGTGACGCTGAACACCGGCTTCAGATTCATGTGCAACGCCGCGTGCCCCAGCGGCGCGAGATCCACCAGAGCGGTTTGGCCATACGCGGATTGCAGGGCGAGCGCGAGGTTTACCGCCACCGTAGTGGCGCCGTTTCCGCCTTTTGCATTAATCACCAGGTAGACTTTGCCGCGGATGCCCTCCTGGCGGCTGCGCCGCTGCGCGCTGGTGAGGCGGACGAAAGCTTCGAGCACAGCATTGGTGTTGGTGGGGCGCTCGATGAATTCGCGAGCGCCGGCGCGCATGGCGTTGACGATGGTCTGCGGTTGATGCAGAGTGCCGATGGCGAAGATCGCCGCGTCGGGCATCTCCTGATGCAGCAGTTCGATTGCCCGCAGCGCAATCGCGGGATTGTCGGCCGGGATGTCGACCAGAGTCACATCCGGATTGGCGCTGCGCACGCGGCGGATGACGGGATCGGTAGCGGCCACGGGAAAACTGGCGCAGGTCTGCACCGTGCGAGCGACGCTGGTGCCGTCGACCAGCACCTGGAGCAGAGCACGCTGCTCGTTGTCGGTGGCGACGATGACGACTGAAAACTCTGGCATCCCCGAGCCCTACTTCTGCTCAACCTTCTTGTCCTGGATCGGCTTATCAAACTTTCCCGGGTTCATGTACTGCTGCGGCAGCTTCGGTCCAGCAGGTTGTTCCGTTGTGGGGGAGAGGCGGCGAACGGTGCACAAGACCATCAACTCGGAATTGCTCTTCTGAACACTCTTGCTGCTAAAGAACTTTCCCAGGATCGGGATATCGCCGAGGCCGGGGATCTTGTTGTAGATGTCGGTGACGCGGTTGTCCATCAGACCGGCGATGACGAAACTCTGGCCGTCCTGCAATTCAAATTCGGTTTCGGCTCGGCGCGTGCTCAACGCGGGGACGGTGAATCCAGAGATGGTGAGCGCGTCGGCGAAATCGAGCGTGCTGACTTCTGGCGCCACCTGCAGGTGAATGTTGCCATTCGGCGTAATGACCGGAGTGAACTCTAGACGAACGCCGAAGTCTTTGAATGAGATGGTGACCGCCGTGAAGCCGGCACCGGGCTGGACGATCGGGAAAGGGAACTGGCCGCCCGCGAGAAAGCTGGCCTTTTTGCCGTTGACCGCGATCAGGTTGGGCTCGGCGAGAATTTGCAGGAGGTTCTTGGTTTCGAGCGCTTCGATCACAGCGCCGAAGTTGATATCGGGGCGGAAGACAAAAAGGTTCAGAACGTTGTTGATGGTTTGCGTGGCTGTTGTTCCGCCAGTGGAGCCGCCCGACGTGATGGTCGGCGGCCCAAAGCCGCCGAATTGCCCGGTCGTGACGGTGCCGATGGTGTTGGCGGCTCCGGTAGATACGAAGTTCACGCCCATCTGGGTGAGGGCGGTGCGGTCGACCTCGGCGAACTTAACCTGGAGAAGAACTTCCTGCGCGCCGACCGGGCCGAAGGTCAACACGTTCACGACTTTTGGAGAGTAGGCGCTGGCTAGTTGTTCGGCGCGCTTGGAGACGTCTTCGGTTGATACATGGCCGGAGAGCACGATGGCGGAACGAGAGGGCGTGACAGAAATCTGTTCGTCAGGGAATACGCGATGTACCTCTTCGGCACAGGCGCTGACGTCAACGTCGACGCGCAGATCGAAGCTGCGGGAGCGCTCGAGTCTGTCCCAAATGAGGAGAGAGATTTCTCCCGGTGTTTTGCCGTGTACCAGAATCTGCGTCGGACTAACGACTTGGGCGAAGGCGATGGTGGGGTCCGTGATCGAGATGCGCTTCAGGGGTTCGGTCGTGGTGATAAGGAGCGACTTGCCGACCATGACGCGCAAGGGGGCCGAACCTTCAGCCGCAGTCTGCGTCGGAAGGGTTGCCGTTGGAGTAGTGGTCGGCGGGGCCTGTTGCGGGTTCGCGGGGGCGGGTTGCTGCGGGGTCCTCGAGAACGCCGGAAGCGCGAGTCCGGCGAACAAGACAGTCCCGAGCAGAAGGTGGCGAAAGTTCATTTTCAGATGTGTCTCCGTGTCAGGGAACTGGCTGGCAGCGCGTCAGTTTGCAGAAACGAAGTGTTCGACATACTGAATTACTTGCTTTCGGAACTGTCATCTGGAAGTGTGACTTTGTTCTTCTTATCGCCTTCATAGACCTCGACCTCGACGCCGCTGGAAGCTGCGGGAAGCGGCGTGACCGTCACGGGTTTTATTGCATGAGGCGCCCGGTGGACGGGCAGCGGTGCGGCCGCTCCTTTGTAGAGGCCGCGGGAGTTGGCGGCTGCGACGTCGTCCTGCTTGGTATCGAGGGGGTTGCGAAGCGCGAGCTGAATGTGTCCTTCAGAACAGGCAAATGTGAGGCGCTGGGCGTCGTCGGGAGTGACTAG
>Ga0123355_10011071_pt1 | contig 13886 bp, 8 predicted proteins | sample TergutEmb28metaG_3_FD_89872 | JGI IMG/M metagenome (GOLD analysis project Ga0123355, IMG submission 89872) | Embiratermes neotenicus P1 segment gut microbial communities from Petit-Saut dam, French Guiana - Emb289 P1 | ecosystem: Host-associated > Arthropoda: Insects > Digestive system > Gut ... | reverse complement strand
TGGCAGAAGTGTAACCGACTTCTCAGGTTGGGACGCCCATGAGGCGCGGTTACGTTGTCCCGATGATGTGAGTGGTGATATAGGAGGATGTAGTGCCAGGAGGGCCTTTAAACCTAATTTCAACTAACCTACCCAGACCATGGTCACCGCGGGAATCCTCCCCTTCAGGGAAAATTCCCACGGTAGAACCGAGAATCGAACGCGGGACCTCATGATTAGTAGTCAGAGACTCCAACCACTAGACCACGAGGCTGGTCAAACCTAACAATATAATAGTCATTATTTACAGTAGGTATTTAAAACTGGAGTAGTAGATTAGTAAAACCATTGTCGCTGTAGCTTCAGGATGTGTATGATTTTCGGAATACTTTAAGATAACAACATCTAACAAACTTAGTTGTGTTCTGACTCATTCAAAACCCTCTCCTTATTGTATCACTAAACACAACGGGGATGACGCATATAAACACTTGTCGTCACATTCAGTGAATCGGAAGGATAAAACGTTCAAGCGTTTTAAAAGTGTTGCCGGTTGTGGCAGGCTCGCAGCGCGATACAGTTGACGGTACCCATTCACGACCGTTCTTTTATTGGAAAATATGGGGCGAGTCATTTCATCTGTCCGTCAATCTATCCCCACGTATTTACTAGTCTGTCATCTATCTCAAAATCATTCGTGTTTACATTTTACGGTCAGACATTTTCACCGTATTCCAGTATTAAACCTAGGTCCAGGTCAAAATTTAATCTTCAACACAAACCACACCATAAATCCAAAATAGAATGTCTAGGTTCATGAATCATAAGTAGGTGAAGTTGTCTCTGGTTATATCATGAAGGCGTATAGGGGGAGTAGAGGTAGAACTCTACCGATTCTTGAATTCGGCAGCAGATAAAGATGAGTGGTCAAATTCGGAACCTGGCCGTTTTATGCCCGGAAACAAAGCGCGCTAAGCATTAAAACGGATGCTGGGTGGTTTCCAGAGGTTGTCCGAATATTTCGAAGAAAAGTTCCTTCTCCCTGCCGTCACTGTACCTATTGCGCTATCCCGGCTCCCATCTGTGCCACATAATGTTCTCTTAGGGCACGAAACGCGATCGACCTTTAGTGAAGAACTAAATGTCGCTCAGCTGGTTACGGTATTTACTTTCTGAGGAAAATGGAGGTTCATGAGCGTCTTCCCTGTCCTGAAACATGCGAATCCCTTCCACACACCCCAACCCTATTTCCTCAATACACAGTCCATTTCAATATTATCGTTCCATTAGTACTGAGGTCTTCCAAGCAGTTTCTTTCGTCCGGCTTTCTGGTTAAAACTATGTGTGTAATTGATGTTTGTTGGACCGTGCATCATTGTGATAACTGAAGAATAAAAACCAAAGAGATGCTACTTATTATTTTATTGTACTTCTTATAGGCTCAACATGTTTCGGGCACTACTATGACCATCATCAGGAGCTCGCGACTATAATGCTGATTACCACATTGGTCGTTTCGTTCTTGGTTTGCTGTAGGTTTCTACAACAAAACAAGAACGAAACGACCAATATGATAATAAACATTACAGTCGCGATCTCCTGATGATGGTCATAGTAGTGCCCGAAACATGTTGAGCCTATAACAAGTACAATAAAATAATAAGTAGCATCTATTTGGTTTTTATTCTTCAGTTATGTGTGTATTTCTCACCTCTTTATTTCTTCTGAACACATTCAGTATTGTGAATAGGATATGAACTGGAAAAGATGAAGATTAGGCGCCCAGCAAGGGCACATATTTTTCAGATGTCCATTGTGTGCAGAAACCTCTGGGACCCACCCAGCCTCCAAGCTAATGAATAATGGGGATATTTCCCAAGGAGTAAAAGGGCCAGGGGATGAATTGGTCTCAAGTTTGTTGCAGAAGTTAAAAGTGCCTTCAGTTACACTCGACATGGCCCTGAATTCAATACTATTCCTTCTAAACGTATGGATGGCATAAGGTAAACAAACGTGCAATAGAAGGGTTATACCTGCCGTTCGCATTCGTTTATGTTAACCTTTTGGCGCCGGAATTATTTTTTTAATTTTAGCACACCCTGTATATAAAAGGTGAATAATACAGGAACCAAATATGTTAGATTTATGAAACAAACTGCATTTTGAAGAGGGAAAAACGGAGAGTATATACCATATTTAAAATATTCAGTACCTATATTTGTTGAATAAATATACAAAATGCAACACTTAGAGGTTAGCGGTGCGGTACGACCACTATAGTCGTCGTTAGGCGTCAAAAGATCAAGGATGTCAACTTTGGTACTGGGAATCTGGACTAAAAGTTTTATATCACATTTATTTCTGCGGCGTGCAATTTAATTATAACCATCAACTGATTAAGTCTGAAGCCAAGCCATGAAAACATTCGCAAAGACGGTTCATCGCAAGAACCTTTCACATACGCTAAATAATGTGTGTATGTAAACAGTCAAGATATCGAAGCCCGAATAGCGGTTCTGCTACGGGTTGGTAGGCGAAGAAACGTGATTGATTCCCGCCAAGAATTTTTTTTCTTCCCTATAGGGTCACGATCAGCTCTGCAGACCACCCAGCCTCATACTCGGAGGATACTGGGGGCTCTTTCCCCAAGAGTAAAGGAGTCGGAGCGTCAGTCGAGTTTAAGAATGAGTGTAGCCATACTCACACTCTTCCATATACCATCATGGTGTGTACAGTCAGAATTTAATCTTCATTTTCGTTATAAAAACATCTCATTTGAGATCTACTACTTTCAATTTGAAAGAATTACAAATAAAACAATGTGTGTGTATCATTACAGGGTCTTACTTTACTTATTTTGAAGACTGCTGTTTCCTTTCTACAGCTTCACTCGTATTATCTCGTACTGACGTTGTACGAGGGACAGTCAAATGAAAACCTTAAAAGTGCGATAAAGAATATATATTAAGTATTTAAGGTTTTCCTTTGACTCACCCTTGTAACTGCAGTTCCGCGTTTCCAGAAACACGAAAAGTTTTTACTGGATGGTTGTTTTGAGACGGACACAGAACTGTTTGCGAATACTGCTGTCTTCTGAGATGTTACGCCGTGTAATCTGGTGGTCAGTTACCAACGTTTCGGAGAAACCTGCTGCCTCCATCTTCAGGGTAACATTTAAAGACATGCGAACTCTAAGAAAACGTTCCAAAATATCACACCTGTTTACAATGAAGCAATCAGTAAACATAAGTAAGAGAATCCGTAACTCGCAAGGAAATGGTGTATGCCTACACAAACTTTCACTCAATGAAAGCAGTCAAAGTTTGTCTCTTTTCCTCCTTCAATGCATCTTGGCCGAATTATAACTGACCTGCGCATGGATCATGTACTTACCGGTACCATTTTCCTTTGGTGTTTGTACTCCTTCCAATCCTTCATTTTCTTCTTTATCTTCCCCTGTCGTTGCTCCAGCCATCGCGGTATCTTTCCTCACTGAAACAATTCAGAACTCGGCTTCAGAATGCACTGCTTCACCCTCTGAAGGCACTGGCTCTGAACTGACTGAATACAACTCCTGTATACCTGACTAGTTGAACAGATCTGCACAAGACACTTATTCTCGTTCAAGGATAGTGGAGAACCACCATAATACGTGAAAGACAACCCTCCGTAAGCGAGGTTTGTCCAAGACTGAGGGTTGTTGGGGCTGTCCAGCCTTCTGGGTAGGAGCGACTTATGGTCAATGCAGGAAAAGTACCCACAATGGAAAGGTCCCTTCCAGGTTTACAGAAACCCCAGTAAGAGTAAACTTGAGAGCTCACAGACCTACAAACACGCCTGCCGCCACCTGCAAGTGGTTTAATGGTTTGTAAAATTACTGATTTGTAACGCATGATGCCGTGTAGTCTCGAAAAGGTGTCAGAACGTTTCGCGAGAACTTTATGTCCCCATCTTCAGGGTAGAAGACTTATTATTCCACCCTAAAAATAAAATATTCTGACGTTTCTACCAGACTACACAAAGGAAAAGGTACATGAGATGATGATGATGATGATGATAATAATAATAATAACAATAACAACAATAATGATAAACTTCCTACTCACAACCATGGAGGCACAAAACTACGAGGAGTTTTTAGACAAAGAGAAAGGCGTATTCATAAAGCAGTTGTGAAAAACGAATATTTGCCTCGTCATGTTCATCCGTCGGTCTGTCGACATTAAAAAGCGGGACTGCCAAAGGGCATATTTTCGTGAAACTTTATATCGATATTACTATCAAGATATGTCGAAACTTACCAACTTCTGCGAAAATGGACAAAACTAGCACACTCGTCACACGCAGCCGTGTGTATATTTATATGTCGTAGAGAGTGTTTTCTGTGAGGTACGCGGTAACGATATGAACATGACAATGGTCACACAATCGGTTCTACTTTTCCAGAAGGACGACGGGGCACAGCGTGGAAACCTTTTGTTTCTCCTCTTATTAAACGCAGTTTCTACTAAAAACATTTCCTCCACAGCTTTTCCTCCTCCTCCTCCTCCCTCTCCTCCCAAACCTCATTTTTCTACATGCTTCAAGTAAAACACTGATTGTAAATCTTATCGTTCACGAGATAAATGCAAGAACTACGATATCTCGCCACTTATGACACTTCAGACATTATCGACTGTAAATCCCTTGATGAATAAAACTAACAATGTGTACTGTACAAAAGATGGAAAGACGTATATCCCGACTGTTTTCTTGAAAACAGTCCGGGACTTAAAAATCTACGGACAAATTCGGAACAAAAGCGCCTTAAATATAATGCCTTAATGAAATTTCTTAAATAGTTTATACATAGAGAAGCTGTCAGTATCTAGACCACATAGCGTCAATGGCAGATTAATGTATATGTGGAGTATAAATTAATCAATGCAAAATTGCTGGAATGCCATGAAACTGAAGTATTTGAATGAACACTGTTTGATGCTGATGTATTTTTGCCTGCCTGCATGGAACAGAGAATTATGTTAAACGGAACCTCGGCTCCTGGTGGGGTCATATTTGTTGATAAGGTCAAAGGCGAGAGATCGGAGGATAGCAGCTGCCGAACGGATCTCAGACTGAGGTGACACTTCCACCCGGTCTCGGGAGCTGTTACAGGGACAGCCGTACATATCACATCCAGATGTTTAGGAAAATACAGCAAAGAGACGAATATATTCTGTGTTTATAATTTTCAGTTGAGACATCCCCGTTGTGCTGTTAAATATTATATTGCATTGCAACATATATTGTCTAACAATTAACTGAGTTGTGTTAAACTATATACATCATCACCACCATCATATATCTTTCAAGGGTTTGGGCCACTTGTTGACCCGTTCCGGTCTCACGTATCCAGAAGTCTCTTCAAAGGTCTACCATGATTCCTTCTGCCAGGTGGGGAGTAGTATTTCCTTACTTACTCCATCGTGCAGAGTCCTTCTTGAGAAGCTAACTGGTTTGCAGCTAGTCAAGAAATTCCCCGCATTTCACGGAACCCGAAGGTTCATTATCGCACTCACAAGCGTCCGCCACCTGTCCGTATCCTGGGCTAGCCCAATCCAATCCATATACCCACATCCCACTTCCTGGAGATCCATCTTAATATTATCCACCCATCTATGCCTAGGTCTCCCCAGTGGTTCCCTCCCTCCGGTTTCCCCACCAAGACCCTATACACCCCCTCTCCTCACCCATACGTGCCACATGCCCAGCCCATCTCATTCTTCTCGATTTTATCACCCGCAGCTCCTCGTTATGCAATCTCCTCCATTCCCCCATTACCTCGTCCCTCCTAGGTCCAAATATTCTCCTCAACACCATATTCTCAAACACCCTTAGCTTACTTTCCTCCCGCAATGTCAACGACCAAGTTTCACACCCATACAAAACAACAGGCAATTTCATTACCCTGGGTAATCTATTTCGAGGCATTCCACTTTTTATGTTGTATCCTGCTTCTCTTGTATTCCAGTAATTTGTCCAAAATTGGTGTTATTTTTAACTCCTTTGCAATTTGCACATTTGTTTTGTAATCTGCCCAAGTGTATCCTGCCGTTCTTCTCATGTATTTCATCTCTGCTGCTGTTTTTCTTCTGGCGTCACTTGCTTAAATAGTCCAAGTTTCGCTGCCCTACAACAAGACAGGAAGGGCCAGTGTACTGTACATAGAGGCTAAACGTAGCAATCCTACCACTGGACTTACCCTGTTCTCGGTCCGTAACCCATTCAGGGGAAATTTTAACCACTGGCAAGTCTCACGGAAAGAAACCGGACTATATACTTCGCACTTTAATATACCATATTCTGTGTTGTTGGCGTTTATACCTGAGACACAAAGTCGTAAAAATACGGGGCGTGTTAGAAGTTCAGCTGTTCGAAAAATTCTCCGAATAACGTGAAACCGAAGTTTCGTCACGGCTGTCAAAAAGCACACCATCAGATCCTATCCTGAACCAGTAAAACCTTGTCCACACAGTCGCATTCCTTTCGATGGACTTGAATGTTATTTTCCCCATCTTCTATTATTTCTACCATATGTGTCTCTTCTCTTGATGTTTTCGGATTAAAATTTTGTTCATTCCCTCAATCCATTGGGATGTGCAGAATGCGACGATTCCTTGCCGTTGTCAGGAGCTTTTTCCATTCCTCTCTGTTATGTGCTTTTTCCTGCCACTCTTCTCCACCAACTATTCCGCCATCCTCCCTCACTTCAGCTTGCCATCTATTTCTTGGTCTACCTCTCAATCTTGTTCCCAAATTCATATATAATACTCTTTTGGAAATTCTATTTTCTTCCACTCTTTTACATGTCCAAACCAACGTAATCTATTTAACCTTATTGCCTCTCTTTTTTTGACGTTTCGCTGACCGTGTATCTCAGTATATTTATCTCAGTAATTAACCAACTTGTTGCACAACATTTTTGTTTTACAATAAGTTTATTTCATGCCTCTACATGTTTCGACCACATGTGCTCATCATCAGGGGGTCAAAATTGCATTACACAACCTCTGTTATCATCACACCTCTAGGACACCTCTAGGTGTGATGAAATTTTGTGCATCAAGTTGGTTAATTACTGAGATAAATACTTATTGCCCCTGTTATAGTGAGTTTTTTAACAACTGCATTAATTTCTTTATTGGTTAATATCCTCCAATTTACTTTTTCATTGTCATATAATGGGCCTAAAATTATTCTATACACCTTCCTTTCAAAAATGTTCATTTGCTTTCTATCTCTCTTTGTTAGTGTCGAGGTTTCTGCTGCATATGTTAACGTTTTGAATATTGTTGTGACCTTTAGTCTTAATTCTAATTTCTTTGATATGTTTTTATTTTTAAAAAAATGTTTGTATCACAAAATGTTTTGTTAGTATTTTTTATTCTTTCTTGCAAGTCTATTTGGTTATTGTTATCATCATTAAGTAGAACTTCTAAATATTTGACATTTTCATCTCTTTCAAATTTGTAATTTTTTATTTTCAAATGTCCTATTTTATTTTGTTTTAAACTATTTCTTCCTTTACACTATCATATATATTTGTCTTTTCTTGGTTTCCCTCAAGTCCTAACTTTCTGGCAAAGTTTTCCAGTTCTACAAAAGTTTTCTTATTTCTATTTCATTCTTTCCAATTGTGTACGTGATTTTAATGCCCCATGCATGCTATTTGCCCTGACATTACCACCTTCTTTGATTCGATCGCCACAGTAATATTATGTAAGGCGCACAATTTAAGAAGCCTCTCTGTTGCAATTTGATGTCATTTCCTCCCTGTAGGGCTGCGAGCTCGCTAACCAGATCGAGTCCGAATCACAAAGATGCCGCCCAGGCAAACATTCAGCTTTGCTCGACTCGACTGATGCATATATGCAATTTACATAGATTCTATGCAAAATAAATGAGCGTGCCTGCAGTATAAGATTAAAATATTCTCCTCAGAAGCTTGTTTTCACAACCTCATAATCATCTTCCAAGATGGGACACCAAGGGCATAAAATTGTTGTGATTCCATTATAATATATAATACTCACTCCATGGTGCAGAGTCCTTCTTGAGAAGCTAACTGGTTTGCAGCTAGTCAAGAAATTCCCCGCATTTCACGGAACCCGAAGGTTCATTACCGCACTCACACGCATCCGCCACCTGTCCCTATCCTGGGCCAGCCCAATCCAGTCCATATACCCACATCCCACCTCCTTGAGATCCATCCTAATATTATCCACCCATCTACGCCTAGGTCTCCCCAGTGGTCAGTGTGTGTATGTATGTAGTTGTATATATTATATATGTATGTATGTATGTATGTATATGAGTAAATATGGATGTGAGTATGTAAGTATGTATGTCTGCATTTATGTATGTATGTAAGTATGTACGATCATATATATATATATATGTATTTATTATATATATATATATTTCTATGCGCGATACTGTATGTGTAATGGTTCTTATAATCACAAAGTATGGCGCACTGGTGGAATTGTATCTGATGCGCAATTAGTGTTCGGAGAACATTACAATAACATAAAGTTCGCCCAGTGTCAAGCAACAGGCTCGCATACAATCAGAAGTTCGGCACTTCGACACAACTTTGCACGACCGTGCGACATACTGTTGGGCTGAGACGGACTTCTCCGTTCCATCACGTGCACGGCTTGCCTCAACAGTGAACGGATCCAGCCCAGACTCGTACACTAGAGTCCCTTAAATACAAGCCTACGGTGCGTCCCGCGACAAATACGATGCTCAGAACATAGATGAAAGAAAGGCAATCTATTTCTCACTGACAGCCTGGGCATAGGTTCTGAACCCTGCACATTTCTCGGTCTTTCCGGCCCGTGGATGTGTCTCAACTTGGAAACTGAAATTAAAATATAAACTGAGGAATGAATCAGTTTTAGTGCAAACAACTTGTCAAAAATATTAAATTTTCGAAATTAATACCATGTAACACCAATGATATGCGGACCACTTATGATGAGACAACTACGTTATCTAGAAGCGTCCGGAACCAAATACTCGATGATACTATCTCTAGCTCAGTTTGTATAGCGACTGACTACGGGCTGGACGGTCCGGGATCGAATCCCAGTGGGGACGAGATATTACGCCCGTCCAGACCGGCTCTGGGGACCACCCAGCCTCCTGTAAAATGGGTACCGGGTCTCTCCCGGGGGTAAATTGCGGCCGGGGCGTGCTGCTGACCACTCACCCCCTTCTAGCGTTGCGGTCATGGAAGAGTAGAGCTATACCTCTACCCACAATCTGGGCCACACCGGGCCTGTGACGGGATCATTTTACATTTACTATCTCATATCCTAGAACAGTGCTTTGCAAACTTATTTCTCGCGTACCACTGTCACAACAGATTATGTACTCGTACCGCTGTCACAGTACGAAACATGTACGCGTGCCACTAAATACTGGAAATGTTAGTGCCTACTTTCAGGATACTGGTCTTCCGTGAAGTTTCACTGTGGAAACCTCTAATTTAACAGTTGCTACTTTTCTAATTTATGCCATTAGACGACACAGGAGAGTCTGTATTTTTTTTCGAACAATGGAACAATAGTTTTAGGTTCTTGTGACCGTGCATCGTGTACATAAGGTGAAGAGAGAGAACCAACAAGATGCAACTAATTCTATGTTTATTATCAAACTTCTATCTCAACATGTTTCGGGCATCATTATGCCCATCATCAGGAGAATAAGACCGTTTCCTACTGCATGTGGTGTTCTGCACTGGTTGTGTAGGCTGTGGTTGGCTGTGGTCTTGTGGAGATGCGACGTGAGCCGTGTGCACTGTGTGAAAGTTACTGTTCGAATTTCACACAGTGCACACGGCTCACGATGCAGCTCTACAAGACCACAGCCAACCACAGCCTACACATTCAGGCAGAACACCACATGCAGTAGGAAACGTTCCTATTCTCCTGATGATGGGCATAATGATGCCCGAAACATGTTGAGATAGAAGTTTGATAATAAACATCGAATTAGTTGCATCTTGTTGGTTCTCTCTCTTCACCTAATGGAACAATAACTTGGTACACATTTCATAAAATCTATTCTCGACATTTCGATACACTTAAAGCAATTTTCACCTTTAAAGCCTACTGGTTACGCGATGCGCCAACAGGTTTAACATTCAACAACTGTACGCTCTGCCCACACCGTATTTATGTATTTTGTATTTATCTGAGAAGAAACAGCGACTTGTGCCACTTTCAGCACAAACTAATTAGTTTGTATAACCGAGCTGAAAAGTGTTTACTGCGCGGTACGGACTGGGCCTTTAAATAAAGCATTCTGCGCTTCGTCTTTAAATGTTTAATAGTGCAATTATCGTCCCTAAGTTTTAGTTACTGAAAAAAATTATTCTTAAATTTCTTCCTGTACCAGCAGGCGATCGTCCTTGTACCAACACTGGTACGCGTACCACCGTTTGAAAAGCAATGTCCTAGAAGACGGTACACCCCAGTGCCAATGGCGTTTCATCTGTATCATTTCCATCTTGCAGTTGCTACTAACCATGTACTATTGAGCCCTGACAGTACTGTCAGGAACAAGGCAATGGATTTCCAGATATAAAAGTTTCAGCTCCCAATTTCGTACAGATGCAACGGTCGATATAGTCCCAGCATAAGCTCCTTTACGAAAGGTAAAAACAGATGCGAGATGACGGACATTGCTTGGGCTGGCTTGTGCTGGTCAACAGGAGGGCTAAGCTCACCTGGGTGGAAACATCCCTTGCAACCCCCACCCTCGGCAGCTGACCGAAGCCACCCACCATCACACCACAATGGCTTTTTGTAATTCGCAATACATGTCTGTAAAAGCCCTCCTATACCTTAAAATGAAACTGAAAATGGAAAAACAGCTTGCGCTTAGACAACGGCGACATAGGTGTACAAGCAGTTTTAATAAAAATGGTCGCACTAAGTGGCACTAGATGACAGTTTCTAAGCACTGCGTCTTACTGTTATTTGAATACTTTATTTTCAGCTATATATATATATATATATATATAAAAGTAAGGTAAAGCAGTCCCGTTACAGGCCTGGACAGGCCCAGAGGGTTCCAGGAAGTTACGGTTCCCAGATTTCGTGACAACGGCACAGGATGGTGGTAAGGATGTCAGCCTTACGCACCGGCCGCCTTTACCCCCAGGAAATACTCCTGGTACTCATTTCTGTTAGAGGCTGAGTCCACCGGAGGGCCACAGTGCGATCGGAAGGATTATATGTCAATGAAAAATCCACTGACACCAGCTGGGATCGAACCAGCGACCTTCCGATTTGTAGCACAACACACACACACATACATACATACATGTATACCTACATAAAGGCAACCACAAGCGAAACAGATGCACACAAGAAATATAGGCCAATTTAAGTAACATCCTGCATTTTTCATCAGTGCAGCGAAAGTGCAGTCGACTCAGAACTTTAACAAGATAGGAAGTGTCCGCAAAACCTCACAATTCTGGCGCGTTCGCGTAATCACTGCAAACACAGGAACACTGGCAATGGTAACCAAGCTAACCACAGTAATTATATACAAGTTAGGAAATGTCTGCAGCACCTAGCACTTCTGGCGCGATAGCGTAATCATTGTAAACACAGGAACACTGGTAATGGTAACCAAGCTAACCACAGTAATTATAAACAAGTTAGGAAACGTCCGAAGATCCTAGCACTTCTGGCGCGATCGGTACCCACAGTTGCCATGGAAACGCAACAAATACGACTGTCAATATAAAACGCATATAGGTCTTCATGTAAAATGCCCCATAGACTTGTCCGATTTTAATGACGTCGGGATTTCATGGGCAGATTTTAACAGAATTTTCTAGTATTAAATTTCACGCAAATCCGCCAAGTGGGGGCCGAGCTGGCACATGGCGACGGACGGACCTGACAAAGCTGGTAAGTGCTTTTTACGGTTATGCGAACGCGCCTAGTGAGAGATGATAATGTAAACAGTAATAGTAATAAACACTGGTATGACCATCTAGCCGGTCCCAGTGGCCGCGCGGTATAAGGTGTAGGTCTGCAGCCACTCGCCTGCCGAGATTGTGGGTTCGAATACCACCGGGGGCATGGATTTTTGTTGTGAGTGTTGTGTGTTGTCAGGTAGAGGTCTCTGCGACGAGCTGATCACTCGTCCTGAGGAGTCCTACCGACTGTGGTGCGTCGTTGTTTGTGATCTAGAAAACCTCGTGAATGAGGACGCCCTGGTCCATTGGGGGCTGTCGCGCCAAAAACAATCAAATAGCAATAAACAGCATTTGTATTAACGGGCCCCACTAAGTTGATCCGGCTGCAAGCTTTAGTTGAGCATTCTGTTTTGCCATCCAGGAATTGTCTTGGCGTATTTGATTACAACACAGTTCCCTCCGAGCACACTGCCAGGGTGTCACGCAGTTCAAACTGACGACAGTGGGTGACATCTTACAAGATGCGTATTATTCGAGGCGCTCACAGTGGTGCTGATGAAGACTCCGATGTTCTGCGATACTGCATCGTGTAAAAGGGTACATAAAATTAAGCAACAGCGTTTCGGCCGAGGTTTCCGCTTCTACCGTCATTTCTTTTTGAGATTACACACTCCCGTTGTGTCATTCCATTACACATTTGACGTTCAGGTGACTTTGCATCGTGATAAATTCTTATAATAAAACCAAATAGATGCACTAATTTCTCAAATTTATTTTTGGAATAACACTCTACATATTTCGGACAGTTCCTGTGTCCATCATCAGGAGCTTTTCAGTGTACACACAACAATGGTATATGTCATACAGGTTTGCTGACAGCTTGCGAGTAGACTCCGTCGTGATCCTGCTCGCAAGCTGTCAGCAAACCTGTATGATATATACCATTACTGTGTGTACAGTGAAAAACTCCTGATGATGAACAGAGGAACTGTCCGAAACATGTACAGTTTTATTCCAAAAATAAATTGGAGAAATTAGTGCATCCAGTTGGTTTTATTATAAGAATCCATTACACATGTATTTTTTGCTTAACAATCGCACACAACACACACAGTAGGCTAAAACAGGCTACATGTTTCGGCTTATTAAGCCATCATCAAACCCTTATTAAGAACATTAAAAAGACATAAATTCGCAACAAGTGCGAATTTTCCACTTCTACATATAACGAGACATTAAAAGTGTATCTATTCTTAAAGTGCCTTTTACACAAGATGCCTTAATATGTAGGTGCTAAAAGTGTGAATATATAAAGCTTAATATGAAAAGTTTTGATAAAAATTTTTAAGCAAGACGTGCTGGAAGTAAGACTGAAGCATTGGAACATGTGTCATTTAATGTTTATATAAAGCAAGGTTCTTGCCACTCTTGTGACCCAGTTGGATGTAGATTTTGTGAAAGTTTCCTCTTATGATCTTTGATTTTGGTTTGATAGTTATCTGAAATTTGATGTGTGGTTGACCGTGCATCGTAGTTCAATGTGGAATAAGAAACCAACTAGATGTCACTTAGTATTATATTTATTTCTCCTTATAAGTTGCTCCTGAAGATGGGTACAAGGTGGCCCGAAACATGTTAAGCAACTTATAAAGAGCAGCTTATAAGGAGAAAATAAATATAATACTAAGTGACAGCTAGTTAGTTATCTGAAAATTTAAGAATATAAAACTAAACTAAACTAAACTCCGTGGCTTTTAGTCCGCGAGCGAACCATACCGACAGAGCGGCCGCCGCCGGAAGGCGAAGTTAGTGCCAACTTTTTGCGGATAGAGGGGTGTCACGTGGTTAGCGCAACGAGTCCCCACGGCCGTTAATCTCTGTTTTCTGAACCTGGAGCCGCTACATTTTTATTCAAGTAGCT
>Ga0123355_10011070_pt1 | contig 13886 bp, 10 predicted proteins | sample TergutEmb28metaG_3_FD_89872 | JGI IMG/M metagenome (GOLD analysis project Ga0123355, IMG submission 89872) | Embiratermes neotenicus P1 segment gut microbial communities from Petit-Saut dam, French Guiana - Emb289 P1 | ecosystem: Host-associated > Arthropoda: Insects > Digestive system > Gut ... | reverse complement strand
GGCTTCTTCTTGGTCGTGGGTGACGTACACGAAGGTGATTCCCAGGGCTTGCTGCATGGTTTTCAGTTCTACTTGCATCTCTTTTCGCAATTTCAAATCCAGTGCGCCCAGCGGTTCGTCCAATAAAAGCACCTGCGGTTCGTTCACCAACGCCCGGGCAATGGCCACGCGTTGCTGCTGTCCGCCGGAAAGCGATGTTACCGCGCGCTTTTCAAAACCCTCCAGGTTCACCATTTTCAGCATCGCCGCAACTTTTTCTTGTATGGTTGATTTGGGCAATTTTTTTATTTTCAACCCGAATGCGATGTTTTCTGCCACGTCCATGTTGGGGAACAGGGCGTACTTTTGGAACACGGTGTTTAGTTTGCGCTTGTGCGGCGGGGTAGCCAGCAAACTTTCGCCATTAAAAAAAAGCTCGCCGCTTGTAGGTTGCTCGAACCCGCCGATAATGCGCAGCATAGTAGTTTTTCCGCAGCCGCTTGGCCCCAGCAGCGTTACAAACTCGTTCTGCCGTATGTATAAATTTATATCGTCCAGGACGGTTTGCCGCCCAAAGACTTTTGTTATGTCAACCAGTTCTATAAGACGTGGCACAGGGTTCACCCCCACTGAATACGACTCCAAGCGAATAAGTATAAAAACATATTTCCAAGAGATTGTCAAATATTTGATGCCATGATATTATGCGCAAATGAAAAAGAATCTATTTATATGTACAATTGTAATGCTGCTGATGTTGGCCGCGTGTGTGGGCGATGACTATGACCCTGCGGATTTTCCGGAGGAGATAACCGCTGCGGCAAAAGCAGTAATTGCCGAGGGCGTACTTGAAGCCAAAGAAGCGATAACCCAGGTATACATCCACGGCTTCCTGTCCCGGGTGGAATATGGCGGCAATGTGGCGTATATCATGGGTTCTATGCACTTGGGGCGGCCGGATTGGTTTCCGCTTGCCGCCGTGGTACAAGAAGCCATGGAGAAGGCAGATGTTTTTGCGTTTGAAGCGGATTTTTCTTTGATGGAAACCGAGGCTGTATCACAGCGAATGATGCAACGCATTTTTCTCCCCGGCGGGCAAACCTTGCGGGACTTTCTTCCCGATGATATTTTTGAGCATTTTTATAAAATGCTGGCCACATACCCCAATGTAGACTATGACATGCTGGCTTATTTTACCCCGGCATATGCGTCCTATTTTATTTCGCTTAAAGAAGCCATGCCCTTGATGGAACTTGAGGCGACGTATTCTGTAGATATGTACATTATGGATTTTGCCATGAACAACGAAATGCCCATAATAGGGCTAAATGATATCTTCCGGGAGCTTAACATGGCCTTCGACTGGCCGGAAGAAGTTCAATTTTCTGCCATGGCACAGTTTACGGATTACACTACGTTTTTGGAAGAAATAAACGAACTTGGGCTGGCAGACGCCTACGAAGCCCAAGATGCCCAGTGGATTTACAGGGAAGCAATAGCCCCCCTGCGCGAAGCTGCTAGGCGTAGCCTTTACGGAGAGTTTATGTATGACACGATACTAATCGAACGCAGCACAATTTTTGCCGAAGAAATTATACGGCGGCTGCGTGGAACAACAGAACCCACGACTTTTTTTGTGACAATAGGCGCGGCTCATGTGCTGTCGGGGCATGTATTTGGTGTGCTTGAAGACAGTGGATTTGGGGTTGTGCCGGTTTGGCAGCAGGGTTTGTAAGATATAGTCGTTCAGTTTAATATTGCTAAAGTCTAAAGTAGCAGTCTACAGCGAAATCGAATAGTGGAAATCGCCAATAATTAAAACGTAGCCAATTCTTGAAATTAGCCCATGAATGTTCAATGGGGTTAAAATCCGGACTGTAAGGGGGCAAAAACAAAAGCCCAATACCATATCTGTTTGCGATACTGTAAAGTCTGTTTTTTCGGTGGAATAGGGCGTTATCCATGATAACCAAAGCATTTTACGGCAGCATAGGAATTAGCTCAAACTCAAAAGGTTTTTATACAAATCTAGAAAATCATCATCGCCAACTCTTCGCGAAAAACGACCTAAAATGAACCGCGAAGAAACGCAGCGCACAAAGTGCGTTTTTGCGAAGCAAAAATTCTAAAGCCACCGATTTTTCGCTCGGTTGTCGACGTGATTTTCTGAGATTTGTATTACTTGATACCCACACGACAACCCTCGAAAACTCGTAGGTTCGCAAAGCAAGCCGTTCAAACCCTTACCGAAAATATTGAAGTTATGCAAGAAGTCATTAAAGCCAAATAAACTGAAAAGTATCAACTGGGGCGTGTTGCTACTACGGGATTGACCCGCTTTTTTGGCAATTTCCCGCTGCATGCCGGGATTTCGTTTGCGTGCCTCTGGCGCGCAGCGCGAAACTATCCTTGATTGTCGACTAATTTACGCAAAAATATTTGACAATTCCGTAGTGGTAACACACCTTGGTTGTAGATTCCAACCAGTTGGATTTGCGGCATACAAAAATATCATATTTATCGCTTTCAACAGAAGGCAACCGCATACGGAATTTTTTCCAGTTTAAGGGTTCGCAAATTGTCGTAAAATTTCAATTTCCATAAATTGTGAAGCCTCCTTTGTTGTTGGGCGGGATTGTCACTGTGGTCTTCGTTGCTTGGTCACAGTATAAAATAAATATACGCGATTGTAAACCAACACAGAGCAACCGCATACGAAAATTTTGTGGGACGTGCGTCCGCAGCTGTTGCGAATCCTTCGATATAGCAATTTTAGTTGGAAACGGTCTTTGGTGAGCAAAAAATCTGCTTACACAAAATCTTCATATGCACGCGGAAACGGCTCCCCCAATTCAACATCACAATCGGGGGAGCCGTTTCCAGCGCGGGTTAGAGGTTCATCTCATACGAATCTCAGAAAATCACATCGACAACCGAGCGAAAAATCGGCGGCTTCAGAATTTTTGCTTACGCAAAAACGCACTTGCGTGTATCGGCAAGAAGGCCGACGGTGGCCGTTTTTCGCGAAGCGTTGGCGATGATGATTTTCGAGATTCGTATCAATATGTATTTCCGTCTTCGATGGTATGGGGAGATGTTTCGGGCTTTGCCTAATGCCTCATCCGCTTACTGATACGAATCTCAGAAAATCACATTTTCGAGATTCGCATACGCTGTGCGCATTAAATCTTGCCGCCGCCGCTCATCATCATTATAAGCATGAGCATCATCATCATGTTGTTGTCCTGGCCTGTTTCACCGGAGTTCATCATCATTAACAACAGCAGCATTAGCATATCGTTCGATTGATCCGCCACATAACCCACGCCGGTATGATTCATAAAAAAGCCTCCTTTTAGTGTGTTGCATCAAAGTTACTACATACTATCTTGGAGGTTTATTTTTGTTGCACGTCCGGCATTCCCATTGATGAAATAGTACAAACAACACGCGGCATAGACTTATAACACCTTCGCCGGAGGCAAACACCCATGACAGAACCCCTTATGAAAATAAGAGGCCTTCGCACGTCTTTCAAGATAGCGGGGCAATATTATGCCGCGGTAGACGGCCTGGATTTGGACATATACAAAAACGAAGTGTTTGCCTTGGTAGGCGAGTCTGGCTCGGGCAAAAGCGCGATGGCATTGTCGCTTACTAAGCTGCACAACCCCAACTATACCCGTGTCGAAGGGCAGGTGCTGTATGCCGGGCGAAATCTCATTGCCCTTGACGAGGCCTCTCTTGGCAACATCAGGGGGCGGCGCATAGGCATGATTTTTCAGGATTCGGCTCTGGCACTTAACCCCTTGATAAAAGTGGGGGCGCAAATTGAAGAGCCACTTATTTACCACAGTGACCTAGACAAAAAGCAGCGCACCGCCAAGGCACTTCAATTATTGGAAGATGTGGGCATGGTAAGCCCCGCACAAACGTATGCGCAATTGCCGCACCAGCTTTCCGGCGGAATGAGACAGCGGGTGATGATCGCCATCGCCATCGCCTGCAACCCGGATATTATAATTGCCGATGAACCAACAACGGCCTTGGACGTTACCGTGCAGGTGCTGATATTGGATTTGCTGCGCAAAATTCAGCAAGACACGGGCGCGTCTATTTTGTTGATCACGCACGATTTGGGTGTGGTGGCAGAGATGGCCCACCGCGTGGGCGTAATGTACGCCGGGCAACTGGTGGAAGTCGCCGATGTTTTTCAGCTGTTCGCAAACCCCATGCACCCTTACACCCGTGCGTTGCTGGCATCTATGCCCGGGAATTCTCGCAGGCTTAGGGCTATAGGAGGCGTTGTGCCGCAGCTGCAGCACATGCCCCGGAGGGGTTGCAGGTTCGCACATCGCACCCCCCATGTTCCGGCGGATATCCATGAAAAAGAGCCTATATATCACGAAGTAGCTCCGGGGCATTATGTTTTGTGTTCCTGTTATAGATGGAGGCACGTATGTTGCACGTGAAAAATTTACAGGTGCATTACCCTATCAAAGACGGCGTATTTGGCCGTGTTGTGGGTTGTGTGAAGGCCGTTGATGGAATCAGCTTCACCATCGAACCCGGCCAAACCCTTGGCCTTGTAGGCGAATCCGGCTCGGGAAAAAGCACCACCGGCCGTGCTATTTTGGGGCTGGAGGCTATCACCGGCGGCAAAATTTTCTTTGGCGACGAAAATATCACGCGCATCCTGGGTAAAAACCGTATGCGTTATCGCAGAAGCGTGCAAATGATTTTCCAAGACAGCTATTCATCGCTTAATCCCCGTCGGCGAGTGGGCGATATTTTGGCCGAACCCATACGAAATTTCGAGCGGCTTACAAAAGGCGAGGAACAAAAACGTGTAGACGAATTGCTTTCGTTTGTGGGGCTTCCCCCGGGGGCGGCTGTAAAATATCCGTTTGAGTTTTCCGGAGGGCAGAGGCAAAGGATTGGCGTGGCGCGGGCAATTGCCTTAAAGCCAAAGCTAGTAGTGGCCGACGAGCCTGTGTCTGCCTTGGATTTATCTGTGCAGGCGCAGGTACTTAATTATTTGAAGCAGATCCAGGAAGAACTGAAGCTGGCGTATTTGTTCATAAGCCATGACATGGGCGTGGTGAAACACATGTGCGAAACCCTGGCAATTATGCACAAAGCCAGGTTTGTAGAGGTGGGACAACGCGACGATGTTTACAATAATCCGCAGCATATTTACACGCGGCGGTTAATCGCGGCCATCCCGGATGTGCGTCCCGAAGCACGGCAGGCAAACAGCGAGAACAGAATGCGGCTAAACCAGCTGTTTCACCAGGAGTACAACAAGTTCTACCGCCCATGCGGCCGGGTGTACGACCTAAAAAAAGTAGGAGAGGCTCATTATGTGGCGATGCCTTAGCCTCAGGCTTATTGTGATGGTGCCGCAGCTTGTGGCACTGAGCATCGTAGTGTTCTTGCTGGCGCAGGCCATGCCGGGCGATGCACTTACCGGACTTATTGACCCGGATATTTCCCCGGAGGATGTGGCCAATATTCGTGCACAGCTGGGTTTAGATAGGCCATGGCCGGTGCAGTATGCGCAGTGGGTGCGGGGGCTTGTGCGCGGCGATTTTGGGCGCAGCTGGCATTATGCCCGCCCGGTGGTGGAGGTCATTGGCGACCGTTTGCCCAATACTATCCGGCTGTCTTTTGTGTCTGTTGTTTTTACATATTTGTTGGCCGTCCCGCTGGGACTAACCGCCGGGCGGTATAGGGAGACTGTTGCGGATAGAATCATTGTTTCTTATACGTTTTTTGCCATGGCTATGCCCACTATTATTTTTGCGTTGTTGAATATTTTTATTTTTGGGTTTAGGCTGCGGTGGTTCCCTGTTGTGGGGTCTGTGGCGGTGGGGCTGGAGGCCGGGACTTTTGCGTTTTGGCTTTCTCGTTTGCATCATTTGATATTGCCGGCTTTGACCGGTGCGCTGCTGGGAACCGTTGGCATCATAAACATTCTGCGAAGCGAAATCATCGACAACGAATCCGCAGATTATGTGACCACGGCTCGTTCCAAGGGCGTGCCGGGACGCCGGATATACACGCGGCATATCTTGCGCAACGCGTGTTTGCCGCTGGCATCGGGGTTTGGGTTTGCCATAACCGGGCTCATTAGCGGCTCGGTGTTTATAGAGCGGGTGTTTGGTTTCCCCGGAATGGGAAATTTGTTTATCACGTCCATCACAGCCAGGGATTTCCCCATGGCCAACGCGCTTATTATGATTTACGGGTTTATGGGTGTTATGGGGGCGTTGTTGTCTGATATTTTTATCACAATCGCCGACCCGCGGATACGAATCAAATAAACTCAGTTGGTTGGCAATGCTATCCAACTGAATTTTTCACAGGAGGTCACATGCAATCATTCCTGCGCGTCATATGGGCAGAAATTTATAGGGATAAGCTGGCGTTGTTTTGTTTGGTTTTGTTTTCGGCAATCGTGCTTGTGTCATATGTGTGGGCGGCGCAGTTTAGCCAAGATGATATCACGCGCATGTACCTTGCCCGGCGCAACTTGCCGCCCAGCCCGGAGTTTAGGCTGGGGACGGATATGGTTGGCCGGGATATGGTTGTTCAACTGGTGGTGGGGGCTAGAAATTCTTTTACCATCGCGTTTGTTGTCACTGCTGTGTCTTCTGCCATTGGCATAGTTGTGGGGCTTTTTGCCGGGTATTATGGCGGATATGTTGACCATGCTGTGATGAGGCTCATCGAATTTCTTATTATCGTGCCAACATTTATGGTGTCCATCGTGCTTATTACGCTGCTGCCCAGCTCGCCCATTATGATGGGGCTTATTCTAACGGTGTTTGGCTGGCTGGGGATGGCCAGAGCCGTGCGCATGATGACTTTGCGCCAGGCAGCCATGGACTACGTACGCGCATCCAAAACCCTTGGAACGCCCAATCGCGTGATTATTTTTCGTGGTGTGCTGCCCAATATTATTTCGTTCGTGGTGGTTAGTCTCACGCTTAGCATTGCCAATAATATAGGCATAGAAACCGGGCTTACGTTTTTGGGGTTTGGTATGCCCTTTACCACGCCCAGCCTTGGCACCTTGATTGCACAGGCGGCAGACCCTTCTACCATGCGCAACCGCCCGTGGCAGTGGCTGCCTGCGGCTTTGGTTATTCTTGTGGTCACATTGTGTATAAATTATATCGGCCAGGCGTTGAACCGTGCTGCCGATGTTAAACGAAGAAAGGGGTAGGCCGTGAAAAATTTACTGTTTATCGTGCTGATTGCGATATTTTTTGCCTCATGTGGCCATGCTGCCCAGATTTTGCCCGTAAGTTCAATCGAACCCGACCACCCCGTGATGGCAATGCAAAAATTAAAAGCGCGGTTTCCTATGAACTCCGGCACCGGCATTCCCATATATGGCGGACATCTTAAACAGGCCGTGGGGGCAGATACTCCCCCGCCGGGGATATTCAACCCCATTTTTCAAAACGCGGGCGCGGATTGGAGTTTTTCTGCATGGTTTTCTGGCGGAAGCGTGCTTAGCACAACAGCGGCAAACACCATCGGCCAGCATGGCATCGCGACCTGGGAAATGGACAAAGACGCCAAAACTATCACACTGTCCATGCAGGAATATGTATATTGGCATGACGGAATGCCGCTGACTCTGTGCGACTTGGTGTTTGCCATCGAATCCATTGCAACCCCAGACTACACTGCCGCCGGAGGCACGCGGTTTACATACACGATAAAAAATATCGCAGGGGTGGTGGAATTTCACCTAGGAGAGAGCGACAATATCTCCGGGCTGGTGCTGTCCGACGATCGGCGGCAGCTAACCTACCATTTCATCGAGTTTGATCCAAGCCTGTTGCATTTTGGCTTTTGGACTGTGCCGTACCCCCGGCATATTTTTGGCGATGTGCCCATCGAGCAGCAGCCCATGCATTATCACACGCGGGTGCGCCCCATCGGCTGGGGGCCGTTTATCGTAAAAGACATCGTTCCGGGGGAAAGTATGCGACTTGCAGCCAATGAGAATTTTTGGGCAGGGCGGCCATATTTGGACGAAGTCACACTCCAGGTAGTACCCACCGCAATGGTGGCCACCTTGATGGACGAGGGCTATTTCCACATAGCTGATTTTAGGCTGCAAGATTACCCGGACTTTAGGGCATCTGAAAACTTTCGTTTTCTGGGCGATATAACCAATACCTTTAACATGGTGGTGTTTAACCTTGGCCGTTGGGATGCGCAGGCTGGGCTAATAAGGCCGCATGAATCCCCACGGATGGGCTGCAAATATTTTCGCCGGGCATTGGCCTATGCCGTTGACGAAGTGCTGCTTACGCAAGGCTTTTTTGATGGGCTAAGGTTTCCGGCTACGTCCATTATTCCGCCGGGGCATAGTCAGTTTGTGGACTTCACATTGGAAGGTTTTCCTCACAACCCCGCTCATGCGCAACAGCTTTTGGATGGCGCGGGTTGGACAGTGGGCAATGACGGCTGGCGAACCTTTCCGTGCGGAAGCCCACTGGTGCTAAACTTTGTGGTGCGCACAGGGGATTATTGGCCCATCGTTGCCCAGCACTATGCCCAAGCCTGGCGCGACATAGGAATAAACGTGCGCATACGCCAAGCCGAAATCAACGATATCATAACCAACATGTACAATGCCGACAACTGGGACTGGGATGTACACATAGCCGGGTGGAGCGTGGGTGCCAACCCCAACCCAAATCTGCTGTGGGGACACACTGCCGCCAACCGCCCCAGGTACATGAACCCATCATTTGAGAAGCACCTGGAGCTGTTCAATTCCCCACACGCCTGGGATTTTGACTGGCTGGTGAATCACTACCACCAGTGGCAGCAGATGTTCCATTATTATGTACCGGCATTCCCCACCAACTGGCGCATGTCGCTAATTGCCGTCAACAACCGCGTGATGGACTTTTACATAGGAACAACCGACGACGGCATCAGAACCCGAGGCGGGCGGCAGCACATATGGCTAGCCACACTCGCCAATTGAGAGGTGAAAAATGAAACGCAGATTTAGATTTCGGCCATTTAGATGGGCATGGCAAAGAAGGCGAAAAAGGCCAACGCCCCCCACTGCAAGGCCGGCCACCAGGCCAGAGGTCAGCAGCTATCGCTCACACAGAAAAAAAAGCGGCCGCTGGTCTGTGCCGCGCCGTTATGCGGCTGTGGTTATGCTTTTGCTGGCAATTGCCGCGTTTGCCCACAGCTTTTATCGTTTCGACCGGCTGGTTATTCCGCTGGTGCTTGAGGCCGCAGAACTTAGGCTTCAAGCGGAAATAAACAATGTAATAAACTCCGTCGTGCAGGAAATAATAACGGAGCGCAACGTAACCGCCGCAGATTTTATAATCCACGCACCAAACGCAGGCGCAGCCGCCACGCCCATACTTAGCGTAAACACAGTGTTGGTAAACGACATATGCAACGCCGCCGCGCAAAGAATCTCTGAACGGCTAAACAACCTTGAGCCGGAGGAAGTCTCCGTGCCCATGGGAATGGCACTGGGGCTGGACACTTTGGCGCAGATTGGGCCACGGTTCTCTTTCTACCTGGCTCCCATCGGCAACGCCCTTGTGGATTACGAAACGCAATTTACGGCGGTTGGCATCAACCAAACCCATTTTGCCGTGTGGCTCACAGTAGAATCCGTGGTGCGCATAATCAACCCTGTGCAGTCGTCCGAGATTATGGTAACGCGCAATGTTTCGCTGGTTGATACGATTATAAGCGGTGTAGTGCCTGATACTTATTTTAGTATGGATGCGCCGGTGCTTAGTATCAATTAATGCGAAGGGATGTCAAGATTTTTAACTTGACATCCCTTCGCTTGCGTCACAAAAATTTGTTTGATTGTCAACTAAATTGCTGTAAATTGGAAATCACCAAGGGAAACAGATGGCAAATGGCTTAAATTATTGCTTTCCGTGCCGTCGGGAACGGATTTTAGATATTCATTCCCATTCCGTTCGGAAATGCCAACACCTTGGATTCCACCTTGCCTTGCCAAGGCTACAGCGTCATCTTTGCCAAGCGTCTGGCCGCTTGAAAGCTGATAACCTACTACTTTTCCGCTATCCTTTACAAGTGCCGTAATTTGTGCGGCGGTGCTGTTTGGTTCAGGAATTTCTTTCATTGCCATCATCGGCAACGCTGTTGTATTGTGACTGTTCATGTCGTTCACCCCCATTCTTCTCTGTATTATCCCCAATTTCGCACAGAGAATGCGGAGTTTTTCATATCATCACTACAAGCCCTTAATCTCAAACCCCATCTCAAGTATAAACTCTATCATCTGCGGCAAAACCGCTGCACTCATGGCCTGGCCAGAAAATGCGTGCATTAGAATAATCTCGCCCGGGCGCAGGTAGTCCTGTACATTTCGCAGGATTTCGTTTGCGTCCGATTGCGCCCAGTCCAAGGTGTCCAGTGACCACAAATATATCGCCAAATCCATTTCGTTGATTATGGCAATTTCCCGTTCGTCCAGCGAGCCATAGGGTGGCCGCATGATTGTGGCGCGACTGCCTGTTATTCTTTCAAGCTCGTCATTGGTGCGGTTTAGTTCGTCGATGATTTCTTCCGCCGACAAGTTAGTGAAATGCGGATGGCTATATGAATGCAAGCCGATGGGAAACCCCGCTTCGTAGGTCATGCGAACAACATCCGGAAACCTGCGAATATTTTCCCCGGTAAAAAAGAACGTGCCGGAGACTCCGTATTCTTTTAGCGTGTTTATTACGCTGACGGTGTTTACAGGGTCTGGCCCATCGTCAAAGGTTAAGAACACAACGCTATCGGCAGGGTCTTTGTTTACGAATACGACGCCCCGGTGCAAATCTGCCAAATGACGCGCGTTTTCCCGCCATGCCCGCATACTGTCCCACCTTATGCCGGTGAGTGATGCGGCAGTGCCTTTGATTTCGTATATTTCGAAATAATGAATACAGTCTTCGCCCAGATAAATTGTACATGGAATGAACGGGACGGCGGGGAAATATTCGATGTGAGACAGCGGCAAGTCAACATCATCGTAACAAATGACCGGCACCACCGGCGAAGGCGTATACTCAACATAAATATCGCCGGGCACATAACCGCCGCATCCGGCAAAAATCAACAGAAAAATTGCAACAAAAAACAATCGCATACATACCTCCGCAAACGCAACATTGTAAAATTCAGTTGATTGGAATTTCCAATCAACTGAATTTTTCGGCGAAACAAATTTTCAACAAAAACTCACAGCCGAATCAACTCGGCGATGCTCATTGCAATGCTGTCCAAAATATCAAAAAATTTATCGTTGAGGTCATAATATTTGCCGTTTGGCTTTGTTACCGGATCGTAAGCGTCAATGGATTCACGGTCTTTACGCGCCACAACATAGGTTGTAACCGCGCGGGACGCCAGCATTTCACAGATTTGCTCAACGGTTTTGCCGCTGTGGGTTGGTACATGTGGCGGCGCGTCGGTGATTAATATGAAAATATTTCGCGCACTGCCATCATCCCTGTGGGAATTTAGCAGCTCCATTCCTGTTTCAAGTGCGTCAAGCGACGACTCCGGGATGTCTCCGCCATAGGTGCGCGGGATGTTTTTCACCTGCTTTTGGAACTTGGACACATCGTCTGTGAAGTTGTATACACTGGGCTTTTCATTTTCGCCTAAATCCCCAAAACCGATAAGCCCCAGCTTATACGACGCGCCCTTGGCGGCCAAAATGCTGGAAAATTCGATGGCGCGGTCTTTTACGCCGTTGATGTATGTGTCCATGGAACCCGTGGTGTCGATTAAGAATACGACATTTACATTGTCCGTGCCAACGCTCCCGGCCTCACGTGCAGGCGGCGCACTGGTTTGTGTGCGGTCAAATTCTGCTCGTTCCATCCGCCCGGATGTCAAATCTTTTACGAACACTTCAAATATATTGTTCTCGTCTATGGCATAGGTGATTTCCAGCTGGGTTGCCCCTGTGAGGCCGGATAGTGCTACCGTGCCAATGTATTTGCGGTCATCTTCCATGCCTTGTTCCCATTGGAACACATCAACATTTACCCGGCTTGCGCCAGACATGCTGGCAAAATTGCTGTCTGAAAACTTGCTTGGAATGGGGCTGCCCATGGGTATGATGGGAATCGCTCCGCGTTGCATGGTTGCGATGTTGGTCACGGCTTCTGTGCCAAAAACCTGGCGCGTTATTTGCCCTATTTTCACATTGCGATTGGGCAGATGTATCAAATAATTGTATATACTGGCCCCCATGGCCACGCTTTTTGCGGGGTCTGTGGCACGGTAAGGCTCTTTTATGAACCCGGCCACCATGCGTTTCACCATGGGAATAAGCGTGGAACCGCCAACCAATACCACTTTGGAAATTTCATCGGCCTGCGTGTCGGCGCGTTTTAATGCTTCTTCTACGATGTCGCGGCTGCGGTCTACATATTTGCGGATCATTGCCTCAAATTCTTCGCGGGTTATTTCTGCGTTAAGGTTTTTGGGTACACCGTCTATGATAACCAGCGGATTTATGCGCACGGCAGCTTTGTTGGTGCCGGATAATTTTTTCTTGGTTTGCTCGGCTTCTTGTTTCAGCTTTTGGGTGACACGCTGGCGTTCGGTTGTGTCTAGGGAATCGAGGTCTATTCCGGTTTCTTCGGTGAACTTGTCCTTCATCCAGCGCACCAGTTCTGCGTCAAAATCATCGCCGCCAAGGTTCATGTCGCCTACGTCGGAAAGCTCTTGGAAAATCTCTTGGCCTTCTGCGTCCAGGTCAACTTTGAGAACACATGCGTCAAAAGTACCGCCGCCCAGGTCGTACACCAGCAGCGTTTGCGCATAACCCTGGCGATACCCATATTCGATGGCGGCCGCCAAAGGCTCGCTCAATAGATACACATTGGAAAACCCCGCCAAAAGCCCTGCTTGCCGGGTGGCAAAAATTTGCCTGTCGTTGAAATAGGCCGGGTGGGTGATCACCACCTCGTCGAATCGTTCCCCAGCCTGGTCTTCGGCGGCTTTTTTCAGCTTTTTTAGAATCTGTGCGCTGATGTCTTCGGGGTCTTTTTCTGTGCCGCCTATGTTAATTTTTTCGCCGCCGCCCATCAAACGCTTGACGGACAGCACCGTGGTCTCCGGATAAATAATCGCCCCGGATTTTGCCTCTGCCCCAACGATTATGCCCTCTTCATGGTAGCACACGGCCGATGGCAATATTTCATCCGAGCCATCCACCTTTACCACATCTAGGGTGTCTGTTTTGTCGTTGTAGATTATTGCCGCCGAATTTGTTGTGCCTAAATCTATGCCTAAGTAGCCCATAGTCGCCTCCTATTTTATGTCAATTTTAGTTTGCGTTTTTCGTTAGATTTTTTTTGGATTTGCACGGATACACCCTTGCAACCCGCATGGTTACACGGTTTTTTGAATGAGAGAGTATCAAGGTTTTTTACTTGATACCGACTTGTCCGCGGATGCAGATAATGCTTATACTACACGCGCCACGCCGTCATTATGTGTATGACTTGCAATATCGCATATTTACTTTTTTGTTGCAACCATACGAATGAATCCCATGTACTCGCCGTTTTCCAAGTCGTGCTTGTATATGTGAGTTTCATCAGGGAATGGTGACGGCGGCCCAAATTCGACTTCTGCTTGTGCATATCTTAACCACAAAGCAGTGCCATTTGGTAGCACATCTGCCGCATCTATAGACACAAACCCATCTTTTTCCCACAAAGCCTTCCACCAAGACAATGTTTGCCATGTCCACAATTCATCACCTAAATATTCAATGATGTAATCAGGAATGCCATCAGTAATGTCATTGGTGTAGCTTGTAAGAATAAAACCAATCTGTCCACCCGGGCGTAAGAATT
>Ga0123355_10011069_pt1 | contig 13887 bp, 10 predicted proteins | sample TergutEmb28metaG_3_FD_89872 | JGI IMG/M metagenome (GOLD analysis project Ga0123355, IMG submission 89872) | Embiratermes neotenicus P1 segment gut microbial communities from Petit-Saut dam, French Guiana - Emb289 P1 | ecosystem: Host-associated > Arthropoda: Insects > Digestive system > Gut ... | reverse complement strand
AAGGGAAGCCGACCAAAGGAGTCAAATTCCTATACCTCGTGCGGCGAAAATGCTATGTGTCCTTCTTGCACTGCACTCCGCTTCCTTACGCGGTGCAATGGGCAGGGTGCAGTACCAGTCGTAGGCTGCACCAGTGTCACGTGACCCCACGGCCTCTCAGCACGCATTGCATGTGCACGGCACAGACGGGGTCTTGAGACATTTTTAAAATTAACTCTTACTCGGTTGTAATGTTGCTAGACGCGGGTGAGCTCGTTCCACCAGATGACGATTTTAACGATATCCGATGTGACCGTTATGCCATTATGCCATTAGAGACCACCTGCAGCTCACACTTTAAACAGTTACTGCAGCGTGGCGAAAGCACGGACGTGTGACGTGGTATCGACACTACACACACGTTACTGCAGGCTCCCAGCTGTAGGTTTGGAAAATAAGCAACCTGTGTGTTGGTGCTGCGATTTTGTAGATTGGAACAGCAGTGTCGAGGGCTGTCAGGTTGGTAACGATATGTGCTGGAACTGCGGAATTTTGTAGGCAGCCAGGCAGCAGACTTGCCTAACAAATTACGTAATTTGTTAGAGACATCTGCAGTTACATTCGTGGCGACAGTGAAACCTTGAGAAGGTTTGCCACACGGACAGGGTGACCACAGTTATGATGATGACGGTAGCTTGACAAGCGATAGAGCATTACAGCTGGAGTAGCGGGTAGCCGCGATAGGGGGGTAGGAGACTTCTGTGTCTTCCGAAACGTCCGGACCGGTACTGGGGCGCACTGAGCCTCATTTCCAGAGGGTTAAAGCGGCCGGAGCGTGAAATTTACCAGTCACTAACATCAAGTGCCGAGATTAATATCGAATGGAGAGACACCTTTACTGCCCCCCCCCCCTCGTGCTTTATTATCGTGGATGGGATAAAGCTACCGGACTGTTGCCAGATTAGAATGTGATAACGATCGGTAGCAGGAGAGTTGCGTTTGATAGCCGACTTAAAATGCAGCTCAGCAGACATAATAAAATGTATTTGGGACGAACAAATGTAATCCATCCTTCTATATGTTTCGATATTCCAAGGAAATCCTCAGGACTATAATTAATGAACGTCCATATATTTTCTCCCCGATGGTAGGGACCATGTGAGAGCAATGCAGCGATGCAGGAATTATGCAACTTAGGTGCTTCAGATAATGTTTCTTGAGGTAGACTTGGGGAGTCGAAACGTGTAGCACATAGGAGAGAGGTGGTCGATCCCAAGTGTTGTTCATTGTTCGTAATGTGTCTGCTTCCGTCAAATATAAGGAAAACGTGACGATGCAGCAAAATTAGCTACATTTTATTTTTGCCTTCTAAAGTCAGGTTACCTAAACGTACGATCACTCAGACTGTCAGCTGCCACGTAGGTCAGTAGGCTTTGTCTTCGTATGCAACAACAAACAGGGCGGTTCTAAATGTGTTTTGTAAATGAATGTTGTACTTTGTTATTTTGTAAGCTAGTAACTCCTCTACAGACACGTGTGTGTGTGTGTGTGTGTGTCAGAGAGTAGTGTACCAAGTGGTGTTCCTGCAGTAATGACAAATCGTTATTTTCGTCTATAATGGATTGTTACTGCAGGGAATGTAGCACGCACATTTTAAGGTACGATTGGCCTACTCCTTCCCTGTGTGCATAGAAGTGTAAGTGGTATAAATAGTTGCCCTTTGTTACTGGCAATGAAGGGCATACAAAGGCTTGTAAATGCGAACTCTCAGTGGTGCTGACATGACGCCCCGTGCACGCTCTGTCACGAGTCACGAGTCACGACAAGCTGCATGCAGGAGCGTTAACACCTCCACAGGGTGCTCCAAGCTTTCTGTTTTGTTGATGCACGTAACCAGTGCTTCCTGACGCACCTGTTCAGGACGTCGTCTTGTGCCGGCTAGCGTGCAGCTCAGTGGCAGAGGGTGTCTTTTTTATCGTGACCCTGTTCACTGCAACTTTGTCGTGTAGAAGCCTCGCATCGGCCGGGACATCGCGGCTGGCATGTGCAGTCACGTGGTAAGGACAGACAGTGCCTTAAATGACGACGACGTGTATGTATGTCAACGGTATCGATTATTAATTTCCGAAGAATTCTGCTTATCGCAGCGAGTTAGGGAAGACAAGAACACTTGAAGTCTTGTCACAAATCAGCGATATTTGCTGTTGGTTGCTCCATCACTGTGCTAGCATGCCGTCTGTTATTTCTGCCACGTTGGCTGTCTCTCCACTCACATTTTTGTGCTGTCCTGCAGGAGCGGGCAGTTCGTGGTAATGTGCAGGAACACGGAGACGTCTTGACGACGTTTGGCTTGTAGTTTACAGGCACGAATGTATCCAGTAGTGAGAAGCTTTTTGCGAGATCGTAAAAATTAAATAACAGTCGTTAACAGCTGTGAATGTAGCCACTTATTGCACCCAGTTGTCGTTATTTTTCCAGTTAATTGCCATGCAGTGATGCGTGTGTGACATCTTTGTATCGGTTTTAAAACTGTATTGTAGCAGACATCCGGCTGTTACATTCACGGACACTTCCAATCGACAAATTCAGTGTGTCGGTCAAACTTTCAGCAGTCACTTCTCGGCTTTCCAAAATCAGTTTCTCCTCACACGTGACCTCCACACACATCCTTCCTTGATGTGCCGGATCCCCGTTTCGATTGTCTTTATGGATGTCCGTTCGACCATTTTCAAACTCTGTGCGTCTTTTTTCTGACCATTTCGTCATCACCACACACCCGTGTCAACTACCAACACGCTTGGCACTTACAAACAGAACAACACTACGAAACTTACGACGAACCGTTTCCAGTGCCGATCGCAGTGCACGTCAACTTATCTGCCTCACTGAATTCACACCAACTTCATGCTCTGAAGAAATTAAAACGGAAACATACCGATTTAATTCTGACACGTGTCAGGAGTGATTGTTAGTTGCCAAGGGAAAAGACAACTGTAAATAATTCCTTTTACATAATGTTTACAGTTCCTATTACATTGCAGTCATTTTTAACTTCTGTGCCTTTATGCCTTTCAGTTTAATGTTTTGGATCCCATTTCTTCAAAAGTCTTGGACTTCCCTGCGTAAGGTCATAAGAACCCAAGTGACCTGACCCCTCCCTGTAATTTGGTTCACATCGTGAGGGGCTGAGTCGGCGATCGTGGCGACAAACACGAAATGGTCGCAATAGTAATTCCATATTAGAATTGCAGTAAATCTAACCGCACGCTCGCCGCCTGCACGACATACGTACAGATTTGTGTCACAGTGGCAATGACTTGACATCGGTGTGACGTAACGGCCAGCGGTGACACAGACGGCGCCTGAACCTGTGGCCCTCACCGCGCAGCACACGATGCACTTGTAGCTGAGAATAATTTGCTGATACGTAATAGAACTTTCAGATATGTTGTCGCTGTTATCGGATATGTCATTTAGTCTTTCAGTCGGTAGCATTTGGCAGTCGAGCGTGGATTGGCACCACCCGAACTGGTCACCAGCCTTCTTATATTGTATATTGTTAGGTGATTTTCTTGTATCTACTTTCTTGGTGTTCGATTTGTCTCCATGTTTTGATTTACACACACACGCGCGCGCGCACACACACACACACACACACATATATATATATATATATATATATATTAAACTCATTTAGATTGTAGCCTATGATAAATCGGTCCGTACCGCGTAGTGAACACTGTCGGTTATAAAAAGCAAACATTTAATGTTCTGCAGGAAGGTAATCACTTTTGATTCCGAGAATCACGCGGAGAGACAGATGCAGGAACAAAATTACTGTTTTTGTAACAAAACTGATGCTGTTAGACTGCATTCGCTGTTCTTTGGTCAACGTACGTTTCGTGGTTGAATTGCAGAGTTGTCGAGTGTTGCAAATGTTGGACACTGGGCTGTACGTGATTTAAGGTATGCGATCACAGTAGACTTTGTCAGTGTGCCTGGCAGCTTGAATGACACCGCATTGCGTTTGTCTAATTGAGTTCACTTCGGATAAGAAATACAGTTATGTCAACCTTAAAAACAAATCGTGCCATGTCACTGATGCTCACGAGCTGTTCTCAAGAATCCAAATATTAGCCTGCATTTTATCTGACTTCAGAATGTAATTCTGTCTTCTTCATGGAGTAGAAACTGTGTGATTTATGCTGTTTGATCTTGACAGCATCGGGATATTGACCGATAAATGTATATTCCTTCATGTATTTGAATTCGAAGTTTACATTTGAATTAATAAACCGCCATCTCCCTACAGTTATGTGACTGCTGCTGTTTAACTTAGAAAGGCCACATTAATTGTATCATTGAAAGAATAATTGTCTCTTCGAAGTTGTTCGTTGTGCTTAACGATTTGTACATAAGTTGAACAGTACAAGTTCAGAACTGGTAGTAAAGTACTGTCAAAAGAATAAATAAATGATAAAGAACAACGGGATGTAAGGATAAAACGAACATAGGTCACACGAAAAGCCTTGCGAATTCCTTTTTACCTGCGGTCGTTTATAATTGTGAGACCGCAGCGATAACCCGCTGGTCTCCCCTCTTCTTTACCGAAGCATATTAAAAGTACAAACACAAAAGTTTGGGTGGTCATCGCGAAAAAAAAAAAAAAAAAAGAAGAACTTTCTCCTGATACCGAACTCTGCCACTCGCCGCTGTCAGTTACATTATTCAGGTGCCCACACGCAGCTCGGTCTACCAACCGCCTCACCATATATCGATAATATTATAAGAATGTGTATGGGCTTAAAGGGAAAGTTTTTTTTTTTTGTAAAACTTTAACCTTTTTTAACATAATCGGAGAACAGAAGTTTGTGAAGAGGAAGAGTGGAAAAAGGGGCTTAATGATAGGTTTCCTATAAGCTGCTGCAGTGGAGGACGATACCCGTATAGGGCTGACAGTAACCATGACGCCCCTAATTACAGTCCCTCTTCATTCCACCCCCAGCCTCTTTCACTTTCGCCCCTCCTTTAGACCGTCCAACACTGCCTTTCCATTGCCTCCTTTCGCAACCTTTTGAACCTTGCCCTACCCTCTTTGTTTCATCATCCACATAAGAGACAAAGAGGTGATGGAAAAGCCAGTCTTTAGCGTTTAGATTACTTGGCTTGTGGGGGTCTTGATTGTGCTAATGCTGGTCTCCTGCATTAGAATCGTCGGACACCTACAAGGACCGTTGCTACGTGTTAACATTCACTGCTACCTGGACATCACACGTTAGGCTGCAGGGCGAAGATGATAATTCAGTCCAGGCCTGTTCTGTTCTGTTCTGTTCTGTTCTGTTCTTGGGGTTATTTTCGTTCTCGCTTAACGCGCGATGACCAAGTGTACAGGCTTCAGGAATCGAAAGAAAAAAAAAGTTCTGGTCATAAATAAACAAAACAGGAAACAGCTCAAACAAACAACAAACCGGGGTTAATTTAACTGCTGACGTAGCAGCCGAGCAGAATTCGATTGAAAACAAATACTTCCTTTTAATTCAAGTCGTGGTTATGAGTGTGCTGAGTCAACAGCCCAGTGGCCAATCACATTATCAGCACAAATGGTCTGCGTACTGAAACAGTAACCACGGAATGGCGACACACAACAAAAAATGCAAATTACGTAATTAACACATGAAGACGACGACAACGACTACGAATTCCGCGTGAACGTTTCGTGTGCTGATGTTGGCAGCCCTTGATACCGCTATGTACAGCTGTTTTGCTCTTCGAATGATGGAGCTTTGTGGGTTCTGTGTAGTGGTGCCTGAACTTCGGAAGTGACAATGAAGGCATGCCCACTTCAGAAGTTCGCAAGTCATACGTTCTACCACCTGCGTTAAGAATCTCAGTGTAGAATATTCGGGTAGCCTGCAGCTCTGTATTTTTCGTAGGAAGCGTTCAGTAAATGCACCCGCTGGGTCTCTCGTTGGATCACGCGGATCCACAGACTGTCTTGACCCATGTATACGGGCGAGTGAGCGTGCGTGCGTAAAGCATCTTGGCCACAGTGCGTAGAAGTTGGCCACTGAATGCAAGATATCTACCCTGTTGCGGAGCCCCATGTCTTGTTTAAGGAACTGTTTTGGAAGTTTAACAGCGAGAATATAACCTGGAGACCTACCCTTCTCTGACCAAATATCAGAGATTAAACCGTTCGTTGGTTTTCCGTGAAATTGAGTACCGACGTTCTGTGCAAAACCTTGTCGAGCACGCGTGAGTTTCATGAAAATCGGCATACTGAGTCGAATTTTATTTAATGAAGTAAATGGATTTATACCGCACTTTCCATATTTCGTGACAGAGTTAGGCCAAATTCGGCGTTTGATATCGCCAGGTTATGACAGAGCAGTTATGAGTGTCGTTACAGTCAGAGTAGTGACAGTCGCACTGTACTGAAGGGTGTCAGTGAAACTGTACGAAATGTTCTGCGTCTTTGGTCCGATTTTGGTAGCAGTCGTTGCAGGAGACGCCCTCAGACAGCAAATCTCAAGAAAGCTACAGAGCACGCGTTGCCGGCGGGCGTTTTGTGGGTCTCGTGAAAATAGGCGTAAATAAAATTGTATTTACATTCGTATTCTGAAAACTTGCGATTTTTCGAAAGAATAAACCGCCTTCATGAAGTCTGTGCAGCGCTCCTCGGATTACGCCATTTGTAATCTTGTTCCATTTTAGGAGAATATTGACACTGGCAACTAAACGTATCAGACAGCGCAGTGCATTCAGCCCATTGACATAATGACAAACCTAATTCAGGTGTAATGTGTTCCTTTTTGTGTAATTCCCCGGCGTCTGAGTTCTAATAGCCGACGTTTCAGAACTCACTGTCGGTTCCATCTTCATAGGCAGGTGAATGAAGTATTTCAGGTGCTGTAACGATCAGAAAGGTTTCCAGGTTGTGACACTGGTTGTTGCTCATTTGACGTTCTTTTTTACGCCCTCACGCTTCATAATAAAGGTTGGTTCCGGTGTTTCGGTGCACTGTGTGCCTCCATCTTCAGGGTGAATGAATGTGGCATCCAGCATCATTTGAAGAAATTTATTTTTTTGTTGTAAGTTAACTGATTTGGAAGTGACGCTGCAATGTAAAGGGATGAAACTGTTCATTAGGCCTTATTTGACGATGCTGAGAACGTGTACATTACTGTATGGGCCAGTGGGTCCGTTTACATTTACTGCAGGAACCAAAACTGCAATACAGTAGTTTCGGTCCTTCGTGGACAGCGGCCAGTATCTCTGCAACGTGAATGCTTCTCGACGTTTCGAAGCATCGTACTGCATTCTTCAACATTCAAGGGTTTTGACTGCTTGAGTGTTGAATATGAAGTCACCACGCCTTTTCGAAACGTCGGCAGCCATTCACGAAACGACAGGAGTGCGTGACTTCACTGCAGCACCGCTGCGAGAACCTAAAATCTCGTGCCTCTGTCCTTCTCTGTGCCCACACGCTGCCTGTGGTCAAGTTTGAAACTCGGAAAACTGCAACACTGAAAACTGAAATTAATTCATAAACAATACCGATTTGCTGAGATGCGTGACAAGAGTGTTGCGTTAGGTGTGTCAGTCTGTTTGGTTAATATCGTAGGTGGCTGGCTGCTGTGTTTTGGTGAGTGGTCACCGGTATTCTGGTAAGGTGTGCAGCCGTCGCCATTAGCAGTAGAAGCAAAGAGCAACGAAGACCATGTCGGTGTGAGAAGCAGCAGCAGCAGCAACCTGAAGGTGGAGGCACGATGTGTGTAGTGTGACAGCGGTCAGTTGGTGCAGCTGAGGGCTCGAACATGCGCTCCCTTAAGTGTGAGGCCGCCAGTTATTGTATTTCATAGTTCGTCGGTGAATGTGGTTGGCGTTTGGACGAATGATTCGTTCCGGTGTGCAGGTACGTAATTCTAAGAAGCTCAGCGTCGCTACTCGTGTTATATGTCAGTGGATATGCGTCTTCATGTTGACGCCGTGCTGTTCTGCACTTTACTGGTTTTGCTTTGTACCCACATTTTCATTTTGTTGTCTCCATGTCTGATCAGAAAGCAGCACGACTGCCAATGCTTTCACTTCGTGACGCAGTACACAATTTGCCAAGGCGTCCTTTATTTCTAGACGCCATGCGGTTGAGAAATGCGCTCTCCTGTGCTGTTGCATAGTGTGTAGTCATAATTTCTTACCGACGTTTCGGTACAACCTATAGGTCCCTTCTGGAAGGGTCACGTACCCGTACGGTTCTACGGCACACCAATAAATGTGCCTGTAATTTGATTCGCCCCTGTAAGTACAGCACAGCCTTTGCTGCTCCTGTTTTCAAGAACCTCAGTACTACAGGCCTGTCTGCTGTACACAGAATCCACAAAAGTGTGACTGTACGACACATTTATGTACGCCTCTAAGCAGCATGTGGCTCTCACGGCGTCGATTTTTATAAAACACTCACGCAAACCTTTTTGGGCATTTCATGCATCGATTTTTTTCCCCCTTAATCGTACCAAAAGCGACGAAAATAAGAGACAGATTTCCTATACTCCTGTAAACAAAGTCTGTCACACGCCAGTTCGCAGGAAAGTCACAGCGGTTACTTGAATGATGTGCACATCGTACTCGCTTACCGAATTTGGTCTAACTCGGGTAAGAAATACGGAAACTGTAAATATGAATTTCTTTACACCCGGAAGTAAAGTATGGCTGTTACCAAGCAGCTGCACAGGCAACGCATCATTTACTGCACGACGTTCCTGTCAATTTCTGTGTGGAATGTAACGAAAATCCGACAGCTGTTAACACGTACAGACCGACAGACGGATGGAAGGGCGGTCGTCATACAAGGCGATCTTTTTAGGGGCCTTGGCATAGTGGCGTAAAGAGCCTGGTACCTTCGTCATGTCTGTCTGTCTGTCTGTCTGTATGCATGCATCAGCCCGGCTCCCATTTGATTTTGAGGACTTGGGTTAAAGTCGAACAGAAGTGTTGCGCATTGGCATGAAGACCTGAGTCTACTTTATTTTGTCTGGCCACATTAAATTGCCATGAAAGGCTCTCTTCGAGTGATACGGTATCGGACTGTTAGGATATGCGGGGAGGTACAAATATTTCGCGAACGCGTCACGATGTTACGTTGTACGTACGTGGTCTGTCTTGTCTACCTCTAACAATGTTCCTAATAACGACAGAGAAAAACGTTGCGCCTGGCACATGACGGTGGCTGTGACCAGCAAAACGACTCTGCTCTACAGAAGTGATGTTAAATGGCGGTTCCGATAGTCGCCGGCGTCATTACTTGGCCCTCCTTCGCTGATCACGGAAACGAAATGCTTGAGAACCGCTGCGATGTCGCCACTCATGTCTTCCCGCCCAGCTGCCATCAAAGGGCAGCAGCAGCGTCGTTAGCTCATGTATTCCACCCTGCATCATTTAAATAATACATCGTGCCTCTGGGAATTGATCAGTGGCTCAGGTACCATAGCTGCTTATTAGGAGGTGTGGCGGAGCGGTCTTGAAAGGGGAAGCAGTGTGTGGGGTCACGAAGCGTCATTCGGAGCGGTCACACACACAAGTGCTCTAAAATAATTATATTTTTCTCCGCATGTATAAAAGCATTAGGTCTCTTTGTGGAACTGAATTTCAAATGTCCTGACTACATTGATGTTTCCTATATTTGTAACTTTCGTGGTGATTTATAAATGAGAGCGCCATGCGATGACGCAGATCGTACGTCGCCGGCATCTCATCATGGAAGCCCGAGTTCAGTCCCCGGCCATTCCATGTGGGATTTGTGGTGGAAAAAGTGGCACTGGAACAGGCTTTTCTCCGAGTACTTTGTAAGTCGGTGTTTTCGTCGTCCGGATAAATTGTCAGGTACTCTAGTCTGTAGTTTATCTAGTAGTTAAAATGTAGAACATTCGCATAAATAAGATTTGGCGATAGAGTATGTCTATCGGTCATGTTACGCGTCTTTGCGGTCAGAAGTGGCTGTCGAATCCCTTCCATCCAGCAGCTGAAGAAATACGTTTCTTCACTTTGCGAGACAGAAGTGCAAAATGGATACAGATTGTTACAAAAATGAAACTATTTGTACATTCTCGGGTACGTACGTAAATAATTATTCCTGTGGGCATTTTCTGGGGTAAAAATATTAATAAGAATCGTGAGACCAAAACGATGTGCTTGCAATACGTTGTGAGTTCAGATGGAAGGGATATTAACAGTTGCGTGTGAAATTCTGTTGGAAGATCTGGAAGGAGGAGGTCACTGGGAAGAACAGTGGGTTAGAAAGGGTTGTGGGGACCGGTGCTGGGCTGTTGTTACCACGGTAATGAACCTTGGGTTCCTTGCAGTACGGCGCTCCAGTAAGGACTGTTTGTGACTGACAGCCACAACAGGTCTTCCGGGGTGTGACGCAGAGACTCTGTACTAGTGGTTCCCGGCGTTTCGAAGCGTCGGTACCACTAGAGCAGCGTCACAAGACCCTACTCGTTTATTCATGACATTTTAATACGTCCGTTCTTCGTGTACCGAATATTGCGACATTTATTAAGTTTCACGATGCTGCATTAGATTTCAGGCTATTTTAGAAGCGGCAGTTTGATTGCATTTCACTGTGACCACTGACCGACCAGTCTTACAGGTGGCAATGCGCTTCGCTGTATCACGGGTGAGCGTTTTGTTTGCAACCGGCCACGCTAATTACCTTTTGAGCAGCCAGCAGTCTGAGGCACCGAGTGGGGGCGGACCGGTCGCGCACATGCACATTATTTTATTGCATTTAATTTAACGACACTTCCTCAGCTACAGGCGTTATTTAACGCCGAATGAGAGGGGAAAGCAATCAAGAACAGTGTACATGTAAGGATTTGGAAGGATGCGTTTTTATGGTATTATGGGATACAATACCACCATTTTGCCAGAGACAGCGGGAGATTTCAGTTGGGTATTACCGGGTTTTGAATCGAGTACCTATTGTATAAGTCTGTACCAGCCTGCATGATGGCCGTGAAGGCACGCTGTCATTCGGAGCACATAGCAGTGTGAGCTGTCGGCCCCTTGGCGCATCTACATGATTCAGCGTGTACAGTAAATAACATCGGGAGATACCTCTCAGCTGAACTTGCCTGCCTGCCTATCGAAACCCCCCCCCCCCTCCCCCGTCCCACAAGTTTCTGTCGTAATCACCTTAACGTTGTGTGGAGGTTGACAAGTGTAAATCTGCCATTTCTGGTATTTCTCTATTCTTCATTATTTCTTCCTTCTTGGTCCATGTATGTGTGTGTGTGTGTGTATGTGCTAGCATACATACATACGTATGTTGCTCAGCACATTTACCTGCACCGTGCACATTCTCTACCTCTCTGTGCAGTGGACAGACAATCTGCTCATATGAACTTGACAGTTTACAGAACTTCACTTAGCAGAGTTCATTTTCAAAAGTCAGCAGGTTACGACGTACCGATTGGTAAATTGCAGTTCTACTGGTCCCAGAAGACTTGAGTCTTCTAACGGCGCTTCGCTTGCTCAAGAAATGGACTTCCATAAACGCCAGTCCGGTCGCTGGCTGTTGACATCGTGCTTTTGTGTATCGAATTTTTAGGGTTCGAGTTTTTAAACTTCAGAAACAAAACCGATTGTGTTCAGCGTGAGAAATAGTTACAAACTGACAGTTACTTTCAGTTGAACTTAAAATTTAAAACTCTGAATTTGTTCTTCCCCGCAACAAATTTAAAGATCTGTTTTTTTCTAAATGTGGTCATGTTTAGATTATTCGTGAAGAAAACGTTAGGGACTGAATATTTTATTTGGTCTGTTCTTACGTAACACGCTGTTTGGAATAGTATTTTTTTGCAGTTCCTCACTGAATTCGAAAGAGCCAACTGACGGAGTAAACTCAAAACGGACGACATCCAGCACTGTGTAAATACTTGGCTGTTGTTTCGGTTTTGTCGGTTAAAACAAACGACAGATTTTGTCAAAATATTACTGAGAATAACAATAACAGTAACAATAACAGTAACTGCACAAGGCAAGCTTTGAACTAGAAGTGACGTCATAATTAGTAATGTTCAAGATTATTTCGATCGACGCCCTGTGCTGCACAGTCACAGCTACCTGTGCAGCTCAGTGTTGATGTTCGTGATCAGTTGGGACCTATGGAACGTTCACAGACATCGGAATTAGTTTGCAGTTTCCACATCTGTTTGGTTCCAAACACCAGCTATGAAAACGTAAAGCAACTGCAAAAAGTTCAGGAAGCTTGAAAGTTCGTTTTGAATGAAACACAATTTTTGGAATCGCAAAATATATAAGGGAATTGCACGCCAGGTTTCCATAAACCCCGCTTTAAAGACGGTAGATCGTGACTGAGCTGCGAGTGATGTGCATAACAGCAGGAAGGTGATCTCAACCCCATTCGTCGGGACGAGTCCCGTAAAGTCGAAATATTTGTGTTATAGTGACAGATTGCGAAAACCAAATCTTTGGAGCGTCGAATTTAACGGCCTTGGCACGGGCATGTTCGGTGTGATTGTGCCATGTTGGCACCGGGTGAAGGCGGCCTGCTGGCAACTCACTGTGCAGATGTGACGGCAGAACTCACAAGTAATACCGGGTGTCGTAAGACGGATACAAGACGCAGCGTGTTTCCATCCCAACCCCAAACGTAACATTGCTACATGTGCGCGTGATCTGTGCTGCTTCTGGTGGTAGCAGTGGGGATAGAGGAGCGGTGGGGGTGGGGGTGCGAAAAACAAGACTTTGCAAATTGAGTGGGACCTTGAAATTAAGAAAATGAACTTAGGCGCAAAAGGGATTCGCATATGTGTCTTTTTCTGTTGTGGTTTACTAGACACGGCAAGAAGTAGAAGCAGAGTTGCTGCCTTGGGAACAAAGACGAAACGAAAGAGAGAAGGATGAAATGTATGTAAGACAACAGGGAGGAAGTGATAAAGGGAAGGATGAAATATATGTAAGAGAATATAATTAACCTGAGGTTTTTGCATGAGGAGGGCTGTGGCGGTTGAGGTGGAGTCTTCGGGGAGTGGCGGTGTGGTTTGGGGTTAAAATGTTTCTGCAAGAAGTGAGGCGTGCAAATTAAAGAAGATAATAATGTTCTTGTAGCGCTGTTTGGGTCACAGGAAGAGTGGCTGTTGTTGTGAGTAAGACAGTGCCACAACGTACCAAATAAGTGCTGAATCCATGGGAAGTTCTTCTTTTGAAGGCAGTAGATACTGGAATGCAAGAAACTGCCATTTTTATGGACTTCTAAATTTCATTGCCATTTTGACACAATGCACTCCTGGCCGCCTGCCTGTTCAATTAACTACGTCCCCATCCTGACACCCTATTTGTTTTAGAGCCATTTAATATTATCCTTCCAGCCACACCAAGATCTACCAAGCGGCCTCTTGACCGTAGCTTCTGTAACTGTAACTGTATTTTTAAAGTCTGACCTCATTCTTAAATCTCCGTCGTATTGTCGCCCTTGGTTTCTTGATCGTAATAATATTTGTTGGCAGATAGGAATTGTTGTCTGAAACAGCATACGAAAGCAGACGCATTGAACTTCTGGGAGATATGGTTTACAGGGGACATGTGTCAGAGGAGCTGAAGTAGACTTAATGTAGAAATTAGTTAGTCAATTACTCACTTATGGCGTCACAGAAAAACTAAAGCTGTAGAGTTTTGGTAAGTAAAAATCCATGAACTAATGACGCATTAAAAATAACTTTATAATGAAAACTGTCAACGTTTAAAGCCCTGTGGTCACCTTACGTACTACCACGTTTAACATTTAAAAATTCCACGTTCTGCCCACACAGAATGTATTTATGTGTTTTGTGTGGATCTCAGAACAAACAGCGATTATTTCCCTATACAGCATTAACTGACTGCTTT
>Ga0123355_10011068_pt1 | contig 13888 bp, 12 predicted proteins | sample TergutEmb28metaG_3_FD_89872 | JGI IMG/M metagenome (GOLD analysis project Ga0123355, IMG submission 89872) | Embiratermes neotenicus P1 segment gut microbial communities from Petit-Saut dam, French Guiana - Emb289 P1 | ecosystem: Host-associated > Arthropoda: Insects > Digestive system > Gut ... | reverse complement strand
CATGAGTTGCTAAGACATGTACGAACATGTCAAGACTGGTTGCAAACACATCCCACCCAGTGAACAACCACTACAATTCCAATCCGGATACTATTTGAACAAACCTCGTATTATCATCAGTATAAACCAGAAGCTGGTGCGTACCATTTAATTTCAAGGCATCCTGGTTTACCTGAACCGTCCTAATGATGTACTCTAAAGAAATGTTGAAGAGAAATGGCGATAGAGCATCTCCTTGTTTCAAACCGTTCATAAAAGGAAACATGACAGACAGATTTTTGCCTATCCGGACTCTGCTATACGTTTCAGTCAGACACATTTTATTAGCCTTACCAGATTCTTGGGCATAAGAAACTCAATGAGAATATTATACAAGACCTCCCTCCTAACGGAATCGCAAGCTTTCTTGAAGTCTATAAACAGCTGATGTACTGTTTCGTTGTATTTTTTTTGTCAAGTATGTGAAGAATGCAGCATATGTGATCAGTAGTTAACCTCTTGCCTCGAAATCCACATTGATGATCCCCAATAATTTCCCCTGTATATAGAATTAGCCCAGACAGCAGGACGTTGGATAAAATTTTGTACGTAGTTCCCTTTCGTGCTACAAATGATGTATCTCCCACAAATCACACGTTACTTCAGTTTCATGTTTCTTACTGTTCCGGATATGTGCAAGATATGCGTGTCTTGTAATTCCTGTAAGGCACAGATTTTGATGCCACAGGCGTCGCGGTTCGAGATCCTTTTGGTAATCACTTCAGATCCCAAAATAAAATAAAATTAAACTTGTGTGTTCAAAGCCACATGCATCGTGCAGGGCAAGGAACAAGTTTAACAACCTCAGTAAACAACATTGTCTCATCTTTTCATTGATAACTAAACCGCCAGGTCGTTCAGAGTGTAAGATGTTTTTCGTGCAATGAAAGTCTTACAAACAGTCAGCCGAGCAACAATTACAGGCCAGTCGTTCAGCGTAACGCTCAAAAGTTTAACATTTCCTGGAAAACAAAGTATTCAAGAATAACTACATGGACTCATAATTTTCCAGCCAATGAGCCACGGCTAAAAACAAGCTACGAAAGCAAATGTCAAACGTCCAAATAAGATGACCAAAAAATTATAACGAATAAGTCAATCCACAGTTACTAAGTTTTTTTTTTTAATTAAATCGACGGGTTAGATATGAGTTCGTGAGTATAGGCTTCCGTCGCGAAGCAGATGAGAACTGGGCTCTTTTGGGTTATTACGCAGCTAGTAGTGGTGATCTCTTACCGACGTTTCGGGATAACTTATCGGTCCCCAAAGGTCGGTAAGAAATTACCACTACTCGCTGCATAATAACCCAAGAGCGCAGATCTCTAAATAATCGTTCGTTCACGACATCCATACGGTTGTTCTGCAAAGAGCCAGTAGCACAAGCACAGTTAGGCCTGTAATACAGCAAGCCTTTTACCTCACACAGCTAAATTATGTTGCAAGAATACGTGGCCCTACCGATGCTAACAAATATCATTTGTCAGATAATTTGCGGACCCTATACTACTTCTAATCACAAGTTCAAGTTCCTAACGTATTTTTGGACCACTCTCAGGGGCACTGCGACTATTCACATCTCACGAATTACGCACATATATATTCTCACGCACTTTGTTCGTACAGAGTAGCCGATATCCTGTGTCCATTCTCGCTACAGCGTTTAGAGTCTACTGGTGAATTAAAAGGGACACTAAGAAAGATGACTGTACAGCAGGCCTACTGTATGCTTATGTTATCTATTAAGAATATAGTAGCTAACTGGAGCACTCAGAGCCTAATTGTAACTGTTTATACCACCTACTGTAGCAGTAAACAATTCCGCACTTTTTCCACACCTTACATTTATGTGCTTCTTTTACTTCTTACAACACATACCCGCATGGTGCTTCCTGTGAGGTTGAAAATGAAATTTTATGTACAAGATTTGAATTCTCACAACAGGACTGCTGGAGATTCGAAACGTCCGGGATGTTTTGTTGTGTCCACTGGTAAACTGTTACCGACATTTCGGCGAAGCACACTGCCTTCATCTTCAGGGTCAAACAGCCCATCGACCTTGCAGATGAACGCATTACGATCCATGAAACCCCAAAACACACGGCAGCCTGCCAGAAGACTTGAATCATCAGAAGTTTTCTACTCGCAGAACTTAGATCAAAGTCCGTCTGCAGAAGGTCAAATGGCAGACGTTACGTGTGCGGCGTCTCACACTACGACGTACAGCGGGACTGTTTATGGAACAGACAAGACGACTGACTGGACGGTAGTTAACAAAGGTGTAGCTCTTACTGCATTTGAATTCTGTCGACTGTAGAATGAATGGAATCAGGGCCTATTGGGCTGATACCCAAATACCCTAAACACACGTGTTTGACAGTTTCCACTGCAGTTCAGGGTGTTGCTGTTAATGAAATTGGTCAACAGCGAAGAAAGTACACGTGTTCAAACACGTGTACAAATGTTATTTTCTGTACGGAATAGTACATGTAGCGGTAATACATTCATTGTGGCAATAAGCACATTTTGGGCAAGTATTTTCTATTTTGGACCAGTAGCTTTAAAATGTCTGTATGAAAACGTGTACTCCAGGTATTCTAAGCAGGCTCAATAACAAAAACTTTCTTTGTTACTTCACACTTCACAGCCTTTCGTTCCCCAGTAACTTTCAACGCACAGTAACTCACACAAAAGGACCACAATTTATTTTGTACTCCTTTGGCCACCAAATCCCAAACTACTTGAAGTAAAATTTGTACACCTCATTTTTCTTGTACAGAAACTTACAGGGAGCAGGCTGAGAAACTGTCCAACTTTTACAGAATCAGAACGTTCATTATCGTCTTAACAAAAACACCACCACCTGATCCTATCCTAAACCAGGTAAATTCAGTTCACACCTTCACACTTCAGACACCCACAGTCAATTTTCCTTCTATGCCGAACTACACCAAGCAGCCAGTTCCGTTCAAATTCTTCGACTAAAGCTGTGTATGAATTTCTGTACTCCCCTTGCCTACTAAAATCCCGTTCATATGATGCAGCTTGGCATTCGGGTGTTATCTCAAGCTAAATTAGAAACAACCTGACATTTATCGAACTATTCTGATACGAAGGTGGCACCTGATAATCGCTGCAATGACATCAATATACCGACATGCTAAACGAATGCATTTTAAACATGCACAACCTCATCCGTTCGAACACTAATGATTCTCCATAAACACAGTTATTTAACAAACTTAGAAGGTTCCATTTCATATCATTAAACAATATTTCAATTTATGCTGCAGGCCAGCAAATACACACTGGCTAAACAACCGCAATGTTTTACCAGTGTGCAAATTTTTGGTCTGCTGCATGAACTGAAAATAGTTATTATACTTGTTTCTTATATTCACCGACGCTGTCAGTTGGTAATATTATTATCCTCCGTGACAGATAAATCAAAATCAGTGAGTCTGGAACACTGGTGTAATGTAGTGATTCTCAAAATGCGGTCCGCGTGAGCATAAGCATTGGGTCAGAGAACATTCTGTCCTATTATAAGTTAGACCATGGTAAGTGGATCCCTGTCACAATGGCACGGCGTGTCCTCACGTTGCGGATGGAGTAACGGCCTCCAGGATGGAGGGTAGCTGCGAATATATTGAATAAGGAGTTGCGGGCAGCCGACAAGGGGTGGTCCTCTAGCTTTGGGGTTAGGAGAGGTGCTAACAACACCTCACCGTAAAAACTGGCATTGTTACGAAACGGATACATATGCCTGGACAGATCCTTTGGTAAAACCACTGGAAAAGGGACATTAGATTTGGTACATGGAATGTTAGGAGCTTGTATAAACCAGGGTCACGAGAGTTCCCAAGAAATTAGCGGGGCAGCATAAAGTAGATTTAGTGCGTGTACAGGAGGTTAGGTGCAACAAAGGGGGCACTGTACGAGCTGGAGATCTAGTTTTTTTCTGTGGAAAAGGAAACGAAAATCATCAATTCGGAACAGGATTTTTGTACGCCACAGAATAGTATCAGAGGTTAAGAAAGTAGAGTTTCTTAGTGCTAGGATATCATATGTGGTTCTGAGAGGTAGATGGTATAATATCATTCTTCTGAATGTGCATGCACCAAGTGAGGAGAAAAGTGATTATTCAAAAGACAGTTTTATTAGGAATTAGGGCAGTTTTTCGATTATTTTCCTAAGCAACGTCCGAAAATTCTGTTAGGAGATTTTAATGCAAAATTTGGGAGAGAGGATATTTTCAAGCCGACAGTTGGGTATGAGAGTCTACATCAGGATAGTAATGATAATAGTGTTAGAATAGTATTTTTTTTCTAAATGAAAGCATCACGATGTGCTTGTAACTCAGTTAATGTTATATAGTATACGTCAGCACAATCTTTTTATTTTAGGTAATGCAAGGCTACATGTTTCGACTAAAAGCTAGTCATCGTCAGGCCTATACAACAGTTACGTTACCAGATGCTTTGCCCACTTTGGGATCCCATAGTGTTTACAATTATAGAATACATCTAATTAAAGCTTTTCTAAAGGGATTTTGATTTGGTTATAAATTGCATTTACAGATTGTGTCTAAAAATTAAAAAATTAAAAAGTATAGAGTAACATATCGCACAGTGTCAATAACCAGGAGAAAATACATACATAACCACGGTGAAGAGCATATCCGACTACAAGGAATCAAAAAAACATCGTACCTAACAACGAAATACATCACAACAACAGAAACTAAAGGAAAACTTTACCTGACAGTACCGTCCAACAATTTAGAGGGCGAAACCGGTTGAAAATCCCCACCAAAAAGGAAATAGATGTACCCCGACATCACCCGTAATACGACAACGGTACTCACAATTGAATATCCGGTGTTCATCAACGCACCGTTAAGGAAGAATTTTAAATATTTTTTAATATTCAGACACAATCTGTAAACACAATTTATAACAAAATCAAAATCCTTTTAGAAAAAAATTAATTAGATTTACTCTACAACTGTAAACACTATGGGATCCCAAAGTGAGCAAAGCATCTGGTAACATAACTGTTGTATAGGCCTGAAGATGACTAGCTTTTAGTAGAAACATGTAGCCTTGCATTACCTAAAATAAAAAGATTGTGCTGACGTATACTATATAACATTAATTAGAATAGTAAACTTTGCACCGAAACATTCATAAATACACCTGGACCTTTCCTGATGGGACGACTCACAGTTAGATTCATCATATGTTGATAGATATGAGATGGCATTCGAGTATACTCCAGGTACGACCTTTCAGTGAAGCTAACTGTATACTGATCACTATCTGGTGATTACAAAAGTTAGAAGTCCGGCAGTAAGTAAACAATCAACACAGAAGTTTGACGTGGAAATATTTAATCTCAGGAATTTAAGCGAGCTGGAGGTTAGGAAACAGTGTAAGATTAAGACCTCAAAGATGTTTGCAGTTTTGGAGAACTTACACGATAGCGAGGACATAAACAGGGCTTGGGAAAACATTACAGAGAATATCAAAACCTCAGCTAAACAGGGTCTAGGTCTGTATTTAATGAAGCAGCATAACCCATAGTTTGAAGAAGAATGTTCACGTTTTTTTATATCAAAGGAAGTAGGCTAAAATGCAGTTCTTACAGGATCCAAAACCAAAGAAATGTAGATTATCTAAATAAGATGTGAAGCTAGCAGACATTTCCGGAACAAAAAGGAACACCTCAAAGCTAAAATTGATTAACTTGAAACTAACAGTACGATAAAAAATATTAGGGTCTTGTTTAGGGGCATCAGTGACTTTAAGAATGGGTTACCAGTCTAGAACTAATATAGGAAAGGATGAGAAGGGTGATTTGGTTGCAGACTCTCACAGTATTTTGGCTAGGTTCAGGAAACATTTCTCTAAGATACTGATGTACATGGGGTTAGCGGTGGTAGGCACACAGAAATACACGCAGCAGAGCCACTGGTGCCTGAGCCGAGTGCCTTTGAGGTTGAGATGGCTGTTGAAAAGCTAAAAAGTCACAAATCACCAGGTATTGATGAACTGATTAAAGCAGGAGTTAGGACAGTTCGCTATGGGATTCATAAACTTATTAATTCTATTTGGAATAAGAAGCAATCTCCTATGGAGTGGGAGGAGTATCTATTTATATGAAGGGTAATAAAACAGACAGTATCAATTACAGAAGCATACCACTTTTGTCAACTACGTACAAAATTCTATTCAAGATCCTGCTCTCAAGATTAATTTCATATGCAGAAGATGATTGGGTATCATTAATGTAGATTTTTAAGCAACAGGACAACTATAGATCATATATCCTGCACTCATCAAATACTTGAGAAAAATTACAATAAAATTAAGCAGTGCATCAGCTATGTATAGACTTCGAGAAAGCCTACGATTCAGTTAGGAGGGAGTTCTTGTTTATTATTCTCACTGAGTTTGGTATCCCAATGAAACTGGTAAGGCACAGTCCGGGTAGGGAAACATTTGTCTGATATGTTTCCTATTAACAAGGAGATGTTTCATCGTCATTTTTTTTTTCAGCTTTGGTTTAGAACTATGCTTCTCAATCCGTTGTAGTTCACGGAACCCTAAAACGCTACAGAACTTATTGTGGAACCCCTAATGGTTCACAATAAGTCAAATACAAAATTAATACCCGCACTTGTTAATCTTTCATGTACATTACATGTAAAAAGTCAACGGTTAACCTCAAGCCGATCGACAACCTGGTCGTTTCGCCTAAAACATCGACTGTCAATGGCGAATTGTGCTGACTGACTGGACTGCAGAATCAGGAAGCTAATGGATTGCAGCAGCGATTGATTGTCTGCTTGCTATCAGCGACGGAACGATGAGTGTCGAATGTCGCCAGACGAATTTTAATTCTTATGTACAAAGTTAAGACTGCAAATAAAACTCTTCCGTCTTTCGTCTCTCGGAACTCCTGACACCCCCTTGCGGGACGCAGTTTGAGAAACATTGCTTTAGATTAGGCCACTAAGACGGTCCAGGTAAACCAGGATGGCTTGAAATTAATTGGTACACATCAGCTTCTGGTTTATGCTGATGATGTTAACATATTGGGCGGACGAGTACATGCCATAGAGAAAAACACAGAAGCTTTAGTAGTCGCTAGTAAGGAGATTGTACTGGAAGTAAATGCTGATAAAACAAAGTACATGGTCATGTCTCGAGATCAGAATGCAGTACGAAGTCACAGTATAAAGAATGATAGTAGTGCATTTGAAATGATGGAAGAGTTCAAATGTTTGGGAACAACTTTAACAAATCAAAATTCTATTCAGGAAGAAATTAAGAGCAGACTGAAGTCAGGGAATGCTTGTTATCATTCGGTGCAGAATCTTTTGTCTTCCAGTTTGTTGTCCAAAAATATAAAGATTAAGACACACAGATCTACAATTTTGCCTCTTGTTTTGTATGGGTGTGGAACTTGGTGGCTCACATTGAGGGAGGAATGTAGGCTGAGAGTGTTTGAGAATAGGGTGCTGAGGAAAATATTTGGGCCTAACAGGGACGAGGTAACAGGGAAATGGGGAAACCTACATAATGTGGAGCTTAGTGATCTCTACTCTTCACCCAATATTGTTAGGGTGATCAAATAAAGAATACTGAGATGGGTGGGGCATGTGGCACGTATGTGGGAGGGGCAGAGGTGTGTACAGGGTTTTGGTGTGGAAATCCGAGGGAAAGAGACCACACGGAAAAGTCAGGTGTAGATGGGACGATAATAGTAAGATGGATCTTCAGGAAGTGGAATGGGGTTATGGACTGGACTGATATGGCTCAGGATAGGGACATGTGACGGGTTCTTGTGAGTGCGGTAATGAACCTTCGGGTTCCGTAAAATGCGGAGAAATTTTTGACTATCTGAGAACAGGTTAGCTTCTTACGAAGGACTCGGCTTCATGTAGTAAGTACGTAAGTAACTCGGTATTTTAAGTTAGAAGAAAACTATCGTACTTAATATTTGTAATAGTTCATCACATCTGCTTATCAGAAATAACGGTGTGATATAGCGTGCCTCAACCAGGACCCCGTGACTTGTGTCTATGGGACCGTCAGATGAAATTGTGCTTGGAGTGGGAGGGGTGGGAACACTACGCAGCATTATTCCAAGGCGTTGCAGTATTGTTGAGGGTCTGCACTACATGCGACACTGTACACCGTCGACTGCTATCATGATAACGTACTGTTCAGTGTCTGTCCACAACCAGCACCGACTGCTGTGAGCCGTCGTCTCCGCCTGTACCGTGGTAGGCTGTAAATATTTGTTTAAATTTTGTCTTTAAATAATAACATTTCAAACTTCCCGTTGAATAACATTTGCTGGAACTGACAGGCCGCAAGCGTGTACCGCATTACAGCGTTACATCATAACCATGGTGTGACGTAACAACTCATAACATGATTAGTGTATTCAGACATGAAACCGGAACCGCCCTTCATCTCCACTGCGCTCCACAAATATTACAGGCCATGTGTGTGGCAATACGTAGCCACACTTTCACGTGACCGTTAGCATGAACTGTTGTATCGTCCCACTTCTCTCTGACAACAGCACGAGGTCAGCCGAATCATTTTCGTTTAAAAAATAAAAATAACGATAAAAACTGTTTCAGTCTACTGTCCCTCCTTCCCCGAAACTCCACATTTCTCTACAGCAGGCAGATCAGACTCGCTTGGCCGCATTCCATCTTTCAGCTTTCACCTTTCATTCGTTCAATGGAATAAACTGGAAAGGCTTTCTCTGTCCGTGAATACCGACATAACACAACGCTGCTGCGCTCGAAGACGACAGATGCATGTTACATCACAGCATTTCCTTCTGAGTTCGGTTTCGTAATTTGTATCACTCCAGCGATAAATCGCCCATGTTGGCTGTCAGAAAGCCAAAGCCAAACAAGGACTCAATGTACATCAGGTGGCCGCAACCAGCGAATAGTAAAGTCTTGCGTGTAGGTTATGATTTTGCATTGAAGAGTAGTAACCAAGTTGTCAACGCAAAGTTAACTGAACGTTGGGATTGCACTCTTCTTAGATGTTATGCAGCGAAAATTGGTAGTTCGTTACCGACGTTTCGGAACAACCTACGGGTCGTTCGAAAGGACAGGCGAATTACAACCAGAAAGCTTGCAAATAGCTCTCAGTATCCAATGCAAGTGCAAACAACAATACTGATGCCGTAAGATATACAAATGGGTTCCATGAGGCCTAGCCGACTATCACATAAATGTGAGGAAAGATTTGCTCTGTCGTTACAAGGCTGATTGTCATGGATCGTGAGTGGGGATGCAACATTGATCCACCACTTTGAACCGCAGACCAAAAGACGTCAGTGGAATGGCATCATACAACTTCTAGTTTAAGGATAACCCTTCAGCACGGGCACTGTTTTTGGGATGCAGGAGGGGTGAGTTTGGTACACATTATGCCAGGTGGTCAGTCCATTACATCAGATCTGCACATCAAAATCCGTAAACCCTTCCATAAGCGTTTCAGGAGGGTTATATTCCACAAAAATGTTGCTGCAGTCCGTCCTGAACACGACAACGCACGACATCACGCAGCGTCATCTTATTTACTTCGCGGCTGAAGCCTGAAAGCAAGCAGAACACACAGGAAGCAGTCACGATACCCTCCTAGCCCACCAAATAGCCCAGATCTTGCTGACTATGTTTCCCACTTCTTTGGAGCCCTAAAAGTTGCCGTCCGTGGGAAATGGTTTATGAGTGAAGACGAGATTGTTGCAGAAATGGCTGCGAGTACAAAATTCAAACTCTTACTAGAAGGAGACAGTTGCCCTCCTGTCTGGCTGGCACAGGGCTGTCAAGTTTATGGAGATTATGTAGAAAAATTACGTAAAACATCCACGTTGTTATCCTGTTAGTAAGTTCACAGAATGCTAAATGACCTACTAGCAATAAAAAATTGTGTTGGCAAACTTTTTGAACAATCTTCGTACAACCAGCCGAGCGACTGCTGTTCCTCATTCCATTTGTCCATCGTGGGGTGTTCCCGAAATTCCGACCGTAGCGGCGCTAGTGACGCCCATTTCGTGGATTAATCCAATGAAGTACGACAAAGCCCTCAAACATACGCTGCTTCCATTGTATAGGGATTTAATTTTATCTGACAGCTGTCTCTGGTCTATCATTCCCATCGGTTGCTTTGATTTAAAAAACTTCGACATCCAAAAAACAATGTCTATTCAATGTGATACATGCCTGCCATCCGAAGGAAAGCATTTCGGCCACCTTCTGTAAATATTAACTGCGAACTGGAATGTGTGATCCGCCATTCACTGGAGACCGGAATGGCAGCGAACTTGGCGCTGACTTGGTCACAATCTTGGGAGCTCCCAGAGAAAATAATGTTCCCATATTTCCTTACACACTACAGCTGGAGTACTGTCTTCTAATATCCAGCGACCGCCTCAGCAAAGTGTCATACAACAAAACATTGCAGTTCAAATTCCACCGATGTCCTGTCAGTCACCAGTAAGTAGGTCTAATTGTTCTGGTATGTGCACGTTTGGCTACACATAAAAATGACCACGTTGCTGCAATACTGCAACAAGAAGCAGCTGTCTGCTTAGTTGACAGAAACATGTTATTGCGAATCGGTATGTTGTAACGACAAAACGGGGCTGAACAGGGGTGAAGCAACGCTATGATACGAGGTTCCAGTACCACCAGCGCACAAATCCTCACAGGGTGAAGCAGCGCTATGATGTGAGGCTCCAATACCAAAAGCGCACAAAACCTCACAGGGTGAAGCAGCGCTATGATGCGAGGCTCCAATACCACCAGCACACAAATCCTCACAGGGTGAAGCAGCGCTATAATGTGAGGCTCCAATACCAAAAGCTCACAAAACCTCACAGGGTGAAGCAGCGCTATGATGCGAGGCTCCAATACCACCAGCGCACAAATCCTCACAGGGTTAATCAGCGCTATGATGCGAGGCTCCAATACCACCAGCGCACAAAACCTCACAGGGTGTAGCAGCGCTATGATGTGAGGCCCCAATACCACAAGCGCACAAAACCTCACAGGGTGTAGCAGCGCTATGATGTGAGGCTCCAATACCACAAGCGCACAAAACCTCACAGGGTGAAGCAGCGCTATGATGTGAGGTTTCAGTACCACCAGCGCACAAAACCTCACAGGGTGAAGCAGCGCTATGATGCGAGGCTCCAATACCACAAGCGCACTAAACCTCACAGGGTGAAGCATCGCTATGATGCGAGGCTCCAATACCATCAGCGCACAAAACCTCACACGTCAACAGTTTTACTGCTGCAACAAGCGCAAGGAATCCCTCCCGTGTTCGATACGGACTTCAGTCAAAATTTTGCTAACTGCTACTTTTGTCATAAATGTCAGATAATACAATTTTATACTAACTTCCATTCACCACCATCATGATAAATAATCATCCATATTTATTACTAACTGATTTTTCGTTGACGATGTCTGTTCCAACTTGATGAGATTACATACAGTGGATAACGACGATAATGGTGAAGAGGGAAATGGAAAGACGCGAATTTTACAGATACTGTACTCTCAACGTTCGTGAACACCGACGACCGAGATTTACACCTTTCGTGATCATACATTTTAATGCCATTGTTTTCGACCTTTCATGACTGGTTTCGTTAAATCGGAAAGACAGCTCGTGTCTGGCAAGTCGGCTTCCCCCACTCTCCCGCTATCTGGCAGATCACTATCAGCTGAGACAAGCTGTACTCCGTGACTCCGGCAGACTTATGCTTCTATTCTTTGTGAGCTACTGTACATTTTCATTACTGATATTTCGTAAGGTCTTTGAACCAAATAGACGTGTAACGGTGGAATGGGATCCGATGTTCGTGACGGTTTTATAGCATTAATCACTAACATCCAAACTTTATTGTACATGTGAACCGTGTGTGTACAGTGACGGCCATATTAAGGAGGACAGAGAGCCAGAAGGACACGAAAATGCTTTAGACCTGGCTTATGAGACGAAAATAGAGGATACTATTAAAATGGGTCTTTGAAGAAAGTGTGTTACAGACAGTAACCTGATTCGACTTCCTCCGGAAAGAATTCAATGGCAGGCTCTTATTAACGTTGGAACGAGCTCTCTGACTTTGTAAGGGCTGATAATTTACTCACCGACGAAATAAATGTTAGCTTCTCAAAGAGCATTTATCAAAGTTACGTACAAGAGAGAGGATCTGGAGCCACAAGGGCTAACAACTTTACGAACTAAGCTGGATCTTACTTATATTTAAAGCTCGTGCCGCGCAGTAAACATACTCCCAAACACTTCAATGTTGTACAAGAAAAAAAAAAAAACGATGCAACCACAAGTACAATCTAAATTAATTACTGCACATTGTAGCTTCCTTCAATTATCAGGTAAGTTGTCATCAAAAATGAATAAAGACACACAAATCCCGCGATGTCATTTTCACCGTAGGATCCCTTGTTCTCACAGAGTGCATGTTGAAATACAAGAAGACGTTAATTTAAAATACAAATTTAAAACAATATATTTATTCAGCTGCTAGGCTGTATAGACCATCCACGTTTGTATTACCATCCACGTTTGTATTAATAGCACAAATTTTGCAGCCTTATCTGTTCGGACAGTACGCTACTCCCTTACGTTAAACTTTACTTCAGTTTTCGGCTGCGTGTTATCACGTAGTTTGCTGTTATATTCCAGATATTTCCATATTTAATTCGCGTCAGACACCACAGCACGCACAGCAGGTGCCGTGTTGTGCACCTTCCTGTATCTGTTGCCTGCAGTATGTCATTCCACAAAACAGACACACATTTTAATGGCTAGCTCTCTCCATGGCGGCAACTAATAAAGTTCACTTTGTAGGCAATGCTTTTTAATTCAAACTGGAAACGTCTGTGTGTGCGCGTTCGTGCGTGCGCACGCGCGCGCGCCATTAGTGTTTGGAGGTTTGACCAGAATCAAAAGGCACCTTCTGTGCACCCCTGATTGCTGATTGAAGCATGTTGAAACGTCGAGTGTACGTTCTGATTGCAGTTCGCATTATGACGACCGCACGAGTGATCATGTCGTACCAGTGGGGTGCTGGGAACAAAGACAAGACAGCTATGACCGGTCTGAAGGAAGAGGTAGCCCGCGTGGCCGACCGGGAGCTACGGGAAAACAAGTCGACCCGGGAGAAGATGCTGGAACAGTTCCGCGAATGGATCCGCAAGAACCCCGACATCTGCAACTGCAGGACAGGTAGCTAAATGGACCAGTTCTTTGCCCATTATTCTTGGATCTTGTCCATGGTCCAAAGAGTTCCAAAATACACAAGTATTCCTTCCGGAAACTCATCTGTTTCCGTCGTCATGTCCTCCCCTGAGCCCCGCAGACTGAACTGTTCTCAAAAAGGCAGTGGTCTTTACTTTTCACTTTCTTAGGCGTTCTTCACGAACTAAAGAAGAACGCCTCGTGTGGTGACCACGCATGTCTGTCAGTGACCTTTCATCAGCAACTAAACCCTCTGTCAGATTTTCATTAAGTTCGATGTAGGAGTTATTTACAAAAATTTGTCGAGCTAAGCGTGATTTCGTGAAAATGGTACTGTGACAGCCATACTGCGCGTAAGGCGCATAAATGAAATAATGCTGGCATCTGCCACTGCTTTCGTCCGATTTGTGTAACAGTCCTCAGAGGAGATGACCACAAATATGAACTATGTGTTTCAAGCACCTCTCAGAATACTTGAGTACACTCTTCAATCTGATACATCCCCTCCAATCAGCACAAACCCAACATAGTACTAGCTT
>Ga0123355_10011067_pt1 | contig 13888 bp, 15 predicted proteins | sample TergutEmb28metaG_3_FD_89872 | JGI IMG/M metagenome (GOLD analysis project Ga0123355, IMG submission 89872) | Embiratermes neotenicus P1 segment gut microbial communities from Petit-Saut dam, French Guiana - Emb289 P1 | ecosystem: Host-associated > Arthropoda: Insects > Digestive system > Gut ... | reverse complement strand
TCAAAATGTATTTGAACAGATGCATTATGAGGGATGGCGATTGAGAGAGAGTACCAATTATTTTACTATTGGTGCATTTGAGGATATGGAGCAACTGGAATATCAATCCTATCCCCCTACTCATAGAATCTATACCCCTGTTATTCACCATAGTAGTTGGTATGGGATTATAACTATTTATTATCATCAGGATTTTTTGGAAGAGAACCAACAGATAAGAATAACAATTAACGAAAGTTTGATATATTTTCAACTTATCCTAGAATTCCCAGAGACAAATGAAACACTTGAATTATCGTATACTTATTTTCTCAGGGGGCGATTGTTGCGTAGAAATAGACCACTTACCCTAGAATTTCAAGAGACAAATGAAACACTTTACTTATCGCATTCTTATTTTAACAGAGAGCGGTTGTTGCGTGGAAACAACCCACGTGTGAATGCTAATGAATGTGCTTGGAATGCTAGCAATGAGGCGTGTGAAGCTTTTTTTGATCGTCATCAACTTACTCAAAGCGACATCGAAAATTTATATCATTGGTTTTTACATGATCGAATTTTGCTTGACTGGTTAAATTTTGATGGACTATCTACTGAATTTTCGCTGGATAATTTGGGAAACTTTATACTTGAAGAAACCGATTAGTGGTTGTGTAAAATTCGAAAAATGCTGCATTAGTTAAACCTGAATTATGTACGAGTGAATTGAAAGTGTAAAAGCTCAAAATGGTATAATTTCAATAAGACACACCGAGAGGGTTAACTCTCTTGAACAAGATTAACAGAGCTTACAAGCCTTTAGCCATCATTTGAGAGAGGGCTTTTGTTGAAGCTAAATGGGAGAGTGAAATAAAATGAATTTTGATGAAGTTAACGAGAGGATTTATAAATTGCTAAATGGTTTAAGAAAATATCCAAAAATGTATTTTCAAGGAGAGCCGACATATATGGCTTATGAAACATATCTGCTAGGTTTTCTAACTGGTCTAACATGGCTTCATAATTCCTCTATTGATATCACGGCTTGGTTCACACAACAGCGTGGTGAAAATAATTATGCCGTGGGATTTTCTGGTCAAATTAAACATATTTATGAAGATAAGACAGAAAAAGAACGCATTGAAATTCTATTAGAAACAGTAGAAAATTTTTTTCGTGAAAATCCAGATTGGTATTTGCCAAAACAAGGAGCAGAAAATGAGCCAGTTTATCCTATGTAAATCAACAAAAAATCTTGAAAATTACAACTATGTAAAGCTGATACACTATGCAGAAAACAAAAGGTTTTTAAGCAAGGTTGCGAACGAACTTTTTAACGATGATGAAATGAAAGATGTTTGGCTCATGCCAGATATTGACAACCTTTTTACACTGGTTCAAAGGCAGTATGGAATGGTACCATTTGAAGAAACTGATGTTTATTTACAGTTGTCTAAAATTTACGACCTTAGTGAAACAATCATCTTATGGTATTGTAGTTTTTACCAAGATTTAGACATTGTGAACACCAAGGAGCAATTTTTAAATGAGGTTCAAAAAAGTATCTACTGCCCAAGTGGCATGTGTGAATGTTATTTGCATGTTGTAAAATAATCTGCTTGAAATGAGGAAAAATCATGAATTCAAAAATATTGCGTATACAAAAGAATATCAATTTCGCAATGAAGCATATGATTATCTCTTTTGTGATGAATTCTTAGAAGAAACTAATGAGCATAATTTTGCGGATAGCCGATGGCGAGTTATAACCAAAACTTATGTAGATAAATTAGCTCCTTTAGCATTGAGAACTCAACTTTTGGAGGTTTATAGTCACAAGAATAAACTGATTTTTGAGCAAAAATGTTACGATGATAGACATTCACCCTTTTATATTTTGCACGCCAATGGAATGGAATATTTATTTTTCTGGCTGGACCTATACGGCTATAGTATTTTTAACTTGACCACTAGAACAGCTTATCACTACATACCAGAAGAGGTTTTAGCTGGTGGTGAGACTTTTATTTGGACAGATATTACTTATTCTGGAACAGATAAAATTGTAGCAGAAGGATGTTTTTGGGCTTGCGACCACGAGTTTGAAATTTATGATTTCAGCGCACCCGAAAAACTCCCCTATAAGTTGCTCGTCAAACATGAGGATTTAGAACCCGACTATAACAATTGGCTAAAGCCAGTGGGTTGGGTCTCATCTGGTGAATATGCTTATGATGAACATATTGTTGAAAATGGTAAGACTGCTAAAAAGGTCAGAAAATCAGTAAAATTTGAATAAAACCGCCCTTTGCTCAATGATGAATATATTTTCCTTGCCGACATGTTGAGCAATGTGTATCTTCACAGAAATTTAATTTCAAGCGTTACTTCATATCTTATAGACTTAATCGGGGACTGTTCCCAAAAAACGCTATGCATTTTGAGGTTATAACTTATATTGAAAAAATAACGTTATTTGTGATAAAATATAGAAACAAATACGTGGAGGTTGACCAAGTGAACAAACATAAAATTTTACTTGTTGATGATGACACAGACATATTAAACCTACTGGAAACAACATTAAAACTTAACGGGTTTGAAGATATACAAAAAGCGGAAAATGGTCTGATAGCCATAGATATGTGCAAAAAATTCATGCCTCATATCGTTATTCTGGACATTATGTTGCCAGATATTGACGGTTATGAAGTCTGCAAGCAGATTCGACTATTTTCTCATTGTTCAATCTTGTTCCTTTCTTCAAAAAATGATGAAATAGATAAAATCCTTGGTTTGGCGGTTGGTGGCGATGATTATGTGACTAAGCCCTTTAGCCCGCAGGAAGTCGTTTATCGTGTAAAAGCTCAACTTAGAAGGTTGGCGTACACGCAAAATCCTTTACAACAGAATTTAATAAAGGTTGGAAAGTTGATAATTGACCCAGATGGTGGCTATGCCAAAAAAGGGGATATTGAAATTAAGCTAACCGCGCGTGAGTTTAAAATATTACTATTTTTGGCTCAAAATATCGGGCGTATCATCAGCAAAGAACGCATTTATGAAAGCATTTGGGGGGAAGATAGTTTTGGGTGTGACAACACAATCATGGTTCACATTCGGCATCTTCGCGAAAAGCTCGAAGACGACCCAACAGCACCTAAGTATATTATGACTGTGAAAGGTTTAGGTTATAAGATGGTGAATTCACATGAGAACTAACATAACGCTAACTCCATTTAAGCGAATTATAATTTTCTTATTAATTTTAGCCTTATTCATTGCCTTTTTTGGACTCATCTTGTGGGCAAGGTGGCGCTATGAGTATGGCTTGTGGTTTCAAGAAATTGGTGCATACGGGCGTGGCTTTTTTCCTGTTATATCGGATATTGTCATTATTTTTGCGCTCGCTATCGTCTTATTTGGGCTTGGTTATGGGATTTGGCTATCTTTGAAGGTAACAAAAATAATGAATGCGATTGAGAGTATTTCGACACGAAATTATCAAATAACTCCGGAATCAGGGATGTTTCGGGAGATTTATATCGCTTTAAATAAAGTGGATACCGAGCTTAAAGCGAGCGACGAACTTAGAAAAGATACCGAACGAGCGAGGCATGAGTGGATTGTCAACATCACACACGACTTAAAGACCCCACTTTCACCGATTAAGGGTTATGCAGAGTTATTGATAGAAGATTGCAAAGCAGAAAGTAAAGTGGAATACGGTCAAATCATTCTAAGGAACGCTGTCCATGTGGAAAAGTTAATCAATGATTTAAAATTGACTTACCAACTTGATTCAAAAGTTATCCCGCTTAATATGCAAATGGTTAAACTTTCTCGATGCATCAAAGAATTAGTAATAGACATTGTAAATGACCCAGCATTTGTTGATAGGAATATTAAGTTTGAGAGTAATTACCCAGATTTGGAAGTAAAGCTTGATATGGGACTGTTTTCTCGTGCATTTCAAAACATTGTCATTAACGCACTTATCCATAATCCACAAGAAACAGAAGTAGAAATCAAGATTGATATTATTGACAATAGTATCTGTATTTTTATTCGTGATAATGGAGAAGGAATGATCGAAGAGGAACAAGCACAGTTATTTAAACGCTACTACAGAGGTACAAGTACAAAAAAACGCTCAGAAGGAAGTGGTCTCGGTCTTGCGATCGCTAAACAGGTTGTTGAGTTGCATGATGGAACTATATCAGTTAAAAGCAATCCTGGCAAAGGAACAGAAATTGTTATTTCAATACCACATCAGCAAACTTAAGGTTAAATTAAGGTAAGCTAAAGCTGAAGTTAAGATAGATGGTTTATGCTATAAGCATAGACTTTTTTTGACAGGAGAGGAATCAAATGAGTAAGGGATTTAAAAAAGTGATTATCTCAGTTTTGTGCTTATTGGTTATTTTGGGGTTGTTTTTTGGTGGAAGACTTCTTGTTGATCGAGCAAGATATCGGCAAATTATCTCAGAAATTGAGATTAGAACGCCAAATCTCACAAACATTCAAGATGGCACATTCACTGGTTATTTTGATGCAATTCTCGTTTCTGCTAACGTTGACGTGACTGTAGAAGAACACAGGGTTACCGACATTGTGATTAACAATCATCATCATGGTCGTGATAGTGCTGTAGCAGCAGAAACAATTATCGTAGATGTCGTTGAGTATCAGTCATTAGAAGTGGATACGGTTTCTGGTGCAACAAATAGTAGTTTAGTTATCCTTAAAGCCATCCAACTTGCCTTAGGTAGTGGAATGGAATAAGAGGAGAATGCGTTTAATATCATGCTTTCTCCTCTTATTCAGCTCTGGAGAAAATCAGGAGAAAGAAATAAATTGCCGTCAGATAACGATATAGCGCATGCCCTTACATTTTGTGGCAATGACAATCTGATATTAGATAGGGTTAAAAATACAGCTTATTTTAGATAAAAACATCTGACTGGAATCAAATTTCCAATTAGATGTTTTTCTATTTTTATTGCAGCAATTTTCCATGCTTAAAGTTTTTCAAGCCACTTAGGCAGTTTTTTGGTGTGTCTATACTTAAGACATCATTTTCTAGATTTTATTTATTACAATCTATCTAACGGCACACATCCATTAGCAAAGATGTGAACTGCTGATTTTAACAAAAACTCTTTCAACGGCGTGCCGTCACCAGTCTCATAGAAATAAATAACTTGTAACCTAAAATCGGTGATTCTGTCTTCTGGCACTGAGACAAAGCCGATTCGATTTCGCATCAACTCAAAATTCGCAAGGAAGTTGGACGAGCGTTTATTCCCATCTTGGAAAACTTGCCGACGCATACCCCAGATATAAATTTCTAACGCCTTCTCAATAGGGCATTCAAAATTTGCGATTATTTCTGTTAGTTCATCCTCAATAATCTTATCATTTTCGGGAATTTCTGGCAACCAATAACTGCCAGTTATCGCTACTGGTTTTTTCCGAAGTTCGCCCACTTCTTCTGAATCAATCGTTAAAGAACCAGACATCAGTTTAATATGAAATCTCTTCATCAGTGACAAATTAATCTGCTTAGAATCGTCAAATAAAATTTCAATAAAATACTGCCATGCACGCTTAAGGTTCACTAAATCAATCAAATCTTTTGCAGAAATCCCTTCTCCATCGACTTTATTGCGCTCAATTAAATCAATGGTCTGCGCGTAAGTTAACGCTCCTCCTTCTAGTTTTGAAGCATTATAAATCTTATCAGGTAAGGCACGTTCGTATGCATTTAAAACTTTGGCATTACTGACATTGCCAAAATCTCTAAGTTCCTTTAATAAGCTTTCAATTGCTTTCATGACTTATCACTTCCCGAATTTTTTAAACCTAGTAACTATTATTGCATAAATGTTCCCTTCATGGTCAAATTGTATCACTGACACAAAATAGACAACGCTAAAGATTTTTATTACCTCTTGGAAGTGCTTTTGTGACTTGAATTGTATCACAGTCACTTTGTGCTTAGGTTCTTACTTCATATAATATGTTATCTCTCAATTTTTTTTTGAAAATATGTGCGCATTGACAATTAATTGAAATCCTCTTTGTTGATTCTGGAAACCTTATTAGCGATGGGAGAAGTTTTCAAAGCTTTTGCCTCTATCAAAGATGACCAAGGTCAAAAAAGGAAATCAAAGTCTAGTCTATTGATGATTTCATGATTTTTTGGTATCTATATTTTATATAAGGTTAGCCACTAATTTTTATGGAAAAATCGTGGAAAACATATTTTCATATGTGCAAACCACTGTCAATACAAGCTTGTTAAAAAATATGACGGAGACAGAGGGATTTGAACCCTCGCGCCAGTCGCCTGACCTAATGCCTTTCCAAGGCATCCTCTTCAGCCACTTGAGTATATCTCCAAAAAGCTATTTAAGCTATTATGTTGTAACGGAAAATATTTATACTCCTCATTATATCACATCTTCACAAAAAAATATAACTGAATTTTGATTAATACTCGATTTATGGTTATGATCGGAATGGATTAAAATCTGATTGTTCTAGTATAGGTGCTGTATTTAGGACCGTTTGGTGAGTTGGAGGATTCAGATATCTTTCTTATTCTTTTATCCCCAAATGCTTCATTGTATTCTTTCTCATATTTTTGGTTTAAATAGTCCTCAGGTGATATTTTCTCAGCTCTTTTTCTTGAGGCAATGGCTTGCTCTAATGTTAGTAGGATTGATACTCCTAAAATTATTAAGCCTACAATTGCTCCTGTTTGTGGTAATGTTAGTCGAACTCCTTCTGAGCTATCTGGTGTTTCAGGTGTCGCTGGAACTAAACCCGCCTCATTTGAATCATCATCGTTGGAATCATCATTTGCTTCTGGTGGTACCGTTTCTTCTAGAGACAATGGTGGCGTGTACTCTGGGTATATCGCGCCAACTGGCTCTGGTAATGGCTCTACAGGTGAAGTCCAATCGTGATTCCGTTCTTGAGAAAGGTTAGCTGTGTCTTCATCTTCTAAGTCATTTTCGTATTCGTTATCCTCATAGCCTTCATGATACTCATCAGAAACACTCAAGTTCTCACGACTTATGATTTCATAGAAGTCAGTTGATGTCGTATATCGTAGACGAATCAATTCATCTGCTTGTCCATGCTCATTGATAGTTTTGAAAGTAACATCGATTAGGTGTAACCTAAAATGTTCTCTAAATTCTTCAATGTCAGTCAACCATCGCCAATTTTCAAGTTCTAACTGCGCATAGTTATTTGTCGTAAATATTGAAATAGGGATCCCTCTGGAGACTTCGTTATATCCTAAATTAGCCTGCTTATCTACGATAGAAATCTGGTGAAAATCATAGGTTTCTCTGTTGCGAAGACTTCCTCTAATTTCTACATCTTGCACGATAATACCCTCATGCTCGTTTGTGATACTTAATGATAATAATCCATTCTGCCTTTGTACAATTATATTTAAATCCCGATCCAAATCAATCGGTGTCTCCGCTCTCCTTGTAGCTGCAAAATCACCAAAAACTTCAACACGTAACCGATAAATACCACTATCAATACGGTTCAGGTTGGCACTAGAAAAATCATCATTTTCTGCATCACTGCGATTCCGATACTCAGCGATTAGGGTCCGGTACTCGTCGAGTGAAGTGCGATATTCATCAAGCGAAGTACGGTACTTTGCGATGATCACCAATAAAAGTAACACGATTATCAATACTAGAACGACTCGTCGTATTTTCCATAAAAATTTCACAATGCCTTCCAAGCTGATTTCATCTACATCTACTGATTCATTCGATTTATTCACACTACAACACCTCCATTCCTAGTTTTTTTCGTAATATATATTTTGGTAAAAAGCATTTTATCGTATTTTTACATAGACGCCTTGTATCAATTATTTTTTTTTGATATGCCGTAACCGTTTGCGAAAGTGCCTGCTTCCTCTTCCCCATTAATAAATAGTATTGAAAAAGCGCTCGAACTTGAAATGCTAAAAAGGCTTCTTTAGATAGATATGATTCTACTTTTTCTCCCCATCTAATCGATAGTTGATATTGATTATTAGATGTGATTTTCCCGGCTAAGTTTTCTTGATTATATCTTATCAGTGGCTCCGGTAAGTGGTAAAATTTTGTCTGAGCTTCCCTTAATCGTAAGCAAAAATCCCAATCTTGGTGCTTTTGCACATTTGTATCAAAGAGAACTTCTTTTCCGAGCTGGTTGGGAAATAAGAAGCTGCTTGTCTGAACACAGTTGTTATCGATAAAAATATAGTCCATGATGTCGCGTGCCGAAGGTAAAGGGGTGTTTGATTTTAGTTCTTCTCCTTCGCTGTCGAATAAAATAAGATCTGTAAAGCATAGAAAACGTTCCGTGTCAACATCTTTGATAAAGTCTAGCTGTTTTTCTAATTTTTGGGAGTCCCATTCATCATCCGAGTCTAACAAAGCGATGTATTTACCTTTGCTTTTTGCTATTCCAATATTTCGTGGTAGGGTTCCACCAGTGTTCTTTGGCAACTTGATCACCTCTATGCGAGGGTCATTGATAGATTTTGCAACCGCTACTGTTCGATCATTTGAGGCATCGTCAATGATGATAATTTCGAAATTTGGATATGTTTGATTTAAAACACTCGTTACAGTTGTGGTGATTTGATTTTCTCGATTATATGTTGGAATTACTACGCTTACTAAAGGTTTTTTCATTTTTATTTGATGCTCCTTTGAATAATGAACGGTGTAAGTGGCTTTTTGTAAAAATAATGATAGTTTCGACAGCTTTTCATTGGATCGTTAGTGAAGCTGTGTTGATCGTCTTAAATAAGTGATCTATATATCTTTAACAGCTGTCTTGTGTTTTCATCTTTACAATGTGTTATTTTTGCACGATTCCTAGCTGCTTTTGAAAATTCAATCGCTACTTCGTCATTGGAGAATAATTTGCAGATATAGTATGCTAACATATAGGGAGCATCCGTTTGATAGAGAAATCCCTCTTTTTTATGTTCTAACATATCAGGTATGCCACCTACGTAGGAAGCAATACTAGGAACTCCCAAAATCATAGCTTCTCCTAAAGAGTTTGGGCTGTTTTCAATCGAAGATGGGCACAGAAAGACATGTGTTTTCAAATATCTGTCACATATTTCTTGTTCATTTAATACACCTGTGAAAAAGAAGTAATCTTGAAGATTCGACTTTTTTATCCGATTTCTAATATATTTTCCATAATAAGTCCGCAGTAGTTTGGCTTTAATTGTATTTGTTTTAGTAATATCTGGTCCACTTACATATACTTTTGTGTTTGAAAATTGTTGTAAAATCAATGGTAATGCTTCAATTATATAATGTAGTCCTTTGAACGAATTTTGCCCTTGAGTTAGAAATATTGTATTTCTTTCACAATTTTTTAACTCCCATTGGTGTTGATAAAAACTTTCTCGAAGGGTTTCGTTGCAAAAATAATAGTTAATTTGGGGATTGATTTGAAGTGTGTTTGCTTTGTCCCAAGTTGTTCTTCCTATTACATTATCAGTTTTTTTCAACGCTTCGATCTCGGAAATTCCACTTTTTTCAAATGATTTTTTATCTAAGTAGATACTATCTTTGTTAAGGAGGTTTCGCAACGTAAAGCCATATATAACTTTAGCTGGTAAGCTGGCGTATAGATGTTGGGCGACAATAAATAATAGTCCTTGGATGGAAATAATTGTTTTAATAGCCTTTGTTCTACATATGTTTGTCATTGCTAATGTATGTAGGTATTCAGTTCCGTGTATATGCACTAAGTCTGGTTTTATGTTGTCGAGAATTTGATTGAGATGGGGATTATTTTCGATTAGGTTGGTTTTTCTTTTCCTGATTCGTTCAAATGCAAAATACTCTATTTTTTGACCACTAATCATCTTGTAGCCTTTGATGTTCTTTTTTGGAAAAGCAATGAATAATTGGATGTCTGCGACAGTCGCTAGCGCTTTTGAGCTGTTTACCAACCAGCCGCCATAGGGTAGTGGAGGGGCGCCCATTAAAATGCTGGCTTCTGGTAAAGGAATGTTGACTAGCCATAATATTTTTTTCATTTGAGCTATCTCTCCTGATATTATTTAGTTTAGGATGCTGGCGTATTAAGTGGGCATATTCTGTGATCTTAATGCTTTTGTTAATGGCATTTTTTAGCTGGGGTGGGTAAATATCGTTCTGTATTCCCAGAAGCTTTCCCACATGGGATTTGTATAGAAAGCATGTAATCTTGCGATGTATATTAGTATCATAACAGCAAATGCAAGGCTTCTTGTGTAACCTTTTTTCATTTTTGAAAAAACCATTGGTAAAGCAATAATGATAAAAACATCAAAATACATTCCCACTCTTGTGATCATTGGGGCTACTCTGGCTATGAATGTGAGGGTGATTGCAGTTAAATACAGTTTTCCGTAAACGCGTTGTTTTTCGGCTAGTTTATTGATATTTAAAAATATTAGGAGGAAAAAAAACAATGTATTGATGATCGCTCCTAATCCAAAATCGAGTCCTTCGCCTGAGCTAAAGTAATCTTCATATTGTGGGAAAAAATTTAAAGCTGTCGTAATCATTATTCTTGATAGCGGCGTAAAGAGCATTAAAATTATAAAGAGACAGATCAGTATTTTGGAAATTTTGCTTACTTTCTTTTGGTTTAGAATCAAATAAAATGGGAGTAAAAGTGCTGCACTTGTATGCATTCCCGTTGCAAGAATGATAAGTGCGGTATATAAGATAAAGTTAATTATATTGCTGTAGGTAAAGGTTATTTTTGTATTGTTTTTTTGTATTCGGAAGGTCTCATTTTCGAAAATCACGCTAAATCCGATCAGGTTTTTTTGATAATTTATTTTCTTATCACGTGGAAATAATCTAAATTTTTTTTGGCTTACATATACTGCAAAAATGAAAATACAAATGGCAAGTGCTTGGCGGATGGCTGATAAATGAATCAAGAAGAGTGATGGATTAATTAATAGTAATAGTAAAGCGAACCAGTACTGATTAGATTTCAAATTTCTTCTTATTAATGAGTGAAATGCAATCAGATAACAGAAGCTTAGAATCGCAATAAACCAGTAAAAATTGGTAATTATTATGTTTGCGAAAACGAATAAGAAATTCATCCGATGCCAATTAGAAATGTATCCATGTTGGATGTCACTATGTATGAAGCGGTGATTAATATAATCATTTCCAAATTCATATCTTAATGCCATAAAAAGAAAGATGATGATAAATGAAATTAACTGTGTTTTTGGCACTGCGATCGTTTTCCATTTATAGATCCGAAAACTTAATAACTTTTTGCTTTCGCTTGGTAGGCTAAATAACATTGCAATTAAAGATACAACTAGGAAATGTGCCATCTTTGTTTCCTCATTTCTAAACATTTAATTCAATTGTTTATGCTGCTTCTGTTAAATCATTCAATTGATATCATCTCTATATGTAAATGTTCTTCTACTCCTGAACAACATCACAAATCATTTCATAAAATAAATTTGCATTCGTTGTTAAATCATGCCTGTTAGACGCTAGTTCAAGTGCATTCCTAGCATAATGCTGTCGTAGTTCTTCATCAATTAAAATCTTTTCTAATTTTTCTTTTAATTCTTTTTTTTCTGTGCATATGCATGCGGCATTGTTTTCGGCTAAGTACTCGATAGATGCAATGTCAATAGGTCCATACACAAACAGGCATACACCACTTCCTAGTGAATCTCCGATTTTAGTTGATAGTGAATATTTTGTTAACTGTTTATTGATCTCATCCATGGCTTCAACATGAATGATAATGGTACTTTCTTTAATCGTATCTTTAACCTTATTAGGGGAGATTCCCCCTTGAAAGTGAAGACCATTTGCTAAGGTTAACTGAGATAAAATCTCTTGGTCTTTTTCCATCGAATAAATATCTAATACGAGACCGTGTTCTTTTAGGCATCGTCCAATATCAACTAATGCTTTCCATCTATTCAAACCCAAATTTCCGATATAGGAAATTTTAATTTTATTATTCCAGGTTTTTAAATGTTCCGCTTGGATTATTGTAGCATTCATAATTGTACAACCTTTTTTTTTAAAATAATCACTATATTTTTCATTCAGCTTATCAGTTGCGGTTGTAAAAGTCGAAAGGTAAGAAAATAATTTTTCAAATTGTCGTCTGAATTTTTTCCTATTTAATTGTTCAAAAAGAGGTAGGCGCGATGCGGTCGTTAAAAAATAAAAATCATCTCCAAAATAGACAACCATCGGGATATTTTGCTCTTGACAGGCATCTAAAGCTATTTTCATCGAGAATGTGTAGTCACCGGCAGCATAAAAAATAACTTTTGGATTATACTCGCTTATCCAAGATGTTAATTGCTTTGTCTTCCATTTTCTAGTTGACCATAGAAGGTTTCTTAGTAAATACACATATGGCTTCCTTCTGGCTCCTATTTGATAAAAGCTAGCTTGGGCTCCCATATCTGTCCTTGCTGATACACGATTTGAATCTATCTTTGCTTTATCTAAAATCATTCCAGGTTTTTTAAATTTGAAAATTGAGTGAATCATATCGACATCAGTAATTCTGAAGTAATTTTCACAAATATTTGAGGTAGGAACTTCGCTATGGAAGTATAATTGGGCAATTTTAAATTTATCCCAGCCAGTAAAAAAATCACTAATCGTCCTTCCCATATTGGAAGAGTCACTCAAAACATTATGACTAATCACTAAGATTTTTGGATATGTTTTTGAGCTCATCCTTTTTCACCTTATCTTTTTTACATTTTTTAAAAGCTCTCTGAATCAACGCCTTGCAAAAGTTATGTATACTTTCCCCAGCCAAAAAGCTGGTAAATATCTTGGACAAACCCGCATTAAAACATTTATTAAGAAGCGTAAATAATTGGTGAATTTCAATCTCAGAAACTCTTTTTGTAGTAGATATTCCATTTTAGCGTATGCACGACCTCTACGTCTTTCAAACATGGAATTACCTATTCTAACATCTACTAATTGATCATCAATATTCGCACATAAACAGTTATTAATAATCATCCTAACCCATAAATAATAATCTTCAAACCAGATAAAATCTTGATATCCACCTGATGATAGAACAGCGTTTTTTTTAAAGATAACGGTCATGTGATTAAAAGGATTTCTTCTTTTAGCGAAAGTTTTTATATCTCCATCAATAATAGGCACTTTTCGGATTGATATTGTTTTGTCAGTTGAGTCTTCAAATTCATTAATATAGCTGCCGACAATATCCAAATCAGGATTTTTTTCGAACAAAATAAGTTGCTTTTCAAATCGTTCAGGGGCACAAATATCATCGCTGTCCATTCTCGCAATAAGTTCATGCTTACACTTTTTAATTCCTTCATTCAACGCAACACCTAGTCCTCTGTTTTCTTTTAATTCCACAATTGTAAATAAATTTTCTGCTTGATTCCGATAATCACTAATGACTTTTTCCAATTTTTCTGTCAACGAACCATCTTTTACTAAAACTATTTGATCAGGCTTTTTTGTTTGTTCGAGCACACTCTTTAAAGCAAGCTCTAAGTATTCTGCTTTTTCTTCTGCATAAATGGACATCAATACTGAAAATTTCATGGGCTACTCCTTTGTATATGCGATTTATGAAAGAAAGACAGAGCTAACTAATTCTAAGTTAATCCACCCCAAGAACAATCAAATTATATCAAAAAGACACTTTTTAAACAATAAATCGCCACAATTTTTATCAATGGTTTTAATTTTGTTGTGATTATTCTTAAAATTCGACATTTTATTCAAAAAGAAAGATGCTTTTCGACCTTTAAAATGCTCGCAAAGTGTCTTTTTGTCGAAAAATGTCTTTTCTATTT
>Ga0123355_10011066_pt1 | contig 13889 bp, 6 predicted proteins | sample TergutEmb28metaG_3_FD_89872 | JGI IMG/M metagenome (GOLD analysis project Ga0123355, IMG submission 89872) | Embiratermes neotenicus P1 segment gut microbial communities from Petit-Saut dam, French Guiana - Emb289 P1 | ecosystem: Host-associated > Arthropoda: Insects > Digestive system > Gut ... | reverse complement strand
CTACAGACCACAAGGAAGGAGAACAATTGGAAGACCGAAGAAGCGTTGGCGCGAGCAGCTGTAACTCTGGAGACGGAACGGATCAAAGGGTCCAATCATTGATGTTTATGATGATGATGATGATGATGATGATGATGATGAAGATAACAAGAGTAAAGTTTTAGAGGCTTCTAAAATATCAGTTGATAAAATAGAACTTTCATTTTAGTGTTCAAACCATCTTGTTACTGCAACACATAACATGAGATTTCGTATAGGTAGAATCTGACACTGAAATTGAATACCTTGTGCTATTTAATGTAAAATAGATGTCGGTAAACAAATACAGCTGAACTTCAAAGCCTTAATGCTTGTGTGTCCAGCATTGGAATATATTAATGAAAAACGTAGATCCAGTCACTTAACAACCACAGTTTTCTAATCGAACTGAATCTCAATGTTGGCAGACAGTTTTATCGCCTGTTTTTATATTCTCTCCTTCTCTATCCAAGTTATGGATTTCGGATTTGTATCTAAACCGCGGTAGCACAGTGGCTAAGGCGCTGTGCTACAAATCGGAAGGTCGCTGGTTCGATCCCAGCTGATGTCAGTGGATTTTTCATTGACATACAATCCTTCCGATCGCACTAAAGCCCTGGGGTCGACTCAGCCTGTAACAGAAATGAGTACCAGGAGTATTTCCTGGGGGTAAAGGAGGCCGGTGCGTAAGGCTGACAACCTACCACCATCCTGTGCCGTTGTCACGAAATCTGTGAACCTTAACTTCCTAAGAACCCTCTGGGCCTATCCAGGCCTGTAATGGGACTGCTTTACCTTTGCTTTATCTAAAATGCTAGCCAAACACACATTAAGTTCATAGCGCTATTACTGACATGTTGAAGTCCGGTATTCTTCCCGTTATAATATCTTGCGTGCCAAGGAAGCTTGGATTTAATTTTACCAGGAACACTTCTTATATAACGTAACCAATAAAATGCACGTTTTCTAAATTAATATTTTAATTTTTAATTCTTTTATGTCTTCTACATGTTTCGAAACCGATGATTTATCTTCAGGAAGACGGTTTTGTATATAGTTATACTTACAAGACTGCTTATACTGACGCATGTAAAACGTACAATACCACAACTGTATGTACAACCGTCTTCCTGAAGATGAACCCTCGGGTTCGAAACGGGTAGAAAAAAACAAAAATTAAAAATTAAAATATTAATTCAGAAGAGATGAAAGTTTTTGGCCTACATTGATGTATTACATGATAATGTACGGTGCAAAAAACATGAAATTCAGAAACATTCACTTAAGTATGTTAGCTGAAATAATATTGTTTATCAACCAACGCAAATGGCTTCGTAGGGAAAAATAGGTTACTTTCAAGCAGAAGATGAGAAACTTATGCATTGTTAAGTAAAATCAATTTAAATTGTAGGTCTGTCAGAATTGGTCCAAGAAATTTAATTGTGATTTGTGTCCGTTCGAAATATGATTAATATGAAGCTGAAAGAATCATGCCTTCTAAAGCAGCTCAACAGAGAAAAAATTTCTAATTGGCACAAAGTAAGCAACCGACTTAAACACTTAAAAAATTCCTTTGAAATATTTTCAGATATTGGGCAGAGTAAGTTCTAAAAAAGTTGAGATATATTTAATTGAAGTGATTTTAGTGTTGTTAGGTTGCCAGCAATTTGTTTATTCTGAAACATAAGAATATCGCAGCCAAATAATAAATATTCAACAATTAAATATTCTAACTTCAAAAGAAAGGGCTAATTTTTAACTTGTTTCTTTAGTTTTACTCCAGAATTTCACTTCATTTGACACATTTTAATACGTTTTTTCTCTTTTTTCCTTGCTTTTCTCTGTAACGCTAAAAATTTATCCACCAATCACATCGTTTCTACACGTAGCGAACTCCATTTGAAATCGGGCGTCGATCGGAATAAGTACTGCAACAAATCACAGTGATACCTCACCAAAACACCGTTCTTCATAATCAAGAATATTAACATTGTACAGAGTTATAAGAAACCAAGAAGGTAAGACAATTTCCAAGCAAAATATTGCACAAATTGAGGTATAAAGTTTGGGGTTTTGCATGCGGAATATGTGTAATTAGTATGTAAGTATGCTGTCAAGACGAAGGCTGGGTAATTATACTGTAAAAGCGACAAGAACTTCAATTTTAGGTCCGGTATTTAAGGCTGACCCCTAAAAACACGTCTTTCTGTTTCACAGACGTAAATAAAGACGTTGGAAGGCAACTATTATTAAAACTTCCGTTTGCTTAAATATGTGAGTGCAAGAAATATCAATAATAGACCAAGTTGTTATATGACTGGCTTAATGAACTGGCAAAATGGTCGAGACTGCTAATATTTGACATCATTCTGTAGGCAGGCATTGTTGGTTATAAATAGCTTCGTAGAAAAGAATAAACTTTTATATGCTTACAACAGATTAACTGTTGCAGAAGAACGGACATTGTCGTGTTGAAACAAGCTTGCTACTGTTAACACATAACATGAAATTTTGTATATGCAGAATCTGACACTGAAATGGAATACCAAGTGCTATATAATGTAAAATAGATGTCGGTAAACAATTACAACATAATTCACAGCATTAATGCTTGTGTAACCAGCATTAAATGCTTAATCAATCATTTAATCACCGTTTTCTAATCGAAATGGATATCAGTGTTTACAGACAATTTCATCGCTTGCTTTTCAGTCTTTGCTTTTGTGACTAAGATATTTATTTCAGATATGTATTTAGAAGAAAACATTCAAATATGGGTGTACCTGGAAGTTTAGACGAAGCCTGCAGAAAGCAGGCAACTTGCAAGATTCCTGCGTAGATATGACATATTTTAAATAAATAAGTTGTTATTTGTTTACTTGCTTAATATGTTTCAGACAAGGGTCTATTTTTGGGCTACTGCGCAACAATGAAATTCGTGTTCTGTAAAATGTAAACTGATTGACCACTTCAGGAAATAAGCTTTTCACAATGAACTGCTGCATGGAGTTAGGGAGCAGACACACATGTAAAAGCACGCACGCACGCACACACACACAAACACACACACAGACGTACAGAAGCACTCACAGCAAGTCCGCACCAGAAACTTCCTTTCTTCAAGCACGAGTTGGAGATATACGAGTTAATAATGAATCATAGTGAAGCAGTGTGCAGAGGTTTCAAGTTGGCTTATTTTGCGGTCCGAATGAGTAGGTGAAAATTATAGAGGAATTACTTTACTGCCTACAGCTTACAAATTATTTGCAAACATAATAAAAAAACAGACTAAATGAATATTTGAAAGACGAAATGGTAGAGGAACAGTGCTGTTTTAGAAAGGGACGCAGCTCTACCGATGCTATATTTACAGTGCAACAGATAATGGGAAAAAAGAAAGAACACAACTTACCACTATTTCTTTTATTTATAGACTACGAAAAGGCATATGATAACGTGAAAAGAGATAAGCTGTGGGAAATGATGGACAATAAAATTCCAAATTATTTACTAAATACAATAAAATGTATTTACAGGAACACGAAGATTAGAATTAAATTCAATGATGGTATATCTGAACCAATACACATAAACAAAGGAGTAAGACAGGGATGCGGCCTCTCATCGGTATTATTTAACATACACGTATACATTAATAAAATGATACAGGAATTTAAAACTTAGATAAAGAAGGGCATACAACTAAATAACAGGAAATTAGTGAATAAGATACTTTATGCAGAAGACCAGATTTTAATGCCTACATCAGAAGACGATTTACAAACAATGGCACATCACTTGAACCTTATAGCAAGAAAATATAAAATGACCACATCTAATACAAAAACAAAATCAATGGCAATGTAGAGGAACCATATACAGAGGGTAAAAATTGTGATAAACGATAATATTATTGAACAAGTAACAGATTTTAAATACTTGGGGTATGGCATATCAGAATACGGAAGTGATTTAGAAGATAAATTGCTAACATATAACAAAATAAACGGAGCTATACGGAGACTTTTGGAAAACAAAAGAACAAACAAAACAAAGTTAAGAATTCACAACATTACAGCTAAAGCAGCATTGAAATTTGGAAGTGAAGCTTGGGTACTGAAGAAAAGAGCGGTACAACGTTTAGAAGCAGCACAGATGAAATTTTTGAGACACTTACTTGGAATAACAAAACTAGATATAGAAAAGAATCAATGTATTAGGCAAAAAACGAGAGCACAGAACATAGCAAAGGAAATAAAACTGTACCAGAAAAAGTGGCTACAACATGTACAGAGGATGGACACAAACAGACTACCAAAACAAACACTACAATATAAACCAAAAAACGAAGGAACATAGGACGACCAAGGAAGAGATGGAGAGACCAACTTCATCTTCAGGATCAAGGAACAGGAAACACGCCTAACCCTTCAGGAACATGATAACGATGATGAGTAGGTGTTTTTCCTTCCTGAAGAAGGATACTGGGTCACTTTTGAAAGTCATGAGCATTACCTCAATCACATAAAACCAACAATGTTTAGGGAACATCGGATAATTTCACGCTTTTAGGACTACAAGATTTATATAGTCGAAGTGACCACATCATAATGCTTTCAGTTTATGTCTCCTTTGTACGTATTTACAAGAGGAATACTAACAAATTGCAATGTTACAGGATGAGTGGAGTCGCCAATGTCTTCGGACCGGAACTGGTGGATCGATTCAACTTTTGGAAGGCGTGCTTCTGTGGCAGGGTGCAGAGTGTGTACGTCACCCTTGTGACGTATTACCATAAGGTAAGTTTCAAATACGACTTTTGAAAGTAAGCACTGTCATTCTGTTGTGTACATGCCTCTACTGTTGCTTTCAGTTGACTCAGCCTGCATTTTGTCACACATCTAAATCCTCATTTTATATCTAGGTATAATAACCCCACATTCTCTTAGAATATTCCTCTCCTACACAAGGACATACTAATAAATAATTTTTTTCTCTCTCTCTCTCTTTCCTTCCACACATACACTAAGTAAAAATGGGCTTTATTTTCTTTAGAACATACCAATGTGTTAAAAACTGTACCTGACAGCAGTCCGCTCTAGCCATGTTGTTATCGTGTTTCCTGGCAAAATTATCACGCTTATTAATATAGGAAAAATGCTGACAGAGCAGTCTCTGTAGTGCATAATGGAGCACTGCTTAGACGTAATATCTGAAAAAAGTGTTATTTATAACCCAAATATCGGAGGAGAAAAATGTTACCCTGCCCCTGCATGAACACATTTCGGCATATTTTGCGACTCATTACTGCCGTGTACGTGTGTGAGAATATGAAAATACAAAGTAATTACGCCATAAATATTAGCTTTATTCTAAATCCGTGATATTATATTACATGCTTCGGCTAGACGCCATCATCAACAGCAAATTTAAATATACTTTTGTATAACTTATTTGTATATGACGGTCTTTATATAAATTTAAATTTAATATTTTAAGTTGTTTTTTTAACTTAATTGACTTCATGGTCCATAAAAATATTTCAGGCAAGGATGTAAGAGATATGATGATGGCGGGTAGCCGAAGCATGTTACGTACTCTTACAGTCTCTGACTTAGAATAAATCTGCTTTTTGTGGTGTATTTAGTTTTGGCATTTTTTATGTCGCAATCAGCACAATCTGTGAGTGTACTAATTTTCACGTTTCTATACCACGTAAGATTTTCAGAATAATTATATTTAAAACGAGAATAATATTCATGACTAAATTAAGTGCAGATTAATTAAAGAATTACTTCCTGCTGTACAGTCCAGAGTCTTTCTCCTCCCACTGTAATCTGTCAAAACCTTAAGACTAAACTCTGATTTAGCTCATGTTTTATTGACCTGCGAAACCTGGTCGCTCACAATTATGATGTTCTTCAATATAGACCCTATCGTGGCCCAAATTATTTTCAACATTATGTCATGTATGGTGGAGGGAGGGCGCCTGTTATAAGTGATCTAGGAATTAATATATAAATATATTACCTGGACAATAAACTAATATTAATTCATCCATACAATCATAGATATTTGACAATAAGTCGGCCCAAACACCCTGTAAGACTGGTGGCCAGAAGGAATTAGCCGCACATCCAGAAGCAAAAATTGAGAAATTACCGCGGGGTACAAGGTGTGTATATTCATTCTACAGCGTTTATTTCTACATATTGTAGGCTAATATTGGTGTAACAATTTAATTGTTGAATAATGTTGTTTTGAGCAGAAGAATTGTCCTTTGCCTCGCTAAGGTACTCACTTCATTTTTCACAAATCTCTGCGTTCCACTGAATAAGATGTCGGTTGTGCAGTAAGTGACAACACACAGCATGACAAACTCTTTGATATTCGGTCCGTAGCGAATATGTTACGTTTCTCTTTGATAAACCTTACGTAGGATGTAAACGTTCCTTCACAGTTTCTTTCAAGACATTATGAAATTCACTAAGAGCCTGAGACAGTATGTGTAGGATTGGCTCAAACTGGGAAATAATTACTGCCATCAAAACGTACGCTAAATACAACTTTGAATGTCTGCAATTTTGTTATTTTACATTCTATAAAATTATCACCTTAACTAAACTGCCTGTTCTTTCCAAGTCTAAAGCAGAACATCTTTTGAAAAATCTGTAAATGGTGCTACTGTCGCTTCTACGTCACAAAATTGCACTACCGCAATTCTATGGATTTTGAAATTGCGGGCTTTTGAGGTGGAATCCAGTGGCATAGCTTCCGTGACAAGTTTTATGAAAATGGTTCACAACATTCCAAATTTAAATGTGACAGTCATTAACCCCTCCACATTCTTAGACATAAAATAGCCCCAGCCATGTTTTAAAATAGTGTTTATGGAGCGCATAATAGCTTAAGATTTATACACGCAGAGTAGTGTTCACATGAGGGCCTCTTATGGGAAAATAAAAAAATGCCTATTTTTAAACTAAAAAAAAAAACATTCCACGGAACAAATTCATCAGAATAAATAAACCTGTTTATGCACGCATTTCGGTTCGTTATTACAACGTCCAAGCGTTTCATTCGCGCCACTAATTATTTAATAACACAACTATTTACATTCGTGTGTAGGGTGAAAAATGTTAAGGGTTAATTTGTTTATTCTGTGACACTAAAAATTGCACGCATAGTGTGTGAATACTGTGTACTAAGAGTAGTGTTATGAGGTACACTGAAACACTCAGGACCACCGAATTTCTAATCGCCTTGAGCTGTCACCTGATAACGCAAGACATTATTTCTTACCGCAGGCTAACAAATGCACGTTTCTTTTTTCTGTCAGATATCAATTCATCGCGGAAGCCTTCGTCGAGAGAAATTTGGCAATAGAGTTGCAGCGGGATTGGCGTAGAGTCTCCCGAGCTGCAGCAGAGAGGGCGGCCATCGAGAATGAGCTTGCAGCCATTAGGAGAAGGAAATTGCTGTTGGTCTTGCAGATAAAACGGGCTATCGCTGAGAGAGTAAACACTAGAGGAGAGTTTCTAACTACATTGGAAGACAACAGGTACCTTATAAGAGAGGGCCAGCTCCGACGCCAAGACCTGCGTCGAATCACGACCATGCAAGAGCAGGTGAGGATGGAAAAAGAAAACTTTCTCATCCAACTGCGACGTCAAAGACAAAGGGCAGCAGAGGTGGCAGTAGCGTACATGGTGGCCATCGCGCAGATACATGTGAGTTTTCGATATACAAGTGACTTTAACACAGACGTCTACTTTATATATATATATACACTGTATACTAAAAAACAAAGGAGAGATCTTCAAGCCGTGACCGCATTATTATTTATTTTTCGAAAGTTGAAAAATAATATTTTCTTAATCTAGTCCACCCGATTCTGAACACAGTTCGCCCGTCGTTCTAAAATATTTGGAATACCTTTGGTTTGGTCCGAAGCCCGTCATGCACCGTCCCCGTCACGTCGTCATCATCCACGAATCGTCCACTTCTGAATGGCTTCTTTATGGGCCCGAACAGATGAGAATCAGCAGGAGTCATGTCCGGACTATAGGATGGGTGGCCAAGAACTTCGGAAGTCGGTTTTTGAAGGGTGGTCACTGTGTGGGCATCAGTTTGAGGGTGTGTGTTGTTGTTTTGAGAAGAACACGCTGTGACAGTCGTCCTCTCGTTTCCTGCGAAAGGCTGTTTCCTTCTTAACTTTTGTTAACGTTCTGCCGTAATGATTATATTCTGTCATCGAGAGCCATGTCACTGGCTTCTTCCATTTTATTATCACCGGTTGCGTAAATGGGCGTTTTTTTGTGTTCACCGTCAGTCACAAATGTCCGGCAGTTCTTTAACATTTCTATCTATTCTTATACATTTTACTGAGAAAGAGCATTGTCCCCGTAGAGGAAGCAAACATGTGTGAATTTCAGCACCTTGGGCACCTTCTGCCATAAAGTTGTATTATAAAGACATGTTCTTCCTTGGAGCAAACTAAAATGGCGCAGCCATATTCCCTGCTCGACAGGAACTCACACACACTAGGAGCAAAATAGAGACCATCTCTGTGGTAACAAGTATGTAACCCGGCACCTTGTTGCCAGCCGTCAAATGCTGCCTTCATATAAGTTATGGCTAGAAAAATTGCGGAGGTTTTAAAGATACCTATCGTCTCGTTTCCTTATTGTGGGATAATCCTTAAAATTCTGAGGTATGCCGGCATTCAGGGCGTTATGGCAATGAGGTGTAGTACAAGTTCTGTAAATGTAGCGGTTTAATTGTAGTTTACGTTTGATAATAATAATAATAATAATAATAATAATTCTTATTATTATTGAAAATTACATATAATTTAAGAGATTTTCTTCATTAAAACTTTACAATGTAATAATTATGAATTTTTAAGAAACCAAAAATTAACAGGAGAATTGAAAGAAATATTTTTAGTTACTCAACAAAATACAGACAATTAAAACTGAAAAAACATAAGAAAGTGAGATGCATTTTTGTATTTTATGAATAATAAAAAATCAAATTTTTCAGTTTATCAGATTTTGTTCATTATATCAATTCCAAAACCTACGGTTTGTTTGAATTTGTTGTTCCGAGGATATCGTTTTCCTTATGCACAAATATGTAAAAGCCTTAGAAATATATTTGTAAATCACCTTTCCTGCATTTTCACTTTTTATTATATTTACGCTGCTCTTACTGCGTTTATTTCTCCAGTAGCATTTCAAGAGTTGAGTTAACTAGTCTGCATGTAAGTGCTGCACACAGAAACAGAAAGTACAAACGAGAGGAATCGTGCAACATTTGGGATTCCACTGCTTGCCGCTAGAATTATTTGATACCATTTGTCACTAGCAGGAAGAATTTGCTTGGATTAGTCGTTCAGAAACAGCACGTGTGCAGACACAATTACACAAAATTCTTCATAAAATTTACCCAAGTTGACATCCGTCTCAGGGTCAAAATTACAACAGCTTCCATGAAGTCAAAATATGTTAGTTCCTTAGTCAGATAGTTCCCAGTGTGCAGACAGAGGTGCAGCGTGCCCTCTGTGTGGCGGGTGACAGGACTTCCATTTAGGTCTTATAAAGAAAGTGTTCATTTGGATGATTGAGGAAATGTTCAGTCTAGTTTCCGGGCGCGGGGGTTTTTAAGTGCGCTTTTGGACCTCTCCCGATAAAATCGGGATGGAGGGTTACCATATACATATGGGCTCTGTACTGAAGTGAGTTGGTTAATATGCAGTATGACAAGAGTGAAGATTGCACAAGCTGTCGCATTGTGTCTGGGATAGTGTGTGTGTGTGTGTGTGTGTATACACACACATAACTACAATTTACATATATACGTACATACATACATACATGCATACACCAGACACTTTTCAGCACCTTTTGAAAGCAGCATTGTCGTCACATAGTGATGAAATTATTTCAGTACATATCCTCCTAAATAACAATATTCTGAATTGTACACAGTATTCTGGACCCAAACTACCTACAATTTGATAAAACTGACGACTGCTGGGTTTGGTTCTAGGGATCTCAATCTCCTGTACAAATTACCTGACCTCTGTTAGTTTACCTTCCTTCCTTAAAGCAAATCTTCGCTGTCAAGGTGGTCATGTTTTCTGTATGAACATTCTCAGTGTTGTTGACAACTGTGACAAATACCGTCTTTAAACTGTCGACAATATTAAGTGTAACACGAGTGAATTTATCATCAAATCGTAATTTGTAAGTTGTTATTCCTTTTCTGAGAAAATTTATCAGATTTCAGTCTAACACATTCCATGTCTGCAGGCTCAAATTGAACAAATTACAACTTTCAAACAACAAATCCGCGACTCAAGACGCCCTCCACCAGTGGACAACGACGACTTGGAAGACGTAGAAAGACCACCTGCCTACGAGGAACTATTTCCTTGGCAGAACTAGAAGGTAAATTGTTTGTCCACCTGCCGTGGATTTATGTACGGGTGGAAGTAGGGTTTCACTCATTCTGAACTTAGAGTCTAAATGGAACCAAGTTGACTGCCTGTTCACGGCAGGGAAAGAAACCTCGGTACCCATTGGATACGGATATAGGTCTGGGCATTTTGAAGAACAGAGAATTTTTTCCATGTCGGAATTCGAAACCCGGAATAGGGTAATGCATATTTTTCAAACCTCGAAAAATTGTTAGATGACCTACTTTGCTGTGCACACCCTGTAAACAGCGGTTAAACAAGTATGAGTGAAAACTCGTTTATTCATGCTGCTTTGTCTCGAAAGTCCTACTTCTGCACCGCAAAGAAAGAGTGAAGAAATGGCAACAAAACTACATTTTCGAACTAGAAATTATTAAGTCAATAAAATTCCGTTTATTCCTTTGATTGTCTAAAATTCATCTGTACAATATCTAAACACTCAGCTCCTACCTACCAGAGAATATAATACTTAACTACTCTAATTCCAGTTGGTTAATGCTGTATAAGATCATAATGTCTATTTCTTTCTAAAACCTTTTAAAGCACATAAATACATTTTATGAAAAATTAATCATATTTTATGTTAAAGTAGTTGGTGAGTTTGTGTACCCTCACTTACCCAATATAAGACAAGAATTATTTCCTAATATATCAGGGAGAAAACTGGGGTACCTTACACCCGCGCACAAATTTACAAACTTTACATGAAAAGAGAGAATGATTTTTGTATCTACCGCGTCTAGAGTAATACGAGTAAACAATATTACATACCTGCTACACCAGGTATCTACTTTACTTGATGTTTCTGATTTCGTTATTGATAGCTCGACAGCTCATGTCAGGTAATATTCTTGAAGGGAGAAGTTTTTAGGTTACAGTGTTGTGGAATAACCGGGTGATCACCTTAAAAAACAGTACCTAATTACCAAAGTCAATGTGTTGCAGCTACAAGGCAAATTTTAAATTAATTAGACACACAGAAGAATAAACATCATGCCATGTAACATAGAAATTCTTTGTCGGGGAACAGACACTAAGAGGCTGGAAGTAGGAAGAAACTACTATCACAGGAAGCAAATTGAACCCGGAAAGCATTTGGCAGGCCAAGCAACGGAATTGCAGTGCCACTGACAAAAAGCTACGGATTTTTTGTACTACAAAACTTAATAGATGCCTTCCCATGCTAGGCAGAAAATACAGGGTCATCGAAAAAGTTGGACGGGATTTAAAACCGCTAGAACTTAAACAGTACGTGTCTCCACAGATTGAAACCTTCGAACAAGAAACTGTAAGTAGGGTTATTTTTATGCAAGACGGAGCTCCTCCCTATTTCAGTTGCTTTGCGACTGACGTTTTAAATGAGAGATTCCCTGATGCCTGGATTGGAAGGGGTGGACCAATACCCTGGCCACCTCGAAACCCAGATCTCTCTCCACTTGATTTTTTCCTGTGGGGGTACATTAAGAACATTGTGTATGTTGAGAAGATAAGGAATATCCAGCACCTGCAAGAAAGGATCACATTAGCCATTGAAACTGTTGCACGAGACATGATTCAGAAAACGTGGCAGGAGATAGAATTTCTTTTGGACGTCTCCAGAGCTACAAGCGGTGCACATACTGAAATGCACTAAGGTAAGTCCAAAACTTTAAACTTTTCTGAACATTTTAAGATGCAAAACGTGTAAATCCGTCTAGTACTTTTTAAGTTACAGCGGTTTCAAATCCCGCCCATCTTTTTCGATGACCCTCTATTATTGAAGACATTGGAACTCGCTAAGTTTTGAAGATTGCAAGTCAAGATATCACAGACAATAACGGTAGGGTGGTAAGAAATTTGCGACATAAAGTGTCAGCTCTTCAGTGCATAACTACAATAGTGCTCATGCTTCCGACAGATTACCTTTGTAAAATTAATAGCGCATCAGCTTCATTTAATGAATCTGTACCGGGAACACTGTAACCTTTTGGACAAACGTGTAACACAGGAGAAATACCAGTCTTTTTTATATGCTGACCATGACTGCAATTTACGCAAAAGAATCAAATTATTACTAGTCAAACTACAAACTTAGAAAACTGAGAACTGGGGTCTGGCTGAATTGAGGAAATTGACGGTTGTTTATTCTGAAAAAAATGTTCTTCGAAGTAAAAAAAAAAACAGCACTGGAATCATACTTAAGCCTAAGGAGAACTTATGGTTGAAAGAAGAACTCACGGTCGAATACTGAGATAATTTTGGAATATAAAACCAGGGTCTTATAAAGAAACGAGACGTGCAGGCTTCAGGTGCTTTCAAGGGTCACTTAGTAACAAAAAAAGTGAAAACCTATAATCTACAATGTGAGCACTGTTGTGCTGGTCATAATAGAAAACGTGACCTTTCATGTACAGGTTCTCGATACGGTAGTTAGCAAAATATTCCAAGTACATGTTACGTGTATGGTGAATGGCTGCTATCTGGAACCGCCCTGCCTTCTAAGGAAACATAAGGCAACCATCTGAATGGTTACTGAGGCAGTGGATTAAAACTGGTTGGGATGAAACTTGACAGGGAATTTTCAGCAAGGGGTCCAAGAAATGCTGTGTGTCAGATGCAATGAAGAACACAGACGATGTCATGTGAGACGGAGATCATACGTGGTACGTAAATCCAGAACTTAAAGCATGCAAACAATTAGTGACATAAAGACTTGGCTCGTGTGTACACAGGAGTTTTTATGAAAATTGAAGTTTCTGTTGAGGTCTTCTTCTTACACGCAGGGTCGTTTTATGTCCGGGTAGATGCGGTAGACAAATACATTAACGCACTCTTCTTATCAACCACGAATTTTTCTGTTTGTTACAGGTACGAAGAAAGAAGAGAGTGGAGTGAGGAGTTGGGTATGGGATATTCAGTGGTGACGGTAAGAACACACTTACTTACTTACTTACTTGCTTACTTACTTACTTACTCCATGGTGCAGAGTCCTTCTTGAGAAGCTAACTGGTTTGCAGCTAGTCAAGAAATTCCCCGCATTTCACAGAACCCGAAGGTTCATTACCGCGCTCACAAGCGTGCGCCACCTGTCTCTATCCTGGGCCAACCCAATCCAGTCCATATACCCACATCCCACCTCCTGGAGATCCGTCCTAATATTATCCACCCATCTACGCCTAGGTATCCCCAGTGGTCTCCTTCCCTCCGGTTTCCCCACCAAGACCCTATACACCCCCTCTCCTCACCCATACGTGCCACATGCCCAGCCCATCTCATTGTACATACATACTTACTCCATGGTGCAGAGTCCTTCTTGAGAAGCTAACTGGTTTGCAGCTAGTCAAGAAATTCCCCGCATTTCACGGAACCCGAAGGTTCATTACCACACTCACAAGCGTCCGCCACCTGT
>Ga0123355_10011065_pt1 | contig 13890 bp, 7 predicted proteins | sample TergutEmb28metaG_3_FD_89872 | JGI IMG/M metagenome (GOLD analysis project Ga0123355, IMG submission 89872) | Embiratermes neotenicus P1 segment gut microbial communities from Petit-Saut dam, French Guiana - Emb289 P1 | ecosystem: Host-associated > Arthropoda: Insects > Digestive system > Gut ... | reverse complement strand
TCTTGCCTTCCTACATTTCTTGTCTCCCTACATTCCTTGTCTCCCTACCTAATCCTATGTATTTTGTAGGCAATAGTACTACCTCCCAGTCTTTCTATTTTGACGGATGTTCTGATTCGTAATCCAGTGTTAGAACTGTATAAACCTGGTCCTGCTTTTTATTAGAGGCGTGTGACACTCATGTAGCAGAAGAGAAATACACACAGAGCTTTGGTGGGGAAACCTGAATGAATGAGTCCACTTGGAGGAACAAGGCTTAAATCAGACAACAATATTAATGTGTATCTTGAAAAATCAGTACAGTATGACGTTGGCTCGACTCGTATGGCTCAGGAAAGGAATAAGTGGGTGGCAGGGTCGTATGGATAATTGTAATGGACCATCGGGTTCCTTATAAGGCAGGGAAGTGACTACCTATTACAGTATCAGCATGCAAGGAAGAATTATGATCCATTAATTTAATCTTATGTTTTATATAAGGTCTTGATTTTAGAAGTATTTGGTCCCACGGTCTACATAATTGAAACTCCTTTTCTAGAAAATTTTTCGGTTTTGCTTGAACTTTTATTTTCGCCGTTTCCTGTCATTATTAACGTGCAGCTGAAGTGTAACATTCATTAGTGCTGAATTCTTCAATTGTTTCAGACAACGATCAGAAGGCATGTGGATACTGAAATGTGCGTTACATACTGAGTTAAACTTTCCTGTATTCTCTTGAGACTCCTGGATATCACAATACTCAACTCCGTAAAGGAACGCGGTGAATAAATGTACCAGTGTCTGTCACGTTAGGAAGTTCTGTATTTTCATCGAGCACTCTCTATTAATGCGTGCCATGTCCGCCTTGCAATAAGCAACAAGTACTTACACAAACTGTATTATCTTACTCGCTTTACAACGGACACAGATTATATGTTTTCTGTGAGGTAAGAATTAATTTATTAATTTCAGATGATCGTCAGCCTTCGAAGGGCCCACTGACAATTTTCTTTAAATTCCACGTAGCCTGCTTCCTCTAAGCCACAAAAGATCTCTACCAGACAGTTTTATGTCACGCTTCACCCTGTCAGGAAAAGCGACATGAACGTATTATTACTGCTTAAAAGAAAAGAAAACGAAACACATGTAAATGAGACCAATTTCATATTTTTATATGTAAGTTACAGTTTTCGGTTATGCCATCGCCTTGGAGGCAAATTAAATTTCTCTTGAGGCATTATTATCTTTGGTGCTCGTGTCATCTTTGTGCTTAAGTCTATAAATATTATAATCTCTCATAGCACGCAGTTATATCTAAAATATTCCTTGTCTGTGTTTCGTTCTTCTGAGAAAAATAGACTAAAGAATTCGTGGAATTTTAGGAAAAACTTACTGACATTATTAATTATCTCTGCAGCATATAGAGAGAATCTTAAAGGTTTCAACGAAAAGAACTCTTATCTTGCAACAGCTCTGTACTACGATGACGTTGGTAAAGATTCATCATGTAGGCTAGTGTTATGGACCTTCCGAAACATAATTAATTCTTCAGACCTATATAAATGAGGAAAACATCCTCAGCACGCCTTCCTTCGGAGGGGAAGTAAAGCCGTCGGTCCCATGTCGTAGATTTGCGGCATGTAAAAGATCCCTAAATTTACGTGGAAGTTGGAATTTAGGCAAATTTCTACCGGATATCTTTCTCGCCCACAGTTCCACCTTTCGCTGCTAGGATCTCTCGCGTCGTTGCGGACGGAGGCATCTGGCAGCTAAAGTGGAAACGTCTAAAGGCGGGGGGAAACAATGGCAAACTAACCCCAAGAACTTTCCCAGGATGCAGTGTGCCAGAGCCATACCGGTCACATAACTGGGCTCTGGTTCCTGCCAAGCCCGGCCTTCAAGGCTGAATACTAATGAATCAATATAAATGAAAATTACCTAAAATATCACAGAAAATAAATAAATAAATAAACAAATTCAAAGTGTGGAAAAAATATAATTCCCTTTAGAGGAGTACGTGTAATCATACTTAAAAACAGGACCTTGCTGTTTATAGACATTCCTCACACAGTAAGAAAGGAAGGCCTCTAATGAACGTTGTCTGTCTTTCTGGCCGTATAGAGGGCACTACCGGTAATATAAGGATGGTCAGAATTTAATTTTCTTTATTTTAACTCTGCATGATTTGCAAAACGTTTTCGGGTAATTCCGGCTAAATTTAAAGAAGTTACAAAGTTTACTTTACTTAGAACCACGAATGGCCTTTTATATGTATATCATAAACAGTTAATCGAAATTATTCAGGTCAGTATAAAGGATGAACTTATGAAAATGATCAGACTGGTGTTATGATATTCAGCTATAGTGACGTACTAAAAGCCTAACTTAAATAAGGTCACAAATGAAATGCTTAATGTGGAAAGAAATTTCGAAACAAAACAATTTCACATTTCACAGAAAATAAAATTGACGTTAAATGTAAATAGGACACGAAATTGTGAATTTCTTACAGGTTTCTGCCAAGCCTGTACACATTCAGTAAGAGATCCACGAATCACAAGGGAAATGCCGATCTGATATAGGTTACAAGACCGATAAGTCAAAGTTCGATCCTCAGGGTGAAGATTCACTGTAGGATCCAGACCGACTGTGGGGCTCAAACAAGCCTCCTACCTAAAAGGTACAAGACCTCTTCCCCGGTCAGGGCGTTACGCCAACAGTGATGAAGGCTGAGAAACGAGGGGGTGTATATACAGTTGCAAAGAGAGAGCAAAGACTATGTCTTAGAACTCCAGTCCTTTACCTTCTTTGTATTACAATGCTTTATATTGACTTTCCAAAACCCACATGCAGTACTCACTCACCAGCCACAAGGCTTAGGTTCCTTATACGGTTTCTGCTCCAAATTTCAATCAGAATTAATACTTCTATTATTTAATGGTCTATTCTAGAGAATAACTGTGTAAAATGACGTAAACTAGCTTGCGATTTATAAAAAAGTAAATATGTTTAACACATTCCCATTTATTAAACGTTATTCATTCTCATAAGTATGAGAATCAACTAACAATGAGCATATTGCACTGCATTGTTCTCTTAAACTTCCAAACACTTAAGAGTTTCAGGCTTTCACAACGGCGTATTTGACACCATTATTCTTCTGGGATATGACACTGCGTCACATCCCAGAAGAACGGAGGCCTCTGCTAAACTCTTAGTTACAGTTAAAACTAATTCGAGCCATTCGGTTAGTACGGAACCGTAGCTTCTTTAAATGTTTTTACTTGAGCTTCGGTGTGGCTTGGAATTACAAGGATATAATGAATAAATAATGTGAACTTCAGTATCCATATATTAGCTATCAAGAGCTCGAAAATTACAGAAAGGCTTTAAAATGTTACAAAGTTTATTAGTACTGACACACACACACACACACACACATATATATATATATATATATATATATATATATATATGAATGAACAGAAACGCAAGCAGGGTTGGTGTAAAAGAAAATAATGACAAAATAAAGTAGTGATTTTTTTATAATAAAACCAACTACATGCACTAATTTCTCAAATTTATTTTTGGAATAAAATTCTACATGTTTCGGACATTTCCTCTGTCCATCATCAGGAGTTTTTCAGTGTAAAACTCCTGACGAAGGACAGAAGAACTGTCCGAAACATGTAGAGTTACATTCCAAAAATAAATTTGAGAAATTAGTGCATGTAGTTGGTCCTATTATAAGAATTTATCACGATGCACGGTCACCTGAACGTCAAATTAGTGATATGTGTTTTTGGACGAACTATCTCTGTCTATATAATTAGAACAAAGGCCCAAATGAGCAGAAAACTGCGTAAGCTGTAATTAAAAGTCAAAATCCAGACATAAAAGCAAATTATAACCATGCCTACCGTGAATGGATCGAAATAGGGCAGGCAAACTTTATGAAAAGCAAGCCGATATGTAGACGTGGAAGGCCACAGACAACTGAAGAATCCTTCCGCAGTCATTTTAGATCGGCCACACTAATTTATAACTTCCCATACAATATATCACAATGGTCACTATGTACGGCGTGATTTCAGTTCCTAGTCGGTAGTATAATGAAAAGCATTGCGTGAATTCTTACCTGGTGGTCTCTGATATAGTGTCATATTTATTTAAAATTCGATAATCGAGGTTCCTATTCAACACATTTGTTGAATTCCGAGTTTAAAAAAATACTGACAGCTAGCGAAATCCACTAAACGTAACTCCATAATTGGAAAAAAAGCCATAACGAAGCTTGAAAAACTTCAAAACAATCGTTTTAAAAGCCTGCATGTGCTGTATTGTAGAATAAAGCCTTTCAAAATTTTTCACTCTTGAAGTTCATATATTACATGCATAAACCCATTTTTACAAACCTAATCACACTAAAGAACTCACACTCCATAAATGAACTGGAATAACCACATGCCTGTGACATTTGGCCCAGAAAAGTATACAGTTTAGCGTGCTGTATGCTCTGCTGGCATTGTGGGTCTAGTGTTTCTGCTGGTGGATGTGCAGTCTGACCTTTGTGGGACTTGTGTGAAGAAATACTGTATTTTATGACTTATGTTACTTTTATCATTAATATGATATATGGCTACACGCACCGATAAGATACTCCCAGCGTAGGAACGGACCAGATCGGAGGCCAGTTCATGTACCTTTCATGGTTGAAAACTAGCGCTGTGACATGTTTAGTTCCAGTTATGTTGACCAGTTTGGTGTCGGGTTGTTTTAGCTACCACTCTCCGGTATTAATCATTGTGGAGACTTTATTAAGTATCACGTGTACAGTCGTAATGTTCGCATGTCCAAAGATTGTAAGATTCACAACTACCAAAAATGCTGATACTGATATTTCCATAATTTCCTTACGCCTACACACCATGTTGTTAAGGTGGTAGGAGGATATATTGAGCACGTTCAGAAATAATGTCATGACCAATGGTTCACATGTCCAGCACCTTCACTAAAACTCCTAACCTTTATGTAATTGAACGTGGTTTAAATTTCGTGGTATTATATCGTTAATTAAAGTTCTGTAAAATAGAAGAGAAAGAGGTTATTCGTGACGGTTCTGCGTATGATGTAAAGTGGACATTGTGATTTGCGACAGACACTCCGGACCTGGGTGATATCCACAGATCTGTAATTTGGAATTCAAATAAAATTTTACAGTTGTTAAATGAAATATGAATTATCTGTTTAGAGGTCGTTGTAAAAGTGTGTCAAAAATGAACGTGACGAATGATCAATAAGACTGGCGCAGAAATCAAATAAAATGTGTTTATAAGGAGAAACAAATAAACCTAGATACAAATATCAAACGACAACACAGACCTTAAGTTAAAGGAAAATTAGTTTTAACTTAGGAATAGGACGCTATCTATGATAGGTGACGTAGTGGTTAGCAAACTGGCAAATATTACTATCAATTTCAATTCTACAGAGGTCGAATACCGTGTGTAGAGCAGCTCAGAAGCTTATCCGTAAGTAACTTATATTCAAATCAAAATATGGATACTGAATACCATTTTAAATTGTATGCAAACTTGAGAATCTACGTCAGGTATATATAAAAACTTTTAGTGACCTTTAAAAATACAAAAGAGCGATTCATGAAAAGAAATATTTTTCAGTTGTTTAAACAGATTACATTTATTGAAAATTTGGAAGTGTCTTTAATCCTTACAAAAGGGTGTACTCGTGACACAGTACGCCGACTTTACAAAGAATTCCATTCAAGGCCATAATGAAGCCATTGTCTTCCCCAACCCGATTTTCAAGAAACGCGCACATGCTAAACGGCATTATGTGCATACTTCACCAAAATTTTTCCAGATCGGACAGTAAATATGGAAATTACGGACAGAAAGTCACTGAGGTCCTTAATTAAAAAATGCCTTTCACTAGACCAATATTCACGAAAATCATACCTGATGAGCAGCATTACTTAAAAATCTAGTGTACCGAATTTAGTTCAAAGTTGGCAAGAAACACGGCAGATACGGCTCAAAACTTATTTTGCGTGCTGATAAATTGCTAATGTAACGTCACTGACTTTGACGAAACCTAACTCTTTCTTGACAACGGCTTGGGAATTATTTCTACAAGGAATTCCATAAAAATCCAACATTGGGTTCAGTCGCTGATACTAGGTCCAAAGCAGAGAGACGATTAGATGGAAATGGTATCCACACAAGTCATTCCTGTTCTTACTTTAAAAGAACGCTTAAATATTAACCCTGTATGCTGAGAAATAAGACACTAATAAAGTGATATTAATCTAAGAATTCAAAGGAGTTTTTGAACTAAAAGTTTAAGATATTTAAAAGGAAAATGGAAAATCTACCATGTAGATCAGAAAACAATGTCACAAAGTATCTACGATAAAGCACACTGACCAAACACTTCTTACCACCGTAAGCTTAATCATGCAGCACAAAGCAGCAACACACTTTGTAATATTCTGCATCGGCAAACTTATTAAACTCAATCAATAGATGCTACCCAACTACAGCCAAGCGAAGTTGCATGACAATTATGAAGCATCCAGTGACCCAGATGATAGCAGTCGAACAAAAACATATACAGCACTTGTACTTGGCACAAAATGTACGGCTGGTGAACTACATCAGACACCTAAAGTCAAGCTTTATAACAAGGAATTCATTTGGACACAGAACACACAATTCCGAGTATGAAAAGCATGAGAGATACGGTTGTGAAGTCCAAGTAATAGGACATGATCTATCGCTTTAAAGACTATATTATATGCTTAACACAAACCGGGTGTTAATTCTATGAATATGAACAAAGAAAAAATACAAGAAAATCAGAATTCGGTAGTACAATAGGGCTCAGGTCTTCACATAAGACTATAAGGAAGAGATTTAACATAAAAGTTGTATGAAACGCCACTTTTAAAATACACACGTTTAAAAAAAAAAACTTCCGTCAGTTTGTTAAAAAATTTCCAATACTGAGTTCACGAGATATAAACAGGAAATTTGGTGTGTTAGATATAGTGGCAAGGTTACCGTCATTAACTCTCGAATCCTTCTAGATGTGAAAACACAAGATGTAATTTAAGTACAACCAAAAATGAAGCGTTTTATGCAGAAGAATTTAACGTTTGAAAATCAAATCCTTTTCGAATTCTATACGAATAATTTTCAGTTAGAATTTCTGTATATGTTACGCAATGGAACCACATGTAAAGATATTCTACATAATTCAAATAACTTAGGAAAATACGAAATGACAACTGCTGAGTCTAATTTTAAGAAATTGCTCCGCTCGGGGAAGAAGACAAAACAAATAACTTATCTGAAAAATAATATTCTTTTATTCAAGAACTGCAGGTCTTAAAATGAGAAACTGAAATTGTCAGTTTTTAGTTACAATAAATCTGCATATAAATTACGACATTATGTTTAGAAACCGTGATAGTTGTGTATCCAAGTAAGGTTATTTAAAATTTCGTTTGGATATTTAAGAATCATGCGAATAATAAAAGTTGGAAGAAATAATTTAGGGATAATATTTAACCGCACTGTTCAAAATCAACCGAAATTATGTGTGAATTATAAGATAAATATCTATAGTATATTTAGTAAAGAAAAATGATTCTACATATTTGTGTGGGTATATATGAACATATTACAATATACCTTAATCTTACAAATTAAATCAAATGTGAGACAGAGTTGGATTTCCGTAGTTCATGCCTTATCAGAAACAGGGTACAGTAACTTTCAAATTAACCTGCTTTCTCAGAGAAGGATTTGAACTCTACTGATTTGGTTAAAGTTGTTATTGATACACAAAATTTAGTGCGAACACGAAGTAGATTTGTAAATTTCAGGAAACATAAAATATGAGTATTTTATCGATATAAATAATTCATAGCCGGCCAAAGTGAAGGTCTTGGTATGCCTTTAGGATTTCACTGGAATTTAACTTCAAGGATAGGGTACGCAGTTTAAAATGACCCTACCACATAAAAAAAGAATTTAATCAAAATTATCACCACGTGGACAAAAACATAACCTCCCTCTTCCAGCGGTGTTTTGTGGGTGTATTCGCAAGCATGTCATGTATCCAGCACACGTTTATTATCACAGTTCGAAAAATGTTGGTAAGATTTCAATAACACACGATTTGGAGAAAGTAACTAAAATTATCGAACCATTTAAATTTTCATTGAGACAGACAGATTTAACGACGACTTTATAAGAAGTCATGCTTGTTAATGGGAGCATGAATTTTCGCATCTTTGTTCTGTAGAAGTATTCGCATTTACTCGCAGCATGTGGGGCTCCTACCACATTTTGAATCTATATGAAATTTAAGAATTCAAAATTGGGATTATCATTTAAATTCCATGTGCCAAAAATTAAGATATTTTGCTCCAATCAGATTATTTTTCCCCGTATCCCAACAAGAGCGCTACATTCGGACTTGCTAAAAATTGCGTTTCAATTGTAACTCTACTGCTCGGAAACAGAAAACACGGAAACAATTCGGAGAGCCAGATTTGTTGGGTACATTACGCACAAATTTTCTAACTTGTTACGTTCATGCAAACATAAGCCGTCTCTTTCAAGGTAGAGCTGGAATCAATAACGGATTCGTAAGGGCTGGTGTTGATATGAAAATATAACTACTGTCTAATTTCAGGTAATTAAGTACGAATAATATCACATCATAGACAATGCAAAAATCTGGGAAAGAAAAGATTAATCAATATATTGTACCCATATTAAGATCTATGCTCCTGATTTGAAAACAAGTTAACTGGCGATCATAACTTTTTTCTGAATGGAATTGTGATTGAAGAATAGATTAAAGCTTACACACAGGTATTTCACCAAAATTTACTTAAGCGGAACTCGCTAGATACTATTGGTGTGTGAAGTAGGATGAGATGGAGAGACTCTGCTTCAAAGTTGGAAAAGATTATGAATCTTTGTAAGTAGTATTTTAGACACAGAAACCTGCAGTTTACTTAACACTTCAGAAACTAGGTGGACTTTGGTAGATACTCTTGAAGTGGATCTTAAAAAGGTTGTAAGAGTGTGGTCAGGACTAAACGGACACAGGAAATCTTCATTGGTGGGCTCTTTTGAAAAGGCCAATAAATTAATTTTAATTTTTTCTACCTATTATCCGGAGTTTTACAGAGTCCAATATTTCATTAGCTGCTGGCCCTCTTACCTCCACGAACCCAAATATTTAAAACTTTTTACAAAGTTCAGGATTCACTGTATGTAATAACAGTAAGTTTTATTGGCTACAATACTTCCTTGTGTTAGCTACAGATGAGAACAACTCAAATCGAAATAATTTATATCTTAAGTATATATATATATATGTTTCGTTTCCTGATCTATATGTACTGGAAGATTTTTTCAGTAACTACTTTAAGTCTATTACCAAAGTCCTAACCAATTCAGCACGACTCGACTCTAATTCGAGTTTCCAGCCGTCAAGCCAATATCAGTAGTACAGCCGAAACAACAAGACTAAAAACGTTAGTGTTAAAATGAGCATTTAAAAGAAAGAAGCGTATATTCAAATGACGCCTGTGCACATTTAAATATCTTTGGGATTTGAATCCCTAACAAATTTAATACAATCGCTGTTATTTTCAGCGTTTAAGGTATTTAAAATTCCAAATGAAATATAATTATTATGAATCAAGTTGGACACTTGGAAAACAAATATGTGGCCAACGTTTTTATGTTTGAAGCACTGTTAGTTACCTGATTATCTTACACGGAGCTGCGCGAAATTAAACTCTGACTTCCATCAGAGGATAATTGTAAGTAGGTAGAAATAGTTTAACAGATGTCGGTGTGTAATTCTTAAGCGAATTTGTACTTAATTAAGCGAGCACACAGGTTTAGCTGGGAAGGAAAATGATGTTACAATATCAGAAACAGTGAGATCCCTAAAAATGTGCAATGATTTAGGGACAATGCATCCAAAAGCAGGCGTAACTTTATGATTCACACAACGCAAGACACTTGGAACACATTATGCCAAGCCTATATGCTATCACCCATAAAGCAATAAGCACATTTATGTACCCTGGCCATTTCATGACGAGGATACTAAATACTTCACATTTGCATGTAAATTTGTCAACATTCTCCACAAAATTATGCAACTTGACAGCGAATAAAAGAAAATTTTGACCTTAAGCACAACTGAACATAAGGTCTACGTCTTGTGTTGTGGTGATCAACATCAGCAGTTTTCCGCAAATGTTAAAATTCATTCTAAATTAGACGTATTTTTCTGGTAGACTGGCAAACTTACTCGCAATGACAGGTCCTTATTATCCGAAAATGAAAATTTAAGTCTCAACAAATAAGCCTAAATTCTGAACGCTAATGATAACAGACAATGACTTATTAATCACAATTCTGCTACTCATTTGACTTCAACTTGCTCAATATTATGCTGGACACCAAAAGAGTCTTCAGATCATAAAACTGTATGCAATTCTAGTGCTTTTAATTATGCAATGCTAAATATTGTGAGAAGCACCGACAACTTACCGAATACTCTCCGTCCTCGAGCGTGGAGACCAATCCTTGCTGCTGTATGTGTAACGCCGATTTCCGCCTACACTGCGAGCCGTCTTCCAGCGCTCCCAGTGGTGGCGTACCGTATTCTGTACTTCCGTGTTCAGAAAACAGTAGAAGAGCGCTATCGTAAACCCCTGTTAATGAAATGAAAAAATGTTTACTAGCTATAGTGCCTCTCATCCTTATTGCGTTTCTAAAAGCAAGCTAACGTGAAAGAGAAACACTGTTCATACCCAATATCTTAATATCGAATTTCACTTCTCATACAACACCAAACAGGCAGCCTACACAACCACAGCGTTCTGATCACTGTACCAAGCACTTTCTGGTAAAAACAGCTATATAAAGAAATAAGGGATGAGATAATTTCTGCAACACTGCTTTCAGTGAACCTCAGCATTTTAAAACTGTCGGCAGGCTTCAGCAAACTTTCGGCACTGACAGGCCAAACTCGACTCCGCCATTTCATAACCCTGCGCTTATTTATGATACACCGATAAAGACATAAGCTAACGATTTCTGGGAGTTAAATGACACTATGAAGTAACAATACACGATCATATGTATACGTCACAGATGTAAAATTTTATACACATATATGAGTATGTCACACGATTACAGGAAATTGCTCTTCCAATTCAGTGAACAGGGATCTTTACAAAATCAAATTCTGATTTGAAAATTACAAAATTAGCAGGAAAGTTCGGGGTTATTTTCTTTGCGAGAAGTTAAATGCTGTTGAAAATATCAATTTTAATGCCGTCAAAAACAGCTACATATTTTCGTCCGTAAAAGCATATTTCACATTGCAGCCATTTTGTTTTTCAGTTATCTCGATTTGCGTCAGTATTGGATCCTGATCAATGCAATCGGAAATGGATATTGAAAAATTCAGATTTGAATCGTTCTTTTGTGAACATCTCCGAAACTAAATGAAATTTCAGCAAAATTCTCTCGGGCTGACAGAATACTAAGTATTCTGAGGACAGAGACGAAGGTAGTCCCTGAGACGTCAATGTATTTAAATTACGGGGCGCAGCTGTCAGACCGAGAGGATATTATTGAAATTTTGTCACTATAAAAATTTCAAGAATAGACGAAAATTCAATTTCGGGCTGTTAATTGCTACCAATCAGATTTTACTTTAGCATCTGCCACTCACATGGTGAGGTGAAAAATTCAAAGAAACTTTTGTAAGACAAGAGAATGGCTCAAGAATTATTTGCTGATATGTGTGCAGTAGACTCAGATTCGCTTCAAAGACATTCACCGAGTTGAAAATGGCACCTAACAGTCTACCTCTCCTTGGGGGTTTCATATTGATTTCATTAAAATAATTTGTCATGGTCACAATAATTGCGAGACTTCCTCATGAGATGTGTGGCGTATTTTTGGTATTTTTCTGCAAGGTAACTAAGTAGGTTATTCAGAAATTAAGTACCGTCTGCACATATCTCTCGCACATCCTCGAGACTGTCACTTTGCGCATGAGCAGTGACTTTCTCTATCAATTGGGAAGACACAGGCGCCATTTCGTGAAATTCGTGTTATGTTTATGTTTGTTCCTGTGCGTTAAACATGTTTAAGACAATTAAAGGGGCCGCCGAGTGTGTAATATGGTCTGTAATTCGTTTTTTGAACGTTAGGAATGTGCTACTAGGTGAGATTCATCATCAGATCTGTCAAGTATATGGTGACAATGCGATGAGTGATAGCATGGTTATGAAATGAGTTCGAATGTTTAATGAAGGACGAGAGAACGTGCATGATGAAGCGCGAAGTGGGCGTCCATCTTTGGTGAATGATGATTTGGTGCGTAAGGTCAACGAAAGAGTGCGTGACGACAGAGGTTTCACAATTTCTGATCTGTCACTGCACTTTCCTCAGATTTCAAGGACTCTGCTCTATGACATTGTCAGTAGTGGCTTACATCGCAGGCGGCCACATTATATCAGGAAGATATACAAAACCTTGTGCCCCGCTACGATAAGTGCCTCAATAATGGCAGCAAATATGTGGAAAATAGTTTGAAGAATGTAGAATCTGATAAAAATAAAATTTTATAAGAAACCATATTAGATTTTTTTACAGCGAAACGGTACTTACTTTCTGAATAAGCCTCGTATTAATATTCTGTAAACTGAAACAGTCTACTCAAAATAGCACCACTAATGGGCAATTTCACTGCCGACGAACATACAATATTCTTATATTCTGAGCGATGTCCTTACAGTACGGTGGAAGTAGTGGTAGATCAGAAGGTTGCGTAAAACTTGATAACCTGTTAAAACCGAAGCTTCTTTAAAATGTTTCATTTTTGACGACAAATTTCGCAGCGCAGTGCCTCTTGACATATAATGCTATGAAACACCATCGGGTTGTCGGAGCCCATATGTATAACTTCCTTGCAATTTTGTCATACTACGCCGGTAAGTTTATAAACAACACTTCGTCAGGCCTAGCGACTTCAAAGTTGCATAAACTAACAAGTTGTTTTTCAGCCTGCAACACGGATACCACTCCAAACCAACCACACCGAAACTCTAACACACATCGAACCAAGAACAATACGACCAACGCTGTAATTCAACAGAATAGTCGCAAGCTCCTGATGATGGATATATTAATGTCCGAAACATGTTGAGCACATAAGAATTGAAACAAAATAGCAAGTGACATCAAGTTGGTCTTTTATTCTTCAACTATCACAATGATGCACGGTCCAATAAACATGAGATAAACAATGTCTTCGTTAACATAACAAGTGCCATCAGTGCTACGAAGGAATATCAACTGTGCAGTGTGAATTTCAGCCACTGTGAGAGCATATCAATCAAATGGTCTTGCCTGAGATTTAAATTTTTCATAGAAATTCATAACTATTTCTTCTGTACACCTCATACAATGTCGAGCGGACAGGCTGACGCCTTGAAGACTTGTTTATCTTCCGCTACAGTTAACAAAATACTCTTCAAAACATCTGCACTCATTTGGTATATTAAGCAGCGTAGAGTGGCAAATCCTTACCGATGTTTCAGGAAAAGCTATAGGTCCCATCTTCAAGGGTCAAGATATAAATATGTGTGTGTGTATGTGTCTGTGGGGAGGTTGTGTATGTGTGTGTGGGTGTGTGTATGTGTGGTGTGTGTGTGGGTGTGTGTATGTGTGTGTTTGTGTTTGTATATGTGTGTGTGTGGGTGTGTCGGTGTGTGTGTATGTGTGTGTGTGTGGGTGTGTGTGTGTATGTGTGTGTGTGTGTGGGTGTGTGTTT
>Ga0123355_10011062_pt1 | contig 13891 bp, 16 predicted proteins | sample TergutEmb28metaG_3_FD_89872 | JGI IMG/M metagenome (GOLD analysis project Ga0123355, IMG submission 89872) | Embiratermes neotenicus P1 segment gut microbial communities from Petit-Saut dam, French Guiana - Emb289 P1 | ecosystem: Host-associated > Arthropoda: Insects > Digestive system > Gut ... | reverse complement strand
ACCTCGCCCGTTTCAACCGCCGAAGCAAGCGGTATTCCAAATCAAATGAAATGTTGGATTGCACCTTAAAACTTTTCTTTCAACGCAAGTCTTTTGGCAACTCAGCTTGACTTGAACAATGCCATATACGGGGGGGGTAACTTGCCCCACAACTGCCGTCAGATGCGGCAGTCTTACGGGCGGGGAAATTGCGTTGTTATCGGCAACAGATACCATCAAAAGAGAGTATATCCCGCTATTGGCGAAATATCAACATATTTGCGAATTTTTTTCAAAAATTTTTATGCACCGGATTTTCATCCCGCCAAGCACCCATTTCGGGCGGCCCTTCCCGGAGAGCCGTGGAGGGCTCATGCTCTCTTCCCCCCCGCAATGCTCCCCGCCGTGCATGAGCCATCAGCACAATGCCCGGCAGGGGAGGATATACGGTTTGAGAAGCCATTTGCATGGCATCTCCGCGTAGGAGACCGTGGCTCCGTAGCGGGTTCCCCATGCGGGATTTTTAAACCGTATATCCTCCCCTGCCGGGGCTTTTTGCGGTAATGTTCATTTACGGCGGGGGGTTAACTCAGCAAAGCGTACAACTTCCCCGACACCGTGTACTGGTTCTCCTTGGTGCGTATGACAGCAATGCCTTCGTCCTTTGCCGCTTCAAGCATATCTTCGGGGACAGGCCGGGCGTTGCAGATGACGATAACGGTAATGTCCACAAGGGTAGCCACCGCGACAGTGTTCTTGTGCGCCTGAATGGTGATAAGCGCCCCGCCATCTCTGGCATGGGCCATCACGTCCGAAAGCAAGTCCGAAGTGTACGCCCCGGACAGCGCCGTGTCCTCGAACTCGTCCTGCACAATCTCGGCCCCAAGGGCGGCGGCGGCCTCACGGATAGTCATGGCTATACCTCCTCTTTTGAGGAATTGATAAATACCACCGAGCGGACAGTAGTGCCGCCGCCCAAAGTGGATTCAATGGAAAACTCGTCAGAAACCCGTTTGGTATTTGCCAGCCCCATGCCGGCGCCGAACCCCAAAGAGCGTATCCAGTCGTTGGCGGTAGACCATCCTTCCTGAAGAGCCAGCGAAATATCGGCAATGCCGGGCCCGGTGTCGTTTGCCACAATAATCACCTTGTCCGGCTGTAGCGAATAGTTCATCGTTCCCCCAAGGGAATGAACGACCTGATTTATTTCCAGCTCGTAACTGGCAATGGCTATGCGCCGGATAATTTTGGGGTCAATATCCCGCTGTTTAAGGGCCTTCTTAATTTCCGTAGAAGCCCGCCCGGCAAGTTCAAAATCGAAGCGCACCGTGGTAAAACTCATGTCGGAGTACATTTCCGGCGGGCGGACTTCCTTTTGGTGCAGTTTTTCAAGACGAAGGACTTCCCGGTTCATCTTCATCAACAGGGTGCGTATAACGTCCTTGGAAGTAAGGATGCCAACCAGCTCCTTTTTTTTGCTAAGCACCGGAAAACGCCCGTAACGGTACTTGTTAAGGTAGGAAATGGCAAAAGAAATGGGCATATCCTCTTCCAGAACAATAACATTTCTGGTCATATATTCCTCTACGGGACTGTCAATATAGCCCCGCTCCAAAGCCACAATAATATCTTCTATGGATATGATGCCGACAAGCTCCCGCCCGTCGGTAACAGGCAGACCCGTGATATAGTTCTCCCGCATCATGCCCTGAACACGGCGCAGACTGTCTGTTTTTCCGGCAGTGATAATGGCGCTGTTCATTACGTCTTTGATCTTTAACTGGTAGATGAGTTCAAGCACCACCGATGGGGAATCAACCGTGCTGATGGGGATGTCCTCGGAAAGAACGGCATTATCACACATTGGCCTGCTCCTTGTTCAAAAAATACGTTTCAATAACCTCGGCTGCTCCATCTTCGTCGTTGGTGCTGTCTGTTACAAAATCGGCAATGCGTTTTATCTGGTCGTCTCCGTTTGCCATTGCCACTCCAATACCGGCCCAGCGTATCATAGCTTGGTCATTCATGGAATCCCCAATCGCCATTGTTTCCCCGGCATCCACGCCCATAATTTCCGCTATCTTAGCCAAGGCCGTGCCCTTGTCAGTATCCTTGGGCAGCACTTCAAGAAAGTAGGGGCGGCTGGTAAAGAGGGTTATTGTCTGGCCCATATAGGTGCGGATGATGTTTTCCATGTACGGAAGAACCGCGGGATCGCCGGGGATGATAAGTTTGTGGCAGCCTTCTTTGACCATAGCGCGGAAATTTTCCACTACCACCTGACGAACACCCGTCAGCCTGTGGTCGCACTCCGAGTATTCGCTGCGCCGGGAAATGTACATGATGTCGTCCTCCTCGTACATCTGCACCGGAAAACCCTCCGCCTCAGCCAAATCGCAGACTGCCAAAGCCGTCTGCATATCCATCCGTGATTCGTGGACAACAGTCCCGGTATGGCTTTCCTGAATAAGCGCGCCGTTGGCGCTTACCAGATACCCCGGCCTCTTGTGAAGTCCCAGAATCCGGGCATAGCGATCCATGTCTCTGGAGATGCGGCCTGAAGACAGGGCTATTGTTACCCCTGTGGCTCCGGCACGGCTTACGGCGCTCCGTGTCCGCCGGGAGATGGAAAAATCTGAACGCAAAAGGGTATCGTCCAGATCCATAGCAAGAATACGTATCGGCTTCATCGTAAAAGAATAATCCCTGTGTGCCCCGTTGTTCAATAGCAATGAATAATAATATCATGTATAATGCGAAAATGGGCAAGATTTTTTGTTTTGTAAACCAAAAAGGGGGAGTGGGAAAAACCACGTCCGCCATAAATGTTGGGGCTTATCTCGCTGAGTTGGGGAAATCGGTGCTTATGGTGGACTTTGACTCGCAGGCCAACCTTTCCAGCGGCGTTGGTATTGCCGGAAAGGACTCTAAGCCCGGTGTCTACGAGCTTATTTCAGGGCTTGCCCCGTTAGAGGCGGTAATCCGGCCAACGCCGGTGCGCGGGCTTTCGGTTATCCCGTCCGGCATGGATCTTTCCGGGGCGGCGGTGGAACTTATCGAGCAGGAAGGAAGGGATTTTTTCCTGTCAAAGGCCCTTGAACCGGCCCGTGGCCGCTATGACTTTATCCTGATAGACTCCCCCCCCTCTTTGGGGGTGCTGACTCTGAACGGCATTACCGCCTCGGACGCGGTGCTGATCCCCATGCAGTGCGAATACTTCGCTATGGAAGGCTTTACGCACCTGCTTCAAACCATCAAACGGATACAGAAAAGCCTTAACCCCCGCTTGGATATTGGGGGCATCTTTTTTACGATGTACGATCCCCGGACAAGGCTCGCCCAGCAGGTGGTAAAAGAGGTAAGCGCGTACTTTACGAACAAGGTGTTTTCCACGGTTATTCCCCGGAATGTCCGGCTTTCCGAGGCCCCTTCGCACGGGCTTCCCATTTCCAAGTACGACCCCCTTTGCTCAGGCGCAAAGGCGTATAAGAGCCTAGCCCAAGAGGTGCTTGACCGTGGCAATTAAGCGTGGCCTTGGAATGGGTCTTTCGGCCCTGCTTCCGCTAGAGGAAGAAGATCCGCCCGCCGCCGCCCCTGCGGGTGCTTCTGAGGGGCCTGCGTCCGGGGGGGAGGTTTTTATCGCGCTGGAAAAGATTAAGGCTAATCCCAACCAGCCCCGGAAAACGTTTGACGCGGCGGAGCTTGAAGAGCTTGCGGATTCCATTAGGCAGCAAGGCATAATTCAGCCCATTCTTGTCGAGGATGCCGGGGACGGAACGTACACGATTATCGCCGGGGAGCGCAGGACACGGGCGGCCCGTCTTGCCGGTCTTACGGAAGTGCCGGTAATCCTCCGCAAGTATTCCGAAGAAAAGCGCATGGTGGTTTCGCTTATCGAAAATATCCAGAGGGCGGGCCTTAACCCTATCGAGGAAGCGGCGGCCTACCGCCAGCTTATGGAACTGGAAAATCTTTCGCAGGAAGAGGCGGCTGTAAAGGTGGGGAAAAACCGCGCCACAGTTGCCAACGCACTTAGGCTGTTGAAGCTTCCGCCCCAGATGCAGGAAAGCATACGGAACGCTGAGCTTTCGCCCGGCCACGCGCGCGCGGTTCTTTCGCTTCCGGCCACGATGGCGCAGGAAGCGCTTTACCGGGAGATTTTGAAAAAGGGCCTTTCCGTGCGGGAAGCGGAAAAGCGGGCGGCGGAACTGGGAAACCAGAGCAAGAAGCCGGAAAAGCCCGCCCCCAAACGCCGCCTGCCGGAACTGGATGCCATGGAAGAAAAGTTCATAAAGCATCTGGGCACGAAGGTGGTTATTAACGGGGATACCGAAAAGGGAACGATTGCGATTGAGTATTATTCTATGCAAGACTTGGACAGGTTGTACGAGGTGCTTGGCGGGGAGTAGGCCCCCCGCCGCGCATTGTGCCGCGCACGGCGTTAGCTGGCCTGCTCCAAAGCACGCTCCACGGTCGCCAGCTTTACAGCGGCGCAGAACACATCCATCGCCATGCCAAGATCGGCAAGCGAGGGAAAGGTGGGCGCAATCCTGATGCAACTGTCGTCGGGGTCTTTGCCGTAGGGATACGGCGCGCCCGCCTCGGTCATGGCGACGCCCGCCTCTTTACACAGGCCGATGATACGCTTGGCGCACCCTGCCTGAGCCAAAAATGTGATAAAGTACCCCCCGTTCGGTTTAATCCACTCGCCCGCGCCAAGGCCGGCCAGTTCCTTTTCCATCTTTTGTAGAACTGCGTCAAATTTCGGGCGCAGGATACCGGCGTGTTTTTGCATAAGGGCACGGATGCCGTTTAGGTCTTTGAAAAACCGCACGTGGCGCAGCATATTGATTTTGTCCCAGCCGATTGCCTGCATGGAAAGCTGCTTTGTGGTGAACGCTATATTTTCCGCGGATGCCGCGAAGAACGCAAGACCGGCTCCGGGAAACGTAATTTTGTTGGTCGAGCCAAACAGGTACACCATGTCCGGGTTTCCGGCTTCCTTACAGGCGGCAAGAAGATTCAATAGGGGCACGTCCCGGTACACTTCATGCATGGCATAGGCGTTGTCGCAGAAGATGCGGAAATCTTTCGCCGCGGGTTTAAGCGCCGCCAGCCTTCGCATAACGTTATCGGAGTAGGTTATTCCCAAGGGGTTAGAATATTTGGGAACACACCACATTCCCTTAATCAAGGGATCGTCCGCTGACAGCTTTTCAATCATATCCATGTCCGGGCCTTCCGTGGAGGTCGGAATGTTTATCATTTCTATGCCAAGAAACTGGCAAATCGAAAAATGGCGGTCGTAACCGGGAACCGGGCAAAGAAACTTGACCTTTTCTTCCTTTGCCCAAGGTTTATCGGAGCCGAGTACGCCAGTCAGCATTGCCCGCGCCATGCAGTCGTACATAAACGTAAGGGACGTGGAACCGGCTATTATTATTTCCCCGGCTAAGACTCCCATGTACTCGCTAAAAAGTTTTTTCGCGTCCGCAATGCCCGTCAATTCCCCGTAATTGCGGCAGTCTACTCCGTCTTCCGCGCTGCAATTGCTGGAAGAATTAATCACATCCAACATTGGCATGGACATCTGTACTTGATCATTGCCGGGCTTGCCACGGGCCATGTTAAGCGAAAGGCCCTTGGCCTTGTGCGCGGCGAAGGCAGCGGCAAGCGCGTCTTTTTCTTTTGCCAGTTCATCACGGGACATGGTATTGTACGATTTCATTACGGATACTCCTTACAGTGGCTATATTAGGGGAAAATACCGCGGGTTTTTTTCGCGGTAACCAGTTTTTTAAGGGCGATCATGTAGGCGCTTGTTCGCAGGGAAATGTTTTTCCCGTGGTAATTTTCGTAAACCGTCTCGATTGCCTTGCACATAATCCGGGCCTGCGCCTTGTTAATTTCATCCTCATCCCACATAAGGGACTGGATATTCTGCACCCACTCAAAATAGGAAACTACAACGCCGCCCGCGTTAGCGAGAATGTCGGGAACAACAACTATTCCGTTGGCTTCCAGAATTTTATCGGCTTCCACGGTTGTCGGCCCATTGGCCCCCTCGATTATTAGCTTGGCCTTCACGTTCGCCGCGTTATCCCCGTTAATCTGGTTTTCCATTGCGGCGGGAATAAGGACATCTGTTGGGAGGGCAAGCAGTTCCTGATTGCTTACATAGGTAACGCCGCTTTGCTTGTAGTCTTTGAGCAAGTTGCCCTTTTCCTCTAGAAAGCGCAGGATGTCCGGAATGTCCAACCCGGACTCCCTAAATATGCCGCCTGAAACATCACTTACAGCGATAACGGCAGCGCCCTGCTCGCTCAGCAGTCTTGCCGACACGCTGCCGACATTGCCCATGCCTTGAACTACAACACGGGTCTTTTCCACAGACATATTAAGTTTTTTCAGAATCTCCCGTGTGGTGATCATGACCCCGCGGCCTGTGGCTTCGGGGCGGCCCAGAGAGCCTCCTATGTCAATGGGCTTGCCGGTAACAACACCGGGGATGGCGTAGCCTTTCAGCATACTGTACGTATCCATAATCCAGCCCATGATTTCACCATTGGTATTTATGTCCGGCGCGGGAATGTCCCGCTCCGGGCCAAGCATCGGCGCGATCATGGCGGTAAACCGCCGTGTCAGCCGTTCTAGTTCGTTGCGGGACAGCGTGGACGGGTCTACCTTGACAGCGCCCTTAGCGCCGCCGTAAGGGATGCCGACCACAGCGCACTTAAAGGTCATCCACGCGGCAAGCGCCTTGACCTCGTTTTCGTCCGAGTCCGGGTGATAACGAATGCCGCCCTTGCAGGGGCCCCGCGAACTGGAATGTTGCACCCGGTAGCCTTCAAACATTTTGACCGTGCCGTCATCCATGCGAACGGGAAACGAAACTTTCAATTCCCGCTCAGGATACATGGTGGCAATGTAATCACACTCCTTGTACCCAAGCCTGTCGCCGGCGTCACGAATCATCGTAACTACGTTTTCGTATGGATTGTATGTTCCCATGTGTTAATCCTCCTGTTTTGCCTGTTTTGAAAAAAATCCCGCCGGCTGTTACCCCGGCGGAATGTATCGAACTACACTAGCTCCACTTAGCCATGTCCAGTGTACCCATTCGTCTGGTCAGCGCTGACAGGTAAACGAGGTCTCCGGTAACATTGATGCCTGTCCGGCCCATGTCCAACAATGCGTCAATACCAACGATCATCGCATAGGCGGCGGCGACCGCGGTTCCCGCCTCCGCAGGCAAGCCTATCTGGGCCAGCACCATAAGCAGCATCAACATACCGCCCCCAGGAACCCCGGCTGTGCCGATTGTGGCAAGGGTCGCCATTATAAGAACCGTACCTATATCCATTGGCGTCAGAACATGGCCCACGGACGTGGCTATAAAAACAACAGCCGCGCCCTGATAAATGGCTGTTCCGTCCATGTTGATCGTCGCCCCCAAAGGCACGGCGAATGAATAGACATTCTTGGGCAACCCGATTTTAGCGGCGCATTCCATTGTTACCGGCAGCGTGGCCATTGAACTTCTGGTTACAAACCCGGTTACAAAGGCCTCTTTTACGCCCATGACAAACTTAGATATGCTCAAGCCCCCGATAAGCCGGACGCAGATAAGAAGATACCACACAACGACATAGAAAATGTACGCGACAAAGCAGGTTACAATTACCATGACAAGACCGCCGACTACCTGAGGGCCCGCTGTGGCAAATACTACGCACAAGAGGGCGAATACGCCGATAGGAGCGTACTGCATAATCCCCTTGACAACCTTTATCATGATTTCCGCCACACCGTCAAAGAAATTAAATACGGTTTCCGCCGCGTTCTTGGTTCTTTCAGTGCCGGATTCGCGCAGCATGGCAATGGCAGTCCCAAAACAGAGGGTAAAGAAGATAATACCCAGCAGATTCGGGGAGTGCATGGCGGCAGTAACAATGTTCTGCGGAATTATGTTAAGAAGCGTTTGCGCTAGAGGAGGCGCTACACGAGTATAGTCTGCCGCCGTCGCAATGCCGATAAGCTCAACCGAAGGCCGGAACAGGAAACCCATGCTCAGCCCCGTGCCCACCGCAAGAAATGAGGTGAAAACATAAATACACAAAACCCGGCTGCCAATCTTGCCCAACTGCTTGGGGCTGACCGACGCGGCCCCAACGATGAGTGTTGAGGCGATGACAGGAACCATAATCATCCAGAGAAGCCTTATAAAGGCATCCCCGAACGGCCTTATCACACTAAGGACACTGGCCAGTTGCTGTCCTTCAAGGACACTCCCCAAAATGCCCCCAGTGACCGCACCCAGCCCCAAACCGATTAGAATCCGGATGAGCAAGTTTGTGTTGAAGTACCAACCCAACGGCCCTCCGCTCTTCCTTCCCGCACTTTCCATAGTTCGCTCCTTGAAAATCAGACTGGTAAAGATGGTATATAATTTTTTTCTAAAAATCAACTAGCCCTACCGGCACACACCTCCCCTCCCCTAGCCTATGCAACCATCTATACCCGCTCGTGTCGAAATTCCGTAAAGATGTAGACACAGCGGAAAATAGGGGCTATCATTACAGTATGGGGCAAACAACATCTTACGCCGCCCAGGTTATTATTTCCATAATCCCCATTGTGGGAATCGTAATGGGTTCGGTCGTCATTTTTTTCTACCTCCTTTGGAACCACAAGCGCAGAACGCTGCTTATCAAGGCTGGGCAGTACCGGCGGCCGGAATTTGACCTGCTCTCGTTCAGCCTGTTGGCGGGACTTCTGCTTAGCGCGGTGGGCCTTGCTCTGACCATATTTCTCGCAATCGCTTTAAGGGTGAACTTTGGTCTTTTGGGCGGGATTATTCCGCTGGCTGTCGGAATTGGTTTGTTGACTTATTACGGGATAAGACGCAACAACAGGCCTTCATGACCGCCGGTGAAAGGCCGCGCGGTAATGGCGCGGAGCCGGCGGAGCCTGCGGGCATCACCTTTCAGGGAGATGACGAGGATCGTGTAATCGCGGCCCAGGTTGTCTTTGGTCACAAGGAACTGTTCCGGCTCTTGGTTAAGCGGCACGAACAGGCAGTCTACGGCATGGGGATGAGTTTTTTCCGCAATGCCGAAGACGCATCCGATTTTACCCAGGAGGTATTCCTAAAGACGTTCCGCAATCTTTCCCGGTTCGAGGGACGATCCCGTTTTTCCACGTGGCTGTATAAAATCGCCTACAATACGGCGGTTAACAACATATCCAGAAAGAAGGATTACCACAGCCTTGTGGAAGAAGAAATTGTCCCGGACAACGACACCCCGGAGCGGGAACTGCTTAGAAACGTTGCCAGAGAGGCGGTGCTGGAAGCGATAACGGAACTGCCGCAGCGGTTCCGGATATGCGTGGATCTCTTTTTTTTCTATGATCGTTCTTATCAGGAGATCGAGGCGATTACCGGGTATCCGGTAAACACGATAAAATCTCATGTGTTTCGGGCGAAAAAAATATTGCGGGAAAAGCTTGCGGGCTTTGCCGGTTATTCCAAGCTGGGTCGAGGAGACGCTGAATGAAAAAATATATTGCTATGGATTGCGACACTGTTCTGGATACTGTCTACGATGCCGAAAAAGACAGCTCTTTGCCAATACTGTTACAGGCGCGGATATGGCTTCACCTCTTGGGCTGCCCCGGATGCGCCGGGGAGTTAGGGAACTTGCGGCGCGCCCGGGAAATCATGAAGGCCGATTTCTTCCCGCCTTCTCCGGATTTCGCGGATATTCTTATGGAACGCCTAAGCGAAGAAGCCGTCCTACAGAACGCCGCCGCCCCGGCCGGTTTTTCGTTCCGGGGTTGGGTCATTGCCGGGTTTTTTGTGCTACTTTCCCTTTCAAGCGCCTTTTTTGGGATGAACTTTGTCCACATGGCAAACGCGGAGGGCTCGTCCTTTCTGTTGCCCGTGGGAATCACGGTCGGGGTAGTCCTAACCTGCTATGGAGCGCTGTTTATCGGCAGCCACCTAAAGGAGCTTTCCTCCCGCTTCGGGCTCCGCTAGAACCCCCGGCCCGGTACGGCTTACCGGCGGGGGCGTACCCTGTGCCTTCCGGTCAGGTAGACGAGTACTCGCTCTTGAAAGCCATGAGTTTTTCAACCACTTCCACGGCTGCTTTCGAGGCTTTCTTGGCGTCATGCTGGGGAACCACAGCATCCTTGTTAAAGGTCTGCTCGAAGAATTTGAGCAGGGTATCGTAAAGATCCGGCAAGTTGTAAAAAACAAAAGAAATATTCAAGCCCGTTGGCTTGGTCACAGTAAACGAGGACAGGGATTCTATGGGCTTTTTAGCCGTGTAGATTTTTGTCTGGTTTTTCGCGACCAGCACATTCAGCTCGCTGAACCTGAGCGGAATCTGATCCCCCGTCTCCCGCAGATACGGTTCTATAGCCTTCTTGGGATAAGAAGCGGGCTCTATAAGAATGTGCATCTTCTTGCCCGATGATTGAAACGTAAGCCCCGACCCCTCAGGGTAGATGGCCTTTACCCCGGAATAAGAAATTACCTCGTAGATGGCATAGCCCGTATTCGCGTGTATAAAAGACGAAACGACATAGCCCTGATCCTTGGGTAATTTTTCCTGTTTGTACGCATCGAACAAATCCATCGCTTTCGCTGACATAAATTTCCCCCTGATGTTTTCTGTTCTGCATGAACATAAGTGTCCATATATTTATATTAATGTTTTTTTGTGAAATCAGCAACTTTTTTGGCACGAAAATTAATGGTTAAAGCGCATTTTTTGAAAAGTCCCCCCGGCGGGGGCGGGTTTAACACCACGCCGCGCATGAGCCAACAGTTCCGCCAAAAGCCCCGGCAGGGGGCGGGTTTAACACCACGCCGCTATTTGTTATACTATATTCCATGAGTTTAGCCGTAAAAAAAGAACACCCGTTTGCGGGGCAGGGCGCTGTCCTTGCCGCCGCTCTTTTGTGGAGTACCAGCGGCTTGTTTATCAAGCTGGTTGACTGGCATCCGGTGGTTATTACCGGCACACGGGCCTTTGTAGCGGCGGTTTTTATGCTGGCTATCCGTTTTATGTTTCCCGCCCCTAAAAGCAATGCCAGGAAAAACTTCAGCTTCCCTTTTTGGGTAAGCGCCTTTGCCAATGCGGGCGTTGTGCTTACCTTTGTCAGCGCCAACAGGCTCACTGCCTCGGCTAACGCGGTTCTTTTGCAGTACAGTTCCCCAATCTGGACTGCGCTTTTGGCATGGTGGATAATTAAAGAAAGGCCCCGCTGGGAACACTGGGGGGCTCTGGTTCTGGTTATTGGGGGTATGCTCATTTTTTTCAGGGACGGGCTTGCTTCGGGTTCGCTGTTGGGGGACGGGCTTGCCGTGTCTTCCGGAATGTTTGTTGCCACGCACGTAGTGTTTTTGCGGATGATAAAAGACGGAAACCTGCGGGACGTGCTTCTCGCGTCCCATATTATCGCCGCGGTTATAAGTATCCCCTTTGTTTTTCTCTATCCCCCTGAGCTTTCCGCCGCTTCGGTAGGGCCCATCCTGTTCATGGGTATTGTACAGCAGGGGATGGCCTCGCTGTTCTTTGCCTACGGAATAAAACGGGTAAGCGCTGTTAAGGCCATCCTTACCTGCACGGTGGAACCTGTTTTTAACCCTGTTTGGGTTTTGCTGATTATCGGCGAACAGCCTTCGGCCTTGGCCCTGGTTGGGGGAGCGATTATTTTGGCGGCGGTGCTGAGTTCCACGCTAATCGGGAAGCAGCGGGAGGCACGAGAAGCCATCCACGCCACTGGAACCACAGCCAGTAACAGAAGGCTTCAATGAACAATACACCGGGCAGTACACCCCCCAAGAGCGCAGGGCTCGGCAAGGGCATTTTTTTCGCCGTCTCAGGTTATTCGCTGTGGGGCGTGTTCCCCCTGTACTGGATGTTGCTGGACGCTGTTGACCCGTTTCATCTTCTTGCGGCAAGGATTCTTCTTTCTCTTGTGCTTTTGGGGGCGGTTTTGTCGCTCTGCAAAAACTTTGTGTGGGTTACGGTTTTCAAAGACGCGAAGAGCGCCCGCATGATCATCGCGGCCTCTGTTATCCTTTGCGTTAACTGGGGTGTGTACCTGTGGGCGGTTGATCAAGGCCGCATTATCGAGGCTTCCCTTGGCTACTACATTACCCCCCTTATTTCGGTTGTGCTTGGGCTGGTTTTCTTTAAGGAGAAACTCTCCGCCCTGCAGTGGACGGCCTTTAGCCTTGCCTGCGCGGGGGTGTTGCTTCTTACGGTGCTGTCGGGAGCGCTCCCCTGGATTTCCCTTAGCATTGCCCTGTGCTTCGGGTTTTACGGCCTACTGAAAAAAAAGGTGAAGCTTTCCTCGCTGGAATCCCTGACTGCCGAAACGCTGGCGGCCCTTCCCTTGGGGCTTATGCTGCTCTTTGTGCGGGTAGAAACAGCCGGGGGACTGCGTCTGATTCCGGACGCGCAGGGCCTTTCCTACATTGCCTTTCTTGGCGCTGCCGTGCTGGTTCCCCTCGCCTTTTGCGGTCTTGTAACATCCCTTCCACTGTACCTCTTTGGCAACGGCGCGCGGCTCCTGCCCCTTTCCACGCTGGGCTTTTTTCAGTTTATATCCCCCACGCTCAAGTTTATTTTGGGCATCTTTGTCTTTGGCGAATTTTTCCCGATACACCATTTCGCGGCCTTTGCCGTGATCTGGCTGGCGGCAATTCTGCACATCATTTCGCTTAAAAGACAGGCATCCGGGTGACAGATTCTACGAGCAGAATTATCGAGCAGATTCTTACCGTTCCAAAGGGCAAGGTATGCTGCTACCGGGATATTGCCCTAAAAGCGGGGCTTCCCCGTGGCGCGCGGCAGGTGGCACGGGTTCTCCATTCACTTTCGGAAAAACACGGCCTTCCCTGGCACAGAATAATTCGATACGACGGCAGTATCGCCCTTAGGGAAGGGGAAGGGAAGGAACTACAGATAAGCCTTCTTCGCGCGGAAGGGGTTGAGCTTTCCCCGGAAGGACGGGTGGATATGCGGCGCTTTGGGGTATACTAGTTTATCCACTCAAATGTTTCTACCGTGCTATTAAACAATGCTTCATGGTAGTTTGCGTACCTGCGTAATGATGTAGCTATAATTACCATAAATCTTCCGCTGCCCTGAAGAGCATAAATAATTTGACTGAAGTACATTCCGAATATAAACGTGTTTACAGTTACTTTCTCGCCTTGTATGCCGCTTATTGTAACAAAATCCTCGCGGCGTACTACTTCAAGATTATCTTCCCCAAGAGCCCTTTCCATGGACAAAATGCTGTAATCAACAAACAGTTCCAATGATCCATGAAATACCTCAACAACGAAGCCAATATTCGAGCGGAAACCGCTTTCCTCAGGCCCAAATAGCACTCTAAATAGAAACCCTGACATTTCCCCGGCTTCCCATGATTCGGGTATTGCGATGGAAAAGCCTCCGGCTCTTTCTACAAGACGTCCTTCTTCGCTTATTCTGCCGTTGCCGAAGGTAGCGCATCCGGGCAAAGCTAAAGCCAAAAGCACGATTAAAGGCATAATGCCAACGCTTATTTTTTTCACTGTGTCCTCCGGATATTTAAGCCAAGCCGGGCGAAAGCATTTTTGTTCCCCCTATCTTCTTGACATAGCGACTACGATTTCTCGATCTGCAAACACCGTTGCCACCGTAAGCGAGTTTCTGCTTACAGAATACGATGATGGCGGATTAGAGATAACCGGCGACAGCATTTCATTTATTTGCTCCTCTGTTATTCCAACATTCAGTAAACTGGGTCTAACCGCCGCGATGAATTCATCTCTTGTATACCATCTTGGTTCAAGCACCTGCATTCCTCCGAGCAAAGCGTTAAGAGAACCGCCAAAAAGATGTGT
>Ga0123355_10011060_pt1 | contig 13891 bp, 9 predicted proteins | sample TergutEmb28metaG_3_FD_89872 | JGI IMG/M metagenome (GOLD analysis project Ga0123355, IMG submission 89872) | Embiratermes neotenicus P1 segment gut microbial communities from Petit-Saut dam, French Guiana - Emb289 P1 | ecosystem: Host-associated > Arthropoda: Insects > Digestive system > Gut ... | reverse complement strand
TGGGGTTGGCTTATATGTTCGTGACCCACGATCTATCCGTTGTCAAGTATATATCTGACGATATCATGGTCATGTATCTCGGGCATATGGTCGAAAAAGCCCCTGCGGATGCGCTGTTCAGCAATACCCGCCACCCGTATTCAAAAGCGTTGCTGTCGGCAGTGCCGATTCCGAGTATCCATAGCAAGACAGCGCGGATATTGTTAAAGGGAGAATTGTCATCGCCGATAAATCCGAAGCCCGGCTGCCGATTTGCAGCGCGATGTAATTACGTGACGGAGGCGTGCATGGCACCGCAGGTACTTGAAGAATGCGCACCCGGACATTACGTCGCGTGTTGCAGACATGAAGCGTTGACCTGATTAAACTTTATCTATTCAAAACAGCCGCATTGCTCTGATTTCTTTGGGTTGATTACAGTTAAATTACTTAAATTTTCATCACAACAAGGAGGTAAAATAAAATGAAAAAGAAATTAATAAAGTGGCTTGCACTGGTGCTGGTCTGCTTGACGGCCATGTCGTTTGTGGCAGCGTGCAGTTCCGGCGGTGCTACTGACACCCCTGATGCGAGAACAGACACGCGCCCCCCTGCAACTACAAATGGCGGCGACACGGCAATCACCCCTGACAGGACGCTGTATATTGCGGTTGCCCAAGACTCCGGTTCGCTCCATCCGCATGGGATTACCGGTGCCGGAGGGTTTATTAGCGCAATCCTCACTATTTATGAAACGCTCTTCAATCTGTTGCCTGATGGTTCATTTGAAATGGTGCTCGCTGAAGAAATCGAGGAAATCAGCGATGTCAATTACATCATTCATATGCGCCAGGGCGTGACATTCTCCAACGGAAACCCGCTCACGGCACATGATGTCATGTTCACCATGAACTATATCCGCGAACACCCCCGGCTAAGCGCGGAAGTCAGACCTGTATGTTTTGAGAGAACAACCGTCCTTGACGACTATCGGCTTGACCTCTGGCTTTTGAATTATGACGCCGGAGCCTTTGCCGGGTTCACACTAATGTACATTTTAAATGAAGCGTCATACGACGCGTTGGCACTGGCCAGTGACCCAGTTGGCACAGGTCCGTTTCAAGTGGTCGAATATGTGGTCAACAGCCATCTTATCGTTGAAGCACGCGATGGTTACTGGGGGGCTCGTCCCGCAATTGAACGCATTCACTTCAGAGTCTTGAATGAACCTTCGCAAAGAGTCAATGCACTGATGACGGGCGACGTCCACTATGCCACCATACCGATTCGGGAAGCGGAATTCATCCGGTCGCTGGGGCTGGTTGTTGAAGAAATTATGATGGGCACATCGCTAGGTGCGTTTTTCAACGTATCGGAAAACGGCTTGCTCGGCACGCCGGCAGCGCGTGAGGCCATTGCCCATGCGATTAACCGGCAGGCTGTCGTGGACATAGCGTACAGCGGCATTGGCGGCGTCCCGCGCTGGCCGACGTCAGAAGCCACTGTAGACTTTGAAGCACGCCTTGCCAACATGCACCCGATTTATTCAGTTGGATATGACCCTGACAGGGCGAGAGAGCTTGCTGAACAAGAAGGGTTAATCGGTCAAACTGTTCGCATAATCACAAACGGAACTGAAGAATTTATCACCGTGGCGGAAGTCATGCAGCATCACCTTCAGGCGGTGGGCATCAATGCCCAGATTCATAACTTTGACCAGGCGACATACTGGGCCGTAATGTCGGATGAAGACAATTTTGAGATTGCGCTGCAAATGATCGCAAGCCCGGACAACAGGGGGCTGCGCCATATGGGATATATCAGGTTTTTCCCGCTTGGATGGACTCATCCCGATCTGGAAGATTACCTATCGCTTTTCCACCAGGGCATGGGTACGCGTGACCTTTCGGCACGCGCAGACATTCTGTACGAACTTGTAGAAATCCATCAACGTCACCATCTATGGTATGCTTTGGTCGATCTCGTCGCCCCGCACGCATACTCGTCGGAACTTGGCGGCGTCACGTTTTATCTTGACGGCAGCCTCCGTTTCCAAAACTGGTACTGGCATGGCTAGCGTAAAACAGTTGCCGGACTTGCCATTGATACAAGGTTAGAAAGACATGAATCAGGCCGTTCCTCTATTTGATGCATTGTTGTCTATATAGGGGCGCGGCCTTGTTCTATCTGAATCCCTGTGCTATACTACCATTTACAGGAGGATTTTTGCAGCCGGGAGGACACCGCCATGAAACTTAGTATGTGGATACTGCTCGATGAACTCAACGCACATGGTGCAAAAGCCGCCATACAGGACGGCCTTTGCGAAATTACCAATGCCCGCCTTTTTTCTTTCGACGAACCGCTGTCAGCAGAGTACGTCTATATTGCTCGTATGGGTGATTTTTATGACAACGTGCAGGATCAGGTTCTGTTAATGCACGGGCGTGACATTATTTTTATTGAAGGCATTGATATCATACAGGCATTAAACCATGTGCTCCTGATCTTTGACAAATACCGCCATTGGAATCTGCGCTTGCGACAGGCGTGTCTTGAACTCAATCACTTTCAGGCCATCTTGGATGTCGCACACGACATGTTTTTGTGTCCGATGTTTTTTGGTCATAAAAATCTGCGCATTTACGCGATAACGCGGCAATATTCGGAAGACGAAGTTTATGTGGGCTGGGACGAGGTCAAAGATCTCAACACCATGCCAGCAAGCCTGATAAAAAAGAAAATTTACCCCGACATGAAAAAATATCCCGAAACAATCGACCCGGTTGCCATACCCACATCGGCTTTAGAGCGGAAAAGTTTCTGTTATCAAATCCGTGCAAACTGCTATTTGAACGGAAATGTATGGGGGCATTTCTATCTCTATTATAAAGAACCTGCCGTCGACCATGGTGTCATGCAACTCGCGCGGCATGTTGCTGATATTTATGGTGAAATATTGGACAAAACTCATAATAAAAACATGGAAAGATACACCATGTATTCCTTCCTTATGGACATGCTGGACGGCAAGGAAATACCTGATGTGGCATTGCTTAACCATTATTGGCAGAAAGGCTGGGATGAATCGGCAGAACTAATAATGTTCAGACTAGCTCCGATGTCAATGTCAAATGACGAATTGCTTTTTGACTGGATGTGCACAAACATCGCGGAAAAATCTGTGCATTCTATAGTTTTTCCTTATAAGAATTCCATTGTTATCATTATACAGGAATGCGAAATCCCCACTATTTTGCCGCATATTGAGTCACTGCTTTCAATTAGCCGCTATCATTGCGGTGTGAGCTTCTCATTTACGGGCCTTGAGAATATTTCGTATTATTATTTTCAGGCAGGCTGTGCCATTGAATGCTCCGCAAACCTTGAAAATAGGCTGCATTATTTTAAAGATTACGCTTTTTTGGGGTACACACAGTTCGTTAAAACACATACAAAATGGCAAAACTTCATTGTACCGTCGCTGCTCAAGCTCATAGAAGTCGATAAACAACAGGACTCCGAATACTATAAGACACTTTATTGTCTGCTTGTCAATCAGGGGCGTTTTAACAAGACATCGGCGCAGTTGTACATACATAGGAATACGTTAAAGTACCGTATTGATAAAATTACACAAATACTTGATATGGACATATTTGATGAAAGCGTCTGCGTCTATCTTCGGTTCTGCTTCGCGCTGATGATGGAGGAGTCTCCCGTGATTCTCCCCCCTTCACTCTCCCCGGATGAAGAGAAATTTTAATACCTCGAAGTTTACAAACAAAACCAGCCCTTGATTCAGAGGCTGGTTTTGTTCATTTATTCTTTCACTTGCAGTAAATCCAGCGGAGAGCGGTTAGTGATCAATATCACTCCCGCCGCCACGCCGACCACTGCCCCGGCTAGGTACGGTACAACCACCGCAATCAAATCTGTCCTCAGTCCGATGGTCAACGTGATTAAAAGTCCAATCATCCCACCGATGATATATAGTATAGTTTGTCCGAACCACAGCACAAGCCGCGCCTTTGGCTTAGGCGTACCCAACACCCGCAGAATGGCGGCGTTTTTCGCACTTTGCAACATGGTAAGCATCGCCAAACCCGCGCCTATAACAACAGATACCGCCACTGCCACAGGGAACAACATTTGCAACAGTACGACATGCTGTTGCAACGGTGTTGCCCCAAGCCGCAATTCCTGATCCCAAATATCAGCCGTCAGTTGCTCCTGCCACGGATATCTGGCGAGCGGCCATTGCAAATAGTCGTCTATTCGCGCACTGATGTCAGCCAGTTCACGGTTAAATGCCGGTTCTATTGAAAACCTGAAGGCAAGAAACCCGGTAAAGTCCCCAAGCATACTCTCTAGTGCCGGCAGCGGTATCACCGCACCGCCGCGCGCGGCATTCGGCAAGCCTTCCCCATCATGAACCCCGATCACGACGGCAGGAACATGCCGCCAATCCCCCTGACGGAATAAGACAGGCCGATAATATATTATATAAATATTGTCGCCTAGGGCAAGTTCCCTGTTCTGCATCAACTCTTGAGAAATAATCACCGGTATCGCGGCATTTTGCGCATACACGAAATTGTCTTCGTTCATCCCGGACGCGAATTGCACCGCCATATTGAAAGAATCATCCCGGCCGATAAATCTATCATTATCCTCAGTCAAGTGTTGCAATTCATTGACGCCCACCAAAATATCCGGCCAGCTAAACTCGTCCGAAACAGAAGGCGATCTCGCAAGAAATACCGCTGCGCCCCCTTCTAAATACATCTCCCTAACTATGCCAAGATTCAAAATATCCTGCACCACCGACATAGGTACAATGTCTCCCGCAAAACGGCCGCTGCGCCGAAACCCCTCATCCATCCGAATTTCGACGTTGACGATGGTTTCATCGTAAATGCGCTCTATCTCCGCCCCGAGATTTGCGGCGGTATTTTGCAAAATGCCCAAAGTCAAGGTAAAAAACAAGGCCAAAATCACAGTGAGCAGGGACTTTGCCGGCGCACGAACAATATGTCTGAATATAAATCGTATCATCACCGAATCCCCTTCCCTATCGCCGTAACATCTCAAGTATGCTTCTGCGAGCCGCTCGCAGACTGCCGATGGCAACAAGCACCAGTACCACAGCGAGAATAATTGCACATAAAGCGATGAGCCAGTTTACAGATGGCAATGCCGCTTCCATGTAATAGGCCAACAGTTCGTCACGCTCGAAGGAGAAAATGCGTGCACCCGTCACCGCACCTGTGACAATTTCCCCAAACCCCGCTATTGAATCTTCAGCCAAGCGGAGAGAGAAAAACCACCCTGCCGCGCTGCCCGCCGCCACGGCAGGCAAACCAAACAGCAATAAAGCCGCTGTTGACTGTGCAAAAACACTTTTTGCCGGACAACCAAGCGCGCGTAATATTGCGTATTCCCGATTTCGCTGCCACATGAACAGTGCCACTGTGAACACCAATACCAAAATCAACAGCACCGAAAACATCACTACATTCAGTGTCGTAGACATCAAAATCGTATCCGCCGCCGCCCAAAAACCACTGCCGTCCCTGCCGACAAAGCTTGCACGAAAACCCATATCCGCAAGAATTTCACGGGTATCCCACAAAAAGTTGACCTGGTCTCGCGGGTCATTTAACATAAAGCTATACCATAAAACCGGAGCATAACCGGGCGCTATATCCCCAAAATACGCTGATTGCATTCCCCAGTCAGCAGAAAGCAAGGAGTCTGGTATAAACATAAATTTATTAATGGACGACCAGCCGGTATTTACAGGCCACCAACGAATCAGGTCAAATATGCCGACAACCTCAAGCACCAAGGTAACACTGGGATAACCGTCGGGTATGCTTAAAACACCCAACTCTGGAAATGCCATGATCGGCTCTGGAGTCGGATTGGTATCACTTGTGTTGCCTATGATGTAGTATGGCGAATATACCAGATGCTGGTCGGCATTTACGTTGATTGTGATAGTGTCCCCAACGCCAATTTGCCGTCGCTGTGCAAAATGTCTATGTATGGCCACCACCGGTCTGGCGTTTAAATAATCGTCCATATCAACAAACCGCCCGTCTATCAGCGACAAAAGACCTAGATCTTCCTGTGCGGAGGGCATCGCTGCCATATCTTTCGTCGTACGTAAATGCACCGCAGATTGTACATGCCGCGCAAATTCCAGCTGACGACACAACCCAAGGGCGGCTGTATCCACTGTTTCACTGGGTTCGACAGGGATATACCACACGTCCACATCTCCCAGCGGCTGCATATATTTCGTGATTATTCTACTGTCCAATTGCATACTGTCCAGCATCCAGTAAAAAGTGCCCTTCAGGAAATACCGCTGTCCGATTTCCATGTTTGCAAGCGGAGAATCCCCAAAACCAACGTACGGGAAATCCATACGCAACCTGAGTATTTGGCCTTCATACAACCGTTCAGGATAGCCTTGCAATACTTGATCTACCTGAACAGTCAGCAGCTTATGCGGCGTGAACACCCAATTACGCGGCCCCCGCACAGGCGGTTGGTATATATGCTCTATGTATAAAAGCTCACCGTAGAAGAACGAGTCTCCGCTGACAAACCCGGCGAAACCGTCCATCGGCCTGAGCCTAGGCATTAAATTGATGTATTCCTGCAACAAAAAATTATCCCTGAAATGGCGATACACCCAAGACGCGCGCAAATAACGGCTGCCTTCAATATACGCATTATGCATATCTACCAGTGTCCCCTCGAACCCTCTGCGTCTGTCATAAAATGACACGTATGGGCTTTCAGCTATAAATTCAATAGCCTCGGATGCGTCCGCCGTTATGCCGTCCCTGTGGGACAGAACTCCAACCGTTTGAAAGAGTGCTGATATCTCGGAAATCCGGTCATTCACCACTATATATTCCACTGCCCGCATCACAAAAGCGAAAGACGCGGCAGCCATCAGCACCACCAGCAGCATAGCGCGGATAGGCTGACGCAGCATGGATTTTATGAATACATTCTTCCGACCCATCAATCAGAGGCACCTCTTTCGTATACTCTATCAAATAAGATAGCCTATCCGCTGCGTTCTGTCAATGGCGCAGCCCGATCTGTAAGTTTTTAGCGTTTCGTATTGCAGTCTTTCCCGATTATCATTATAATACTTAGTAAATATATATTTTGAGATTAATGGAGGGTTAAAAGCATGTTAAAGTATCCGCATTTGTTTAGGCCAATCAAAGTTGGAAATGTGATATTTCGGAACAGAATATTGGCATCCGCGACGGGTTATGTTGAAATCAACGAAAAATCTCTGCCGGATAACTCGCTGAATTATTATGCACGAAAAGCCATGGGCGGAGCAGCCGCCGTAGCTGTCGGTGAGGGGCAGGTGGATCATCCGGGCGGCGGATCGCGCGGCGGGGCTTGTATTGATTTAAGCAACCCCGACTGGATGCCATTTTTGTCCAAATTGTCGGAGAAGATATCGCGCAACGGTGCAATCCCCAGCATGGAGCTGTGCCACGCCGGGCGATATTCCGCCACAGGATACGGCCCGTCAGACGGCGAGGTCGCAAAAGACAGACCCTGTTTTGCGATGAGCGAAGAGCAAATCTTGCGCACAATCGACGCGCACAAAAACGCGGCGCGGCTGGCCAAGGCAAGCGGCTTTAAAATGGTGACTATCCACGGCGGTCACGGCTGGCTTCCGCAGCAGTTTTTCAGCCCATATTATAATTCTCGCACCGACCGATGGGGCGGCAGCGCAGAGAATCGCGCACGCTTGGCTGTCATGATCTGCGACGCAATACACGATGAATGTGGCCGCGACTTCCCGGTCGAGTTCCGAATTTCATCGACAGAGTTAGCGGACGGCTACGGCATTGAAGAAGGCATCGAATATGCGCGCCAGCTTGACGGTCACGCGGATATCATTCACGTCTCACTCGGCGTACACGGCATCATGGATAACGACCACTGGCTGGAAATGACACCGTCGATATTCCGCCAAGCGGGCGCAAACGTCGAAAACGCCGCGCTGATCAAACAAAATGTACATCAATCGCTGGTCGCGGTGGTCGCGGGCATTAGCGAGCCGGCGATGATGGAGGATATCATATCCAGCGGAAAAGCTGATTTTGTCGCGCTGGCACGGCAGCTGCTATGCGACCCTGACACGCCGAACAAGGCCCGTGCCGGGCGCACTGACGACATCAGACAATGTCTGCGCTGCATGGATTGTTGGTCAAATTTGATGCGCGGATTCCGCTGTGCAATCAATCCAAAGACCGGGCGTGAGGATGAGGCACTCTCCGCATTACCCCCGGCCAAGCCGCAGCGAGTGCTTGTCGTAGGCGGCGGTATCGCAGGGATGCAAGCCGCGTTGACGGCAGCACAAAACGGCCACGTCGTCACGCTGTGCGAAAAATACGGCAGACTCGGCGGCGGTATTGCATGTGAAGAGCATGTGCCGTTCAAGCAACGCATTAAAGATTACATCACACTACAGGAAAGATTGCTCAAACGCGCCGGGGTGGCACTCCGTCTCAACTGCACAGTCACGCCTGAATTTGCTCGGGCACAGGATGCGGACGTTATCATCGCGGCGGTCGGCGCAAAACCGATTGTGCCGACCATCGCAGGCATCGAACACGCTGTTTGCGCGATTGATGTATACAACAACCCGAATCTTGCCGGTAAAAAAGCCATAATTATCGGCGCAGGACTTGTGGGTGGTGAATTGGCGGTATATCTGCATTCTTTGGGCTGTGAAGTCGAGTTGATCGAGCACGCCGATACGATAAGCGCGGGCGGCAACAGAGTGCATGCCATGGCACTTTCAGGCGAAATACGCAGATTGGGCATTCAGCCGAGATTCAACACCCAGGTCAATCGCATCACACCCGGTGCTGTGACACTCGATAACGGCACTGAATTGCACTGTGATGCCGTCATCTACGCGACGGGGCAAAAGGCGAATGCCGATGCGGCGCTGACTCTGTCGGACTGTGCACCGCAGGTCTTATACGTCGGCGACTGCGCCGACACAACAAATATCATGGGCGCAGTCAAGGTGGCCTGGACTACCGCGAGGCATATCGGAAGATTTGGTTAATAAAGTACCTGGGGAGTATGCCTATCGAAAGAGTGCTCCCCAGGTCGCGAGACCAACCATCCCATCCGGTTCAAGGGAGGTGCAATCAAAATAATTGCGCCTCCCTTTCGTCAGACGATGCCATATTGTATGTATTTCCCGCTCATTCAACTGCGCTATATACGTCCCTGTGTCACGACTGATGGCGGAATATCCACGATATCCAATTGGGTCAATCCAACATTTCCTCCCAAGTGCATGAGATCAACCGGCAAAATGCTCCCAACACCGTCGAACACCTGGACACCTCTCACAATTTGCGTTTTATACTCGGGGTGTGAAACAGTGATCTGATATAAGCTGTAAGCAGGGCCGGATACGAAAGTGTCGGTATAGAAATTTTTTACCGGTGCAAACAGCTCAACCGTTGAAGTCAGTCCATCTTGGTTGGTGGTCAGTGAATGTGCCAAATATCCCAAAATATCATCAATGACCACACTTGCATTCGGAACCGGTGTTATCCCGCTGTTGGTGGTCACACGTACATGAAGCGTGCCAATACCCATAATGTGTTATCCTCCATTCCTGAAATTAATTTTCCTTTTATCATATGCAGACTCAATAATGATGGTGTGCATGAGTTTTAAACAATTCTCGTCTGGCGCAGTGCTGCGCTTGCGTTTTTGACTTTTGTTGAAACATCCGATCGCCCATGCTATAATAGGCAAAAATATAGAAAAGGTTAGTAGTGAGTATGAATAAGATATATTTAGTGGTTTCAATTTTAGGCATCTGGAATATCATCGTTTTCTGCATGTACGGTATAGACAAGTATAAGGCAAAGCATAACCGGCAGCGCATCAGTGAAAAAGCACTTCTGCTGGTTGCGGCAGCGATGGGTGGATTGGGTGCTTTACTTGGGATGTGCGCATTCCGCCATAAAACAAAGCACATCAAGTTCAAAATCGGCGTGCCGTTGTTGCTGATTATAAATATAGCTATCGTAATACTTGCGGCTGTTTATTTCGGCGGCTAAATTAGCCTGTTGTTCTTTTCGCTGATACACCTGGCACACAGGTGCAGAATCTCACTCATTTTGCAACACAAAGTGAAAAATCACTAAGTTAACTCTTGATTTCTGCGGAGTTTTAAGCTATAATTGTTAAAATCACGGCATGAGGTTTCAGAAAACAGGTTGAAACGCTGCACGTGTGCGTCCCTGAAAACATACGCAAAAATCATTAATTATGGAGGATTTAACATTGAAAAAGAAAAGCATGCGATTTTTAGCCATGGCACTCGGTATCATTATGGTCATGGCCCTGATCGCTGCCTGCGCCAGCAACGACCCGGCACCGGCAGCCACTGATCCGTATGATGGAGGTCAGGAAGTGATAGGTCCGGACGATGCCGGCGGCGTGGTACTGGACGAGCTGGACGACGACGATGACGAAGAAACACGGCTCGCCGAAGAGGTACATATCATTGTGGATAATAACCACATTGCCGTACTGAATCCGCACAATCCCGGCGCAAACGCAACGAGTACGAACTGGGTTCTGACAATGATCCATGACAGACTTATCGAACAAGTTCCCGGTGAAGGATTCGTTCCGGGTCTGGCATTGAACTACGAAACTGATGACTATCAGCACTTTGTATTCAATCTGCGCCAAGGTGTCACGTTCCATAACGGTGACCCATTCACAGCGGAAGATGTTATATGGACTATCCAACACGCACAGGAACACGGCTTAGGTTCTAACGGCGCAGCCAACTGGAGTCCTGTCGTTTCAGCAACCGCAGTGGACGATTACACGCTGGAGATCGTTCTGGACGGTATTGATGTTGACTTTATCTTCGCTATCACACGTCCACCATCGGGCATATTGAATCAGCGTGCAATCGCGGAAGATCCGGAAACGGGCTTCTGGGTCGGCACAGGTGCATACTCCGTTGAAGAGTTTGTGAGCCACGACTATGCGTTGTTGCGCCGCAACATGAATTATTGGGGCACTACACCTGTGACTGAGCTTGTGCGCCTGCGCTTCGTGCCTGAGATGGCTACACGTACCATTATGATGCAAACCGGTGAAGCGCATCTCAGCTTCGGTACGCCGACTGAAGATATGCAAGGCTTTATCGACAGCCCTGACTTTATGATCCTGTCCACAACCAGTAACGACCCGCAGGGGCTGCAATTCAACCTCAATGATTCTATCACCGGTGACTACTATTTCAGACGTGCTGTCGTCCACGCCTTAAACCGTGAAGAAATCGCTTTCGGTTCAGCGGGTCTATGGGCAGATGGTAACCTCACAGACGGTGCGTATTGGGGCATTGGCACGGAGTTCCGCAACACATCAATTCCATTGCCAGAGCATAACCTTGACCTCGCCCGTGAATATCTGGCCAGAAGCTCATACAACGGTGAAGAAGTAGAGCTGATCGTTGCTATCGCAACATTTGTCAGATCTGCGGCGATCATACAAATGCAGCTTGAGGAAATTGGCATTAATGTTGTGATCAATGAAACAGATCCGCCAGGACTTTCCGCTTCTGCTGTGTACGGCGGCGACCATCAGATGGTTGTGTTCTTCACACTGATCAATCCGTCGGCAGGCAGTGCACGTCACGCGTTTATCCCCGGCGGCGCACAAAACAGGGCAACGTTTAACAACCCGCGCGTCACAGAACTGCTTAACGAAGCAAGACGCACCGGTGACGTGGCGGCAAGGGAAGCCATGTACATGGAAGTTCAGGAGCTTGTGGCAGAATCCATGGCATTTACGAACCTTTTCTGGCGCGTATTCGGTAACGTCGCCGTGAATGGTTTAGGCGGCATTAGACTCAATCCAGATCCTTCTGCGCACGACTTCAGAAACATCTTTGTGACTCTTGACTAAGGAGTCCAGCTAGATTCATGGGGGGTGTCAATGACAGACGCCCCCCATCACTAACGCTTGGGATGCGATTGCGGGCTTTTCGGTTTCGGCGGTATCCCGGCACAAAACAAACACATAGTCGATTAACTTAAAATAGTCTCATTTTTTAAGCGCGGCATACATGCCGCGAGTGAAATGCGAGGCAGCTCACTTTTAATCGCCTATGAAATCTAATCAAAGCGGCCACGCCGCTTCCGCCGCATTCGCGGCGGCTTGAATATCGCCAGACAATTTTCAAGTTCATTGATTACAGAAACAAGGGAGGGGCTAGGATGGCCCGACTTATTCTAAAACGAATTCTGCTTCTGATCCCGGTCATAGTGGCTGTGTCGTTTATCGTATTCGCGTTATTAGAAGTAACGCCCGGTGACGTTGTGGATCGCATCATTGCACAAGGTGGAGAACTTACGCCTGAAGACATTGAAGTGTTGCGGGCGGAACACAATCTTGACCGGTCGATGTTTTACAGATACGGATTATACATGCGCAATCTGGTACGCGGGGACTTGGGTGTGTCTGATCTCACCGGCGTCAGCGTGTGGACCACATTTATGCAAAGGCTACCGTATACTTTGATCCTGTCGTTTTCGGCACTGATTATCGGCATGGCGGTGGCGGTTCCGATGGGTATAATTGCAGCCAGAAACGCCGGGAAGCTCGCGGATAACGCCGCGACTGTTTTTACGCTGGTAGGTATGAGTATGCCCGTCTTCTGGATAGGGCTTCTGTTGATTATGCTTTTCGCCGGGCGCTTACAATTGCTGCCGGCGGCGGCCGCCGGCGAAACCCCAATTGAATTTTTGCGCAGCCTTATCATGCCTGCGATATGCTCTGGGCTGTCGTTGACGGCTTCCACGGCACGGCAAACACGCTCAAGTATGCTGGAAGTATTGAAAGCGGACTTTTTACGCACAGCCAGCGCCAAAGGTGTGCCGTCACAAACAGTCATCAGAAAACATGCACTGGGTAACGCCTGGATTCCGATCATCACAGCGGCCGGTGCGTCTTTCTGCGCACAGCTTGCAGGTTCCGTTGTGGTTGAATCTGTGTTCGCATGGCCCGGTATCGGACGCATGGCGGCCGAAGCTGTGTTCTCGCGCGACACGACAACGATCATGGGTACGATTATACTCACCACCGTGCTATACGTTCTGGTGCAGATGGTTGTCGATATATTGTACGCGTTTATAGACCCGCGGATAAAATCGCAATACGTCAATACGAAGAAACAAAGGAGGCGGGTTACAGCATGAGTAATAAAAAGCCTCAAACCGACATGAGTGTCGCCAAGCAATATCAAAAACGCGGCCAAATGGCGGAGATATTTTATCGCATCAGAAAGAATAAAGGCGCCATGGTGGGTTTTTGCATACTTGCACTGATGTTTATCCTGCTGATTGTATCTTTGTTTATGCCATGGCGTATGATCAGCCAAGGCAGCGTTATGCAGCGACTGACACCGCCGAGTTTAGACTATCCGTTCGGCTTGGATTTTATGGGTCGCAATCAGTTTTATCGTATAATCTACGGGGCAAGATATTCTCTTGCAATTGGATTTGGCGCAGCAGGACTGGGTGCGCTTTTGGGTGTTGTGCTGGGTTCCATCGCGGGATATTACGGCAAACTTACAGACGAAATTATCATGCGCGCCAGTGACACACTGGCATCAATCCCTGGGATACTTTTGGGCATGGTTATCGTCACAGCACTTGGCAATGGACTGCCCCAACTTATCATCGCGGTCGGTGTTGCCAGTATACCGTTTTTTATACGCATTACGCGCGCATCCATACTCACTGTACGCAACCAGGAATTTGTGGAGGCGGCGCACGCTATTGGGCTGCGCAATATGCGCATA
>Ga0123355_10011059_pt1 | contig 13892 bp, 10 predicted proteins | sample TergutEmb28metaG_3_FD_89872 | JGI IMG/M metagenome (GOLD analysis project Ga0123355, IMG submission 89872) | Embiratermes neotenicus P1 segment gut microbial communities from Petit-Saut dam, French Guiana - Emb289 P1 | ecosystem: Host-associated > Arthropoda: Insects > Digestive system > Gut ... | reverse complement strand
ATTGCGATTTCAACCGGCGGCCGCAGCCCGGCGCTGGCGCAGAGACTCCGGCGGGAACTCGAAGAGCAGTTTGGGCCGGAGTATGAACCCTGGGTTGCGGAACTGGGAGAGGCGCGGGAGCAGCTGACGGCCACCCTCAGCGACCGGGAAGCGCGCAAGAAGCAGCTTCATCACTTGGCCAGCCGTGAGGCCTTCAGCCAGCGGAGCGAGCGCGGGAGGAGCCATTGAGCCCTTCGGGCAAAGCGTTTCTGGTTGGCGCCGGGCCTGGCGATCCGGAGTTGCTGACGATCAAAGCGGCGAGGGTGCTCCGCTCGGCGGATGTGGTGCTTCATGACGAGCTGGTCGGCCAGGAGATTCTTCGCCTGCTGCCTGCGAGCGCCCGGCTTATCAACGTGGGAAAACGCTGCGGAAAGCGGAGCACGCCGCAGGAAGAAATCAATCGCTTGCTCGTGCAGAATGCATTGCTGGGCTTGGTGGTGGTGAGGCTCAAGGGAGGGGACCCGTTCATTTTTGGCCGGGGCGGGGAAGAGTTGGAAGCGCTGCGGCAGGCAGGGATTGAGGTGGAAATCGTTCCGGGAGTTACCGCCGCCCTGGGCGCGGCGGCATCGGTTCAGGTTCCTCTTACCCATCGCAACCTCTCTTCGACGCTGGTGCTTCTCACAGGCTCGAGCCGGTACTGCTCTCCGCTTGCCGGTTGGCCGGATCGTCTGCCGTCCAATGCAACCCTGGTCGTGTACATGCCGGGCCACGAGTTGGCCGGGCTCCAGACGCGCCTGGTTGATGCAGGAGTTTCGCCCGAGATGCCGTGCGCGATCATTTCCGGGGCGACCAGCGAATCCGAACACGTCGATGTCACAACCGTTTCGCATCTGGCCCGGTCCGGGTCCTTGGGAGGGCCGCGCCTTGTCGTAATCGGCGAAGTGGTGCGGCTGGCGGACCGGAAAAACCTCCGCGAGCAGTTCCGCGAGTTTTCCATCCCTGAAGATCATGCGCAGCCGGACGTTGTTCCGGGGGAGAGTGAAGAGTGAGCACGGATTTCGATCGCGTCAAACGTGTGGCCGAGGACTGGAGTGCGGAAGATGTTCTGGCGTGGGCATTTTCGACCTACGGCGAGACGGTCGCTCTGGCGACCGGGATGGGCGTCGAGGGCATGGCGCTGCTCGACATCGCCCATCGGCTGAATCCCCGGGTGAAGGTGTTCACGGGGGACACCGAGTTCCTGTTCTCTGAGACCTACGATTTGATGGACCGGATCGAGGAGCGTTACGGAATCAGGATCGAACGGCTGTATTCCGAGTTCACTCCCGAGGAGCAGGAGAAGGCCTATGGACGAACCCTCTGGGCGCGGGACCCCGACCTGTGCTGCAAACTGCGAAAGGTTGAACCCTTGCGCAGGAAACTGTCTACCCTGGATGCATGGGTGACCTCGATCCGCCGGGACCAGACCGAGGCCCGTGCAGAAATCCGCAAAGTGGATTGGGACGGGAAATTCAATCTCGTGAAAATCAGTCCTCTCGCCGATTGGACGCGCGACCGGGTATGGCGCTACGTCGCAAGCCACCAGGTTCTCTACAACCCGCTGCACGACCGCAACTATCCGAGTATCAGCTGCACCCACTGCACCCGCGAGGTTCTGCCCGGGGAAGACCACCGGGCCGGGCGGTGGTCGGGCTTCACCAAGACCGAATGCGGCCTGCACGCCCCGGTCGAACAGCCCTCCGCGCCTGGGTTTCCCTTGGTGCGCCTCACCCCCGCGTGCGCGGACGGCGATTAATCCTGGAACCGTTGACCGCATGATGGAGTTTATGGGTCGGCCGCTATATCGACGCGTCGACGGTCCATCGCACCACAATCGCCCGATTCCACAACCCCGCTAACCGCCGTCGACTGTCGTCTGTATAATTCCCCGCAGCCATGGATTTCGACCAACTCGTCACCTTCATGGAAGTGGCGAAGCTCGGCAGTTTTTCCCGCGCCGGGCAGAAGATATTCCGCTCGCAATCCGCGGTAAGCGCGCAAATCCGGCAGTTGGAACAAGAGTATGGCGACCGGCTGCTCGATCGCTCAGGCAAGGACGTAACCCTTACTCCGGCGGGCCGGGTGCTCTTTGCCTATGCGGAACGTATGCTGCAAATGCGGGACGAGTCCCTGCTTGCCGTGGCCGACCAGGGCTCGATGCCCCGCGGAACCATCACCGTGGGCGCCAACGAAGCCACCTGCCTGTACGTCCTGCCTGACGTTTTCGCCAAATATTGCAGTCTCTATCCCAGTGTGCAGATCAGCATCTACCGCAACTTCAGCTACAAGATTGTCCAGAAACTGGAGAACGGCTCCATTGACGTTGGCATTGTGACCATGCCGGTCAAAAGCTCCAGCCTGAAGGCGCACTCGATTTTTCGTGATCAGTTGATGCTCATGGTCAATCCGCAGAATCCTCTGGCTAAGCTGGACGTGGTCCCTGTAAGTGACATCGCGAAGCAGCCGATGTTGCTGCCGAAGACCGGATTCAGCCGCCGGGTGATGGACAAACTGTTTCGCCCCTATGCGGACAAGTTGCAGGTGCGCATGGAGCTCCCGAGCGTGGGCATGATCAAGAGCTTCGTCGCCGCCGGGCTGGGTGTATCCTTGATCAGCGCCAGCTTTGCGCGGGACCAGGTGCTCGCCGGACGTGTCAAGCTGATTCCCATTAAAGGCGAGGAGCTCTGGCGGGAGCTGGGCGTGGCCTACCGCCGGGACCGCACCCTGACCCGCGCGACCGACACATTTATCAGCACCGTGCGGCAGTTGGCGCCGGCGTCGAAATGAGAAGGGGCGGGGCGGCGTCCCGGTACCATTCGTTTTCCGAATTTTGCCAATCACAATTTCCAATATCTGTTCGGCGCGAGAATTGCTATGGTAGAGCCTAGTAACCTCAGGTTCCGCTATGCAGGCGTGAGCTGAAGGTGAGCCCATTGTGCGGAGGTTCCCATGACGGAACTCGAAGCCAAGTTGAACAACATTTTGGAAGAACACCAGCATGAAAGCGGACTGCATATGATCGGCGGACGCCGCCGGCTGGTTGAGCGTCTGGCTCAGTTCTTCGAAAGAGATCTGAAGATTGAGAAGCAGTCTGCGCAGCCGAGCTCGCGCGAATAGCTACCGGTTCATTTCCTCCAGACTGAAAGCCCGCTGCTGACGCCAGTAGCGGGCTTTTGCTTCCTATGGATGCCGCGGCGGGCACCGCGGGTAACGGAATGGGGGCCGGAGCTTGAAAGTGCCGGACCAGCCTCCCCGCTCTCCGGCGATCGAATGCCTCCTCTCTATTCACAGCAGGGAAATCACCCCCCAAGGCGGAGAAAATGTTTACCGTTTCCTCGAGCTTGCCGGACGCATCCAGTCCGCACCCGCCGGCAAGCGTGAACCCGGACAACCTGCCAGTTGCGCAATAGGCTTCGCGCCTTCCATACTGTGTCTGGAATGTGTCTGCCATCCCATTGCTGCCATGAAGACCACACTTTCTTTTTCTCCCGCTTCTCAAGTTGAAACCGAGTGCCTTGCCGTCGTTGTCTTGGATCGCGCCGAGAAGGACAAGACCGAGGCCTTTGTGTCTGCTTCGGACCAGGATGTCCGGCAAGCCGCTGCCGAGTTGATTTCTTCAGGCGATGTCGGCGGCAAGATTTTTGAGGTCTCCTGGCTGCACAAACCTGCCGGACTCAAGGCGAAGCGCCTGCTCCTTGTCGGGGGAGGGAAGGCGAAGGATTTCTCGGCCGCCGAGCTCCGCAAGATCGCGGGTGCGGCGGTGCGTGCGCTCAAGCCCCGCAATCTCCGTAGCCTTGCCTTCGCCGTGCCCCTTGAAATCGCCGCAGAAGCCGCCGTCAGGGCGATTGTCGAAGGCGCGTTGGTCGGCGATTTCGATTCGGATACTTACCGCAGCGACCGCAAGAACCAGAGCGTGGACTCGCTGTCGGTGGTGGCATCCGGCGATCGCGAGAAGCTGCAGCGTGCGCTCGACGAGGCCCGCGTTGTCGGCGAATCGCAGAACTTCACTCGCGAATTGGTCAACGAGCCTTCCAATCGGATGACGCCAACCATCCTGGCGAAACGCGCGCGGGAGATGTCGAAGGAAGTCGGCCTGAAGTGCGAAGTGTACGGCGCCGACAAAATCCAAGAGCTGAAGATGGGCGCGTTCTGGGGAGTGGCGCAGGGATCCGACGAACCTCCCGCGTTGATCGTGATGCGATATGAGCCCAAAGACGCGCCGGAGAAACCCGTGCTTGGCCTGGTGGGGAAAGGCGTTACCTTCGACACCGGCGGCATTTCGATCAAGCCGGCCGACGGCATGGAGAAGATGAAATATGACATGGCCGGCGGCGCCACCATGATCGGGGTGATGCGGGCCATCGCGCAGCTCCAGCCCAAGGTCAGGGTGGTCGGCATCGTTTGCGCGACGGAAAACATGCCCTCCGGCAAGGCGCAGAAGCCGGGCGACATCCAGACCGCCATGTCCGGCAAGACGATTGAAATCATCAACACCGATGCGGAAGGCCGGTTGGTGCTTGCCGATGGTCTTTGCTACGCGCGCCAGCTCGGCTGCACGCATCTGGTCGACGCCGCCACGCTCACGGGCGCAGTTGTGGTCGCGCTCGGCTATGCCAATGTGGGCGTGTTCTCAAACGACGACAACATGTATGAGGCATTTGCCAGGGCGATCAGGGAAGCCGGCGAAAAAATGTGGCGTTTGCCGCTCGACGACGAATACAAGGAGCAGATCAAATCGCAGATCGCCGACATCATGAACACCGGCGGGCGTTGGGGCGGAGCCGTCACCGCGGCCATGTTCCTGAAAGAATTTGCCGAGGACACGCCCTGGATCCACCTGGACATCGCGGGCACCGCGTGGATGGAAGACAATAAGCCCTGGATCGCGAAAGGACCTTCGGGGATCGCGGTCAGAAGTCTGGTCGAGTTCGCGCGGGAAATGGCTTCCACCTAGCTTCCGGCCGATGTCCATTTCCAGGCCGGGGCGGACCTTTCGAACATTCTGTCGACCCATGCCTCGGATGCATGGTTCTCTTCTCACATTACGGGCGGCACTTCGATTCCCAGGACCCGGAGTGCCCGAATTAATTCCCGCCGGACCACGGCGGCCGTCGCCAGCAGAAATCTCTTTCGCGCCTCATCCGGCTCGGTCAGAATCGGATATCGGTGATAAAACGCGTTGAATAGCTGGGCCAATTGAAACACATGCTTGGCCAGGTATGCCGGTTCCGTGGTTGCGATGCATTGATCGACGACATGAGCCGTCTTGGAAGCTGCCAGCCACAATTCCCAGAGGTCGTCGGCGCCCGGCTCCGACAGAAATCCGGACAGTTCATCGGAAGAAAGCGTTGGCGCCTCCTCCCGGGAGAAATCATCGGGATCGAGCGCGCCTTTACGAAAGATGTTCGTGGCGCGCACCACCGCATACTGCGCATAGGGCCCGGTCTCGCCTTCAAAGCTGAGCGCATCTTTGAAATCAAATGCGATCACCGAAGGCTTGGTGTACTTCAGCATGAAATATCGCAGCGCGCCGACCGCGATTTGCTGCGCGATCGTCTGCCGTTCGGGGTCCAGCAGCTCCGGGTGGCGCGCGTCCACTTCGCCCTTTGCCGAAAGAACCAGAGTGTCGATCAGATCGTCGGCCTTGACGCCGAACCCTCTGCGTCCGGAAACCTCGATGTAGGACCGCGCCTTCTCGTCTTCAGAAAGTTCGTACCCGAGTTCGGCCGCGCAGCGCGGCGTGAGCGCAACCATTTCATAGGAAAAATGCGTGTAATGATCGGCGGCCTCATGGTGTCCCAACCCGCGCAGAGCTTCGAGAACTGTGTTTTGGGCCTCGGATTGCCGGGCGTCGATGACGTTATAAATTTCACGGACATCGCCAAAATGGGGATGTTCGGCGTCCCCGCGCTCGGCGGAAATCCAGCACTGGTGCCCGTTGGGGTACAAGAAAAACGGGCGATATCCAAAGTCCTTCCCGAGCAGCCCGAACTTCCACATGTGATAGGCGATGTCTTTACCTACGTAACCGACCGTGCCGTTTGAGCGAACGATGACCTTCTGGTCTTCTTCGGAAACCCGGTCGGAAGCGCTTTCGCTCCCGTTTGCCTCGAGACCCTGAGCGGCGGTCCCGGCCGGCACATCGTCGAGGCCTTCCTCTCTCTCCGGGGCGCCTTCCGCGGTCGAAGCGTTTCCCGTCCCCGCGCGCCGCATGACCCAGCAGCCCTTGTTTTTTCCCTCGGTCTCGAAGTAGAGGACTCCGGCGGCTTTGAGCTTTTCAAACGCCGCATCCCAGAAGTGGAGATGGAGAATTTCGCTCTCGCGAGGCAGGAAGTCGTATTCGATGGCGAGCCGGTGCATCGTCTCGAGATGCCGGCGCAGCACGGCGGTTGAAATCAGATCCGCGATCGCCGCCGTCTCATTTCCCCCGCGTTCGATGGCATGGAGCGTGTCGAGGCGAATCTTCTTGCCGGCGGCGTTTTGCTCGTACCACTGCGAGACGCGCGCATACAGATCCCAGCAGTAGGAATCGAAACCCGGCCGACGCGTGAGCTGCTCCACCTGGTCGCGCGATTTCTTTTCCAGGTGCTCGAATCCAACCACAACATCGGCGACCTGCACGCCCGTGTTGTCGATGTAGTTCTGCACGTCCACCTGGCGGCCGGCGTAGGCGAGCAGGCGGACGAAGGTGTCGCCCAGAATCGCATTGCGCAAATGTCCGATATGCGCCGCCTTGTTGGGGTTGATGCTCGAGTGTTCAACCAGAATTTTGCCGGCGTGAACTTCTTCCCGCGGCGCCTCTTCTCTGGCGACGGCCGCGGCCAGCGAGCCGCGATGCACCCGCGCATTGATGTATCCTCGACCCGCAACTTCGAGCTTTTCGAAGCCTGCAATCGGTCCAACCCCGCCGACGATTTCCTCCGCAATCCTGCCGGGCGGCTTACGAAGCTGTTTGGCTAACTCGAAGGCAAGCGGCAGGGCGTATTCTCCGAATTGGACCTTCGGAGGCGCGTCGATCACAATCCGTTCAAGCTCCAGCCCGTAATTGCGCCGCAAAAAATCGCGAATGTGCTCGGCTAACAGACGTTGCAGGTAGCGATACAAGGGTGCTGTGATTCTAACAAACCCGCCGCTCCAGTTTCGAAAGCGCGGCGGCCGTCCCTGAGGAGAGCCCCTCCGGTTTTCGCGCCGGCGCGGCGCGAGTGGAAAACCTTTAAAATCGAGATTTCGAAGCCTTGCGGCGACGGTGCACCCCGGAGGAAGTGCCATGGGTCCCATCACCGCGGGCGCCGGGGCGACAAGACCGGCGCGGTTTCAACTCGAATTCCATGCGCATAGCCTATCTCGATTGCTTCTCCGGCATCAGCGGCGACATGTTCCTCGGCGCGCTGATTGACGCCGGGGTCTCGCCAAAACTATTCGAACAAACCGTCGCCGCGCTGGGAGTCGGGGCGCGGCTGGAAATTTCCCGGGTCAACCGCAGCGGAATCAGCGCGACCAAAGTGGATGTGGTTGTGGATGGAAAGCCGGGACCGGAGCAGACACGCGCGGTTTCGCGCGAACACGCGCACCACCATCCCCACGCTCCGGAGCATCCCGGACACGGCCACGCCCGGCACGAGCATGGCCGGGGACTGGCGGAAATTCGCGTCCGGATCGCCAGCGCCGCGCTGAGCGCGTCGGCCAAGGAAACCGCGATCGGAGTTTTCGAGAAGCTGGGCGCGGCCGAAGCGAAGATTCATAACGTTCCGGTGGAGAAGATACACTTCCATGAAGTCGGTGCGGTAGACGCTCTCGTGGACATTACCTGCGCTGCGGCAGGCGCGGAGGCCATCGGAGTGGACGAGTTCGTCTGCTCGCCGTTAAACGTGGGCGGAGGATTGGTGGAATGCGCGCACGGCACATTTCCCGTGCCTGCGCCCGCCACGGTCGAGCTGTTGCGGGGAGCCCCGGTGTATTCGTCGGGCCTCGAGGTGGAACTGGTGACCCCGACCGGCGCGGCGATTGTGACGGCCCTCGCAACCCGATTCGGGCCATTTCCCGCGATCAGTATCGAGAAATCAGGATACGGCGCCGGGACGCGAGATCTTCCCGGGCACGCCAACGTGTTGCGGATCACGATTGGCGAAGCTCGATTCGGCATGGACCAGAGCGTCGGCGCCACTCCGGCTGGAGACGAGATCATCTCCGTGCTCGAAGCGAACTTGGACGACCTGAGCCCCCAGGTGATCGGCTACGTGACGGACCGGCTGTTCGAAGCCGGAGCGCTCGATGTTTTCCTGACCCCCGTGCAAATGAAGAAGAACCGCCCGGGCAGTTTGCTCACGGTTCTTGCCAAACCCGAGGACGCGGAAGGCCTGGCTCAAATCGTCTTCGCGGAAACAACCACGTTGGGCGTGCGCCGCCGGGAAGAAAAACGCCGGGCGCTTCAGCGAAAGTGGGAAGCCGTGGCGACCCGCTTCGGCGAGGTGCGCATAAAAATCGCCAGCATGAATGGAGCCGTTATCAGCTACGCCCCCGAGTACGAAGACTGCCGCCGCATCGCCGCCGAACAGCGTGTACCATTGAAGGTGGTGTTGCAGGAATCCGTGCAGGCCTATCTGCGAAAATAAAAATTGCCATTGAAATCCGCGGTTCCGCCGAACATGTCGAACAAATTCTACATTACAACCCCGATTTATTATGTGAACGCGCAGCCCCACATCGGGCATGCCTACACCACCATCGTCTGCGACGCCATCGCGCGCCGTAAGCGCATGGCGGGCTGCGACACTTTTTTCCTGACCGGCACGGACGAGCACGGGCAGAAAATTCAGCGCGCGGCCGAGGCCGCCGGCAAATCGCCGCAGCAGTTTGCCGACGAGGTTTCCGCCCAGTTTCGTTCTCTGTGGGACCGGATGGGGCTCACCTATGACGATTACATCCGGACGACCTCCGCACGCCATAAGCGGGGCGTGCAGGAATTGTGGCGGCGAATCCGCGACAACGGCTACATTTACCAAGGCAGCTACACCGGACAGTATTGCGTTTTCGACGAAATGTACGTGGAAGTCGGTCCCGGGGAAAGATGCCCGGAGTGCGGCCGAGCGACCGAGACGGTAAAAGAAGAGAATTACTTTTTCAAGCTTTCGGCGTTTGCCGAGCCGCTCGTCCAGCTTTACACCAGCCAGCCGGATTTCATCCGCCCGGAAAGCCGGCGCAACGAAGTGATTGCGTTTGTGCGCTCGGGGCTGCGGGATCTCTCGATCAGCCGGTCGACGTTTTCCTGGGGCGTTCCCGTTCCCGACGATCCGAAGCACGTCATCTATGTCTGGCTCGACGCCCTGGCAAACTACATCACCGCGCTTGGCTACGGTTCGCCCGACGACAGCAAGTACAAGAAGTTCTGGCCTGCCGACATTCACGTTATCGGCAAAGAGATCGTGCGCTTCCATTGCGTGTACTGGCCGGCGTTTCTCATGGCCGCGCGCTTGCCGTTGCCCAGGTCGATCGTCGCCAATGGCTGGCTTCTGTTTGAAGAAAGCAAAATGTCGAAGTCTCGCGGGAACGTGGTGCGCGCGGAGACCATCCTGGATGTTTTGGGCCCCGATGCGCTGCGATATTTCCTGCTGCGCGAGGTCGTGTTTGGGCAGGATGGGTCGTTTTCCTTCGATGCCCTGGTGCAGCGCTACAACTCCGATCTCGCGAACGGGCTGGGAAATCTGGCCAGCCGAACCTTGGCGATGATCACGCGTTATTTCGGGGCAGAGGTTCCCTATCCCTCCCACGCCGCGGCCCGCACGTCTGCCGACGACCTGGTCGCGGCCCTCGCCAAGCACACGATCAGCGAGTTTCACGAACTGTTCGAGCAGTATCAGTTCTCGCGGGCGCTCGAACTCGCCTGGGCGCTGGTGGCGGCCGTCGACAAATACATCGTCGAAAACGAGCCGTGGTCGCTCGCCGAAAAGCAGGACGAGAGCAGCCGCGCCCGCCTGGCGACGGTGCTATACACTGCTGCAGAGGCTTTGCGAATCGTGACCGCGCTGGCGCATCCGGTGGTGCCGGACGCGACCCGAAAGATCTGGGCGCAACTCGGGCTGGGTGACATTGGCAAATTCTCGCTTCGAGACTTGAAATGGGGCCAGCTCCAGTTAGGCACGAAGCTGGGCAGGGTCGAGCCGGTTTTTCCGCGCGCCGACAAGAGCGCAATCGAGAGGATGCAGGGAATGGAAGATCAACAGCGAACTCCACCGGCCGGGACCGATCGTCCGCCGGCGGCGGTAAAGGATTCAGGGCTGCGAGCGTCTCCGGGCGCCGCCAACGGCGGCTCGCTCGCAGAGAACTCGAGCGCAGACGGGAAAATCACGATCGACGACTTCGCCAAGGTCGAGCTTCGTGTCGCCGAAGTAAGGGTCGCCGAGAAGGTAAAAGGGGCGGACAAGCTGCTTCGGCTTGAAGTTGACCTGGGAAGCGAAGTGCGACAGATCGTGGCCGGAATTGCCGAGGCCTACCCGCCCGAGACCCTGGTTGGACGCAAGGTTGTGATTGTGGCCAACCTTCAGCCGCGAAAACTTCGTGGGCTGGAGTCAAACGGCATGATCGTGGCGGCTTCTCTCGAAGGCGGAAAGCCGGTGCTTGCAGGATTTCTCGAAGATGTGCCGGTGGGTGCCAGACTGAAATAGTTGGGACCGCGGGAACCTGGTTCTCAGGACCTGGTTCTCAGGATCAGGTTCCAGGAATGTCCGTCCGTTCAGTTTCCCGGAGGCCATCCGCGGTCCGCAGAGGAGTGGCCGATCGACAGGCAAACTGCCGTTGCCTCAAGCGCGAGGGTGCTGCCTGCCCTGGCGGGGCTGCGCCTTCGATCGCGAGGCCAGAACAGCTCTGACCAGCAATGTTCGTCGATTCCCATTGTCATCTCGAAGGCCCGCGCTTTGACGCCGATCGCGAACAGGTGATCGCCCGTGCGCGGGAAGCCGGGGTAGCAAACATGCTTGCCATCGGCACGGGCGATGGTCCTCCCACGCTCGATTGCGCAATCAAGCTGGCGACAAACTATGATTTCGTCTACGCCACGATCGGGATTCATCCCCACGAGGCAAACCTGTCCACCGATCGCGACTTCCATCAATTAGAGCAACTCGCACGTGGTCCCAAGGTGATCGCATGGGGCGAGATCGGCCTCGACTATTATTACGACCACTCGCCGCGCGACACGCAGAAAGACGTCTTCGTCCGGCAAATGGAGCTTGCCCGCGCGGCCAAGCTGCCTATCGTCATTCATTGCCGCCCGTCAGATCGCAGTGATAATGCATGGGAGGACTGCCTCGCCTTGATCGAACAACATTGGAGTTCCTCCGGACTCGGCGGAGTCCTGCACTGCTTCACCGGCTCCTGGCAACACGCGAACCGCGCCCTCGACATGGGCTTTATGATTTCCTTCGCGGGAAACGTCACGTTCCCCAGGGCCGGGCAGATTCACGACGCGGCGACCAGGGTCCCGCTCGACCGCCTGCTGATCGAGACCGATTCTCCCTTTCTCGCCCCGGTGCCCTATCGCGGCAAACGCAACGAGCCCGCGTTGGTCAAGGAGGTCGCGCGGCGGGTTGGCGAGCTGCGCGGGTTGTCGATGGAAGAAGTGGGCGAGCGGACGGCCCGGAACTTCTACCGTTTTTTTGCCATTGATCCCCCTGCAGCCCAGCCGCGGTGAGGCCTGTTCCCCGCGAAGCCGGGTGGCGCCCTTACCGGTCCCGTGCCTGCGCTAAAATAACAGTAGTTCCCAAGCGCCTGGTGCGCTCATTCTTTACGATCCGAAAAGAGTTGAAAACATGTCGCACAATAACGGAAATGCGAACCTGGGCCTTCGCTTGAAAACCGGCCTCGCCGAGATGCTCAAAGGCGGCGTCATTATGGATGTGACAGACGCGCGGCAGGCCGAGATCGCCGAAAAGGCTGGCGCGGTTTCGGTCATGGCTCTCGAAAGGGTGCCCGCGCAAATCCGCGCCGAAGGCGGCGTTGCCCGCATGGCCTCGCCCAAGAAGATTCGCGAAATCATCGAGGCCGTGTCGATTCCGGTCATGGCGAAGTGCCGCATCGGACATTTTGCCGAGGCGCAAATTCTCGAAGAGCTGGGCGTCGACTATATCGATGAGTCCGAAGTGCTTACGCCTGCCGACGAAGCGCACCACGTCGATAAGCAGGCTTTTACGGTACCGTTCGTGTGCGGTGCGCGCAATCTGGGCGAGGCGCTGCGGCGAATTGCCGAAGGTGCGGCCATGATCCGCACCAAAGGGGAGGCCGGCACCGGCGACGTCGTGCATGCCGTCAAGCACATCCGCCAGATCGTGCAGGACATGAAGATCCTCACCGTGCTCGGCGAAGAAGAACTCTACGCAAAAGCCAAAGAGCTCGCGGCGCCGTACGAACTGGTGAAGCTGGTCGCGAAAGAAGGGAAGCTGCCGGTGCCCAATTTCTCCGCCGGAGGAATTGCCACACCAGCCGATGCGTCGCTCGTCATGCAGCTTGGCGCCGAGGCGGTGTTTGTCGGCTCCGGCATTTTCATGAAGAACTCGACCGAGTTCGCTCCCCCGGACGAGGCCGAGCGGCGCGCCCGCGCCATTGTTCGCGCCACGGCGCACTACAAGGACCCCAAAGTGTTGCTTGAGGTCTCCGAAGACGTGCCGAGTTCGATGAAGGGGCTGGCAATCTCGGCGATGAACGAGGCGCAGATGCTGCAGACCAGGGGATGGTGAGGTTGAGCCCCCGGAAGGTCTGCAGCCGCCGCGGAAGGTACTAAACCACTCCGCCGGAGGTGCGTGCCGGTTTGGCGGCTTGCCCTTCCCAAGAATCTTGGCGGATCGCCGGCGTGGGGAGCCTTCGCGCAGCGTCGGGGTGAAGAGATTCCGCGCGGTATGAGACATCGATTCCGGCAGAGTTCAGAGTGATTCGATAGGAGCTTCGATAGGAACACGGGCAGCGCGAAGCTGCTCGAGTTTGGAACGTAACCCGTACCGCTTCGATCCCCAATTTCCAAACGAACTCACGATCGCTCGATGGCGAACAGCGAACTCTCAAGAGTCCGTTCGCCGCAACGTTTGTTTAGCGGCATCACGCAGGCCCTCAAGGAAAATACCCTCACCTTCGATTACAGCCGACCAGCCGACGTTTCTAACCGACACGCCAGGAGTTTTGAGCAAGGACCAGAACACTGCGACCGTCGGTTTGGTCTGGTGGTGGGGATGAAGAAGGGCGCTTGGCGAGGACATTTTTGGGTGGAACTGCGTCCTAGGCAGGCCACGGGCAAAGCAGCCAAGCTCGGCAAATGACAAGAATTCCTCGCATGACGAAACGTCCACATGGCATGGGTTCCACGCAGAATTTCTAAGCCCGTGAACTGATTCCGCTCGGAAGGTCTACGCTCGTTGGGGGAGAGAAAAATGGTATAAATAAAGGATCGGGGCCGCTGTTTCGTGCGAGCGGCCTGGGCCCTCCCACTTCCGCCAAACAAGGGGCGCGTAGCTCAACTGGCAGAGCAACTGACTCTTAATCAGTAGGTTGAAGGTTCGATTCCTTCCGCGCTCACCATTGTTTTCAATAATTTACGAGGTTCAGGGTTCCAGGGTGTGCCGTAAAGTGTGCCGTAAAATTTTTTCAGGCGCCTGTTCCGGACGCAGATGATCCCTGGGGCGGATTGAGTGCTGCACGGACGATGTCCACTTCAGGGTGTTGGTACCGCATGGCGGTCTTCACATCCCGATGTCCCATCACTTTCATCACAGGGTCGAAAATTCTGGGCTGCTGGTTGGTTGCTGGAATCCCCCGCCTGCGGCGGTGGATTCCAGCCCGGGTCGGTCGGGAGTTCTCCTCTCATACTGTGGTGACCAAGGGTTCAACTCGGT